>ERZ825384.649-NODE-649-length-45291-cov-4.153506_pt1 | contig 45291 bp, 31 predicted proteins | sample MGYA00519931_ERZ825384 | MGnify/ENA primary metagenome ERZ825384 (study PRJEB31778, sample SAMEA3449200) | human gut metagenome | biome: human gut; feature: human-associated habitat; material: faeces | place: United Kingdom | collected 2010/2012 ...
GCTGGTTAAAGGGGGTCCCTTCCCCCCGGAAACATATCCTCAGGATCCCGCATCAGCCGTCCATGCTGACGGCTTCGAGGATCTGGATCTCGTTGTACAGCGGGTGCACGCGGCCGATGCGCACCTGCACGGCCATGCCGGGGCAGGTACGTTCGTCGAACATGCGGCGTTTGCCGCGCACGTACATGCCCTGTGCGGGCAGGCTCACGTTGACGAACATGTCGTTTTCTTCGGTGACCACGCCGTCCCACCAGACCTTGTCGCCCTGCTGGCGGAAGTAGAGCAGCTTCCAGTAGCGCGGGCGGAAGCGCTGCACCTGCCCGGCGGCATCCAGCACGGCATTGAGGCTGACCAGCAGGGTGGACAGGGCCTCGCCATCCCAGCGGGGCGTGCCGTGGGTGAGCCAGTGCAGCAGCTGGGCCTCGTTGATGAGGTCGGGATAGCGGCGCAGGGGCGAGGTCATGGGCGTGTAGCGCGCCAGGCCCAGGGCGGCGTGCGGCCGGGCCTGCACTTCGAGGCTGGAGGGGATCAGGGCGCGCATGATGCGCGTCATGTCCTGGGGCTCCTTCCAGACGCCGGCGTATTCCCTGGGCAGGGCCACGTCCTGGGTGCGGTGCAGCATGGGGATCTCGCGTTCCGCGGCCCACTGGGCCACGGCGGCGCTGGCCAGGATCATCATCTCGGCCACCAGCGGCTGGGAGTCCGGGGTCTCGTGGCCGGGCTCGATGGACACGCGCGTCTGCGCGCCTTCTCCTTCCAGCACGATGGACGGTTCGGGCCGGTCCATGATGACGGCCCCGCGCGCGATGCGGGCCTTTTGCCAGACGCGGGCGAAGTCGTTGCCGCAGGCCAGCATGGTGGCCCAGGGTGCGGCGGGGTTGTCCGCCTGCGGGGCCTCACCGGCGGCCAGGGCGTCGAGGACGGCCTGGGTGTCGTCATAGGTCAGGTTGGCGGCCAAGCGCACCCGTGCGGCCCAGGGCTCGCAGGAAAGGATCTCGCCCGCGGCCGAGATGCGCGTCCGCACACAGAAGGCCGGGCGGTCCTGACCGGCCAGCAGGGAGAAGGCGTCCGTGCCCAGGGCTTCGGGCATCATGTGGCTGTCGCCCTCGGGCAGGTAGATGCTGGTGCCGCGACGGAACACGGCCTTGTCCAGGGCCTCGCCGAAAGGCCAGCAGGCGGCCGGGCAGGCCAGGGCCAGGGTCAGGTCGAAGCCGCCGTCGTCCGTGGGCAGGATGTGGAACGCGTCGTCCACGTCGCGGGTGGTGGCGCTGTCGATACTGATGAAGGGCAGGTCGCAGGCGGGCAGATCCACCTCGCGGGCGGCCCGCTGCAGGGCCTCCACGGCCGGGGCCAGAGGCTGCCACCAGTCGTCGCCGGGGGCGTAGCCCGCGCGGTCATACCAGAAATTGTAATGGGCGGGCACCTGTTCCCAGGCCATGAGCAGCTGTACGGGCAGGTGCGGCACGTCGGGCAGGCCCTTGGAGAGCATGCGCCACAGTTCGTCGTATTCCTGGCTCTCGGGGTCGGCCATGCGGGCGAACAGGATCTGCTTCAGACGTTCGGCCACTTCGGGGGCCGGCCATTCGGAGATGCCCCGGGTGTCCTCGCCGGGCTGGGGCGGCAGCGCGCGTTTTTTGCAGGCCACGTCCCAGAGCAGGCGGAAAAAGCTGTTGCCGCCCAGCACCAGGGCCTCGCGGGCGGCGCGTTCCTGCTGTTCCTTGAGGCGCTTTTCCACCATCTCGGCGGAAAAGATCTGGAAGACGGGGGGCTGGAAGCGGAAGTGGCTCTTGCAGGCCAGCAGGGCCCGCCCGCAGGCGGCGACGCTGTCGGCGTCCCCGGCCTGACCGGCCAGTTCGGCGAACCACTGGGCCGAGGCTTCCGGCACCTCGCCCTGGCTCATTTCCCACAGTTCCAGCACGGGCAGGGCCGCGGCCAGTTCTTCGCGGCGGGCGCGGTGCTGCTCCAGCACGCGGGCGGACTCGTCCTTGCCGGGCACGGAGCCCAGCGCGGGCCCGGCCCAGGGCAGCAGGCGCGACGTGGTGAGACGCGTCTCGCGCCGGTTGGGCAGCAAAAGACGCAGTTTGCCGCCAGATTCTTCGGTGACCAGCGCGATCTGGATGGCATTGCCTTCAAGATATTCCACAATGCAGCCCGCCGAGGGGTACTGCACACAAACCGACATAAAAGCTCCTTCAACCGGAGGATGGGCTCCGATAGGCGGTACAATCCGTCATTTTGCCTGTTCTGGCAAGTCCCGGCGGCGCATCCTTCGACACGTCCGAAGGCCGGAGCGCCGTCCCGCCGGCCCTTTGACGCGCCGTCGCTAACAGGATATGTTCCTTACCTTGTACGTCACTTTTCAGGCCGGACGGAGTTCCATGAGCAGCATCATCCATCAGACGGGCAGCGTTCGCCCGCTTTCGCTTCAGGAACGGGAACAGCCCCAGCTGTACCGCGAGCTTTTTCCTTACACCAGCATCTGTCGCACGACTTTCGACGAGGTGCTCCTTGCCCCGCGTCCTGCCGAACAGATGCGCATCACGGACACCACCTTCCGTGACGGCCAGCAGGCCCGGCCGCCGTATACGGTCAAGCAGGTGGCCAAGATGTTCGACTTCCTGCACCGCATGGGCGGCAAGACGGGCCTCATCACGGCGTCGGAGTTCTTCCTGTACTCGGCCAAGGACCGCAAGTGCATCGACGTCTGCCGGGCGCGCGGCTACCGCTTCCCGCGCGTGACCTCCTGGATCCGCGCCAACAAGGAAGACCTCAAGCTGGCCCGGGACATGGAGTTCGACGAGACCGGCATGCTGACCAGCGTGTCGGACTACCATATCTATCTCAAGCTGGGGAAGACCCGCCAGCAGGCCATGGACATGTATCTTGACCTGGCCCGGCAGGCCCTGGAATGGGGCATCATCCCGCGCTGCCATTTCGAGGACGTGACCCGCGCCGACATCTACGGCTTCTGCCTGCCCTTTGCCCAGAAGCTCATGGAGCTGAGCCAGCAGAGCGGCATGCCGGTCAAGATCCGCCTGTGCGACACCATGGGCTACGGCGTCCCCTATCCCGGCGCGGCCCTGCCCCGCTCGGTGCAGCGCATCGTGCGTGCCTTCACCGACGAGGCCGGTGTGCCCGGCGAATGGCTGGAATGGCACGGCCACAACGACTTCCACAAGGTGCTGGTCAACGGCGTCACGGCCTGGCTCAACGGCTGCGGCGCGGTCAACAGCACGCTGTTCGGCTTTGGCGAGCGCACGGGCAACACGCCGCTGGAAGCCCTGATCATCGAGTACATCTCGCTCACCGGTGACGATGCCGCCGCCGACACCACCATCCTGAGCGAGGTGGCCGAGTTCTTCGAAAAAGAACTGCACTACAACATCCCCTACAACTATCCCTTCGTGGGCCGCGACTTCAACGCCACCAGCGCCGGTGTGCATGCCGACGGCCTGGCCAAGAACGAAGAGATCTACAACATCTTCGACACCAAGCATCTGCTGGGCCGTCCCGTGCCCATCATCATCACCGACAAGACCGGCCGTGCCGGGGTGGCCTACTGGATCAACGTCAACCTCAAGCTGCCCGAAGGCAAGCAGATCTCCAAGAAGCACCCCGCCGTGGGCCAGATCTACGAGGCCATCGTGGCCATCTACGACACCGGCCGCACCACGCACCTTTCGCACGACGAGATGGCGGCCCTGGTGCAGCGCTACATGCCGGAACTGTTCGAGACCGAGTTCGACCACATGAAGGAACTGGCCGACGAGCTGGCCGCCCACCTCATCGCCCGTCTGGCGCAGAACGAGGACCTGCGGGACTTCGGCAAGCATGCCTGCGCCCGTCTGGACAGCTTCTCGCGCGAGTACCCCTTCATCCAGTACCTCTACCTCACGGATACCCAGGGCAGCCTCAAGTGCGCGGCCATCACCGACCCGGCTTACCGTGAAAAGTACGAGGCCCTGCCCATCGGCTTCGACTTCTCGCAGCGCGAATGGTTCAAGATGCCCATGCAGACCGGCGACATGCACATCATGGACGTGTACCAGTCCCAGTTCACGGGCAAGCTGGTCATCACCGTGTCCTGCCCGGTGACGGACGATGACGACAACATCGTGGGCGTCATCGGTGTGGACATCCAGCTTGAGCAGCTGCTCAAGCGCTCGCAGGCCCTGCAGCAGGAAGCCCGCGCAGCCGAAGACTAGACGCATGGCGGCGCGCCGGTTCCCCGGTGCGCCGTTTTTTGCCTACAGGCCCGCCCCCGGCGGCCGCAATCAGGAATACAGAAAAGGATGCAGACAATGAGCAGCAAACGAGTTTACTGGATCGAAGGCGACGGCATCGGCCCCGAAATCTGGCGCGCCGCCCGCCCTGTCATCGACGCCGCGCTGGCCAAGGAATCGGACATGCGCATCGAGTGGATGGAACTGCTGGCCGGTGAAAAGGCCACGGCCGAGACCGGCTCCCCCCTGCCCGAGGAGACCATGAACGCCCTGCGCACCGCCGATTTCGCCATGAAGGGCCCCCTGGGCACTCCCGTGGGTACCGGCATCCGCAGCCTCAACGTGGCCCTGCGCCAGACGCTGGACCTGTACGCCTGCATCCGTCCCGTGCGTCACTTCGAAGGCCTGGAAACGCCGGTCAAGCATCCCGAGCGCGTGAACATGGTCATCTTCCGCGAGAACACCGAAGACGTGTACGCGGGCATCGAATACGCCGCCCAGACCCCGGAAGCCAAGAAGCTCATCGCCTTCCTGCGTGAAGAGTTCGGCGTGACCAAGATCCGCGAGGAAGCCGCCGTGGGCATCAAGCCCATGAGCGAGTTCGGCTCCAAACGCCTGGTGCGCCGCGCCCTGCGCTTTGCCCTGGATACCGGCAGCAAGAGCCTGACCCTGGTGCACAAGGGCAACATCATGAAGTTCACCGAAGGCGGCTTCCGCCAGTGGGGCTATGATGTGGCCGCCCAGGAATTCGGCGACCTGACCTGCACCGAGAAGGAACCCGTGGAAGGCCGCCTGGTGGTCAAGGACCGCATCGCCGACGCCATGTTCCAGGAAGCCCTGCTGCGTCCCGAACAGTACCAGATCCTGGCCACCCCCAACCTCAACGGTGACTACATCTCCGATGCCCTGGCCGCGCAGGTGGGCGGTCTGGGCCTGGCCCCGGGCGTCAACATGTCCGACTCCCTGGCCTTCTATGAGGCCACCCACGGCACCGCTCCCACCATCGCCGGTCAGGACAAGGCCAACCCCGGCAGCGTGATCCTGTGCGGCGCCCTGATGCTGGAACAGATGGGCGTGCCCGCGGCTGCCGAGCGCATCCGCAACGCCATGAGCAAGGCCATCGCCGGCCGCGCCGTCACCGTGGATCTGGCCGCCCAGGTGGAAGGCGCCCGCGTGGTGGGTTGCCAGGAATTCGGCGAGATCATCGGCGCCTGCCTGTAGGCAGCTGCGTCATTGTACTATCTTCGTATATCCGGGAGGAAGGGCGCATCCCTGTGGGAAGGGCCCTTCCTCCCTTTGTTTCCCGCCCCGTGATCGCGGGCGACCTACAGGAACGACGCATGGTCTCATTGGAAAACCTGCTCCTCTACATCCCGCTGGCGGCCCTGCTGGTCATGCTGCCCGGCCCGGATTTTGCCCTCATCGTCCGCACGTCCCTGACGGAGGGGCGCAGCTCCGGTCAGGCCGCGGCCTGCGGCGTGGCGCTGGGCATCATGGTCCACACCTCGGCCGCCATGCTGGGCATCAGTGCGGTCATCGCCCAGTCCGTCACCCTGTTCACGCTTTTGCGCTATGCCGGGGCCGCCTATCTGTTCTGGATGGGCATCCATGCCCTGCGGGCCGGGCGTGAGGTCACGGCCGCCGTGGTGCGTCACGGAGGGCAGGAAGAGGAAGTGCAGCCTGTCCGCGGCCTGCGTCGCCGGGCCTTCCGGCAGGGATTTTTGACCAATGCCCTCAACCCCAAGGCCGTGGTCTTTTTCCTGACCATGCTGCCGCAGTTTTTGGACCCGCATGCCGCCCTCTGGCCGCAATTCCTGGAGCTGGGCGGCATCATGGCCTTTTTCTGCCTGGGCTGGTTCGTGCTGCTGGCCAGCCTGCTGCACCGCATCCGCCGCCTGTTCGCCCGGCCGTCCTTCCAGGCCTGGCTGCACCGGCTCACGGGCCTCATCTTCATCTGTTTCGCCTTCCGGCTGGCGCTGGAGAAGATCTAGGCGCCGGCCGCACGCCCGCCGTCATACCGGAAGAAAGGAGGGGCAGCCGTCTCTTGCCGATGCCCGTAACGCACTCCGGTATGACGGGCATGGCTCCACTGCCGCCATCCGGCAGGGCCTTCCCCGCTCCCGCACCATCCCTGTCTTGATGCCTTTTGTGACCATTGCCCTTGCGGCCACTGCCGGTGATGTGTTCCGTCCTCTTTCCAGCGCCGGGCCGGGCGTCTGGAACACAGACGAAAAATCTGTGCCGGATGCTGGGGGAAGTGGTAACATCTTGTAGAATAACGCTATTTATTTTTTATTAAAACGGGGTGTTTACAGGTGTTGCCTGCTGTCCGGCTTGCAAGACGGCCCCTCCGGTGGCAGAGTTTGACTTCCTGTTCTTCCCCTTCCCGCTGAGGTACCCATGCACGAGATCCCCCTGCAACGTGTGGCCGCCATCCATGACCTTTCCGGTTTCGGGCGTGCCTCGCTGACCGTGGTCATCCCCATCCTTGCCAGCATGGGCGTCCAGACCTGCCCCCTGCCCACGGCGGTCCTGTCTTCCCAGACCTCCGGCGTGGAGGGCTTCACCTTTCATGACCTGACCGCCGAGATGGGGCCCATGCTGGATCACTGGCAGCGGATGGGCCTGAGCTTCGATGCCGTCTATTCCGGCTTTCTGGGCAATCCGCTCCAGCTGGAGATAGCGGCCCGGTGCATCGGCCATTTCCTCAAGCCCGGCGGCTTCGCGCTGGTGGACCCCGTGCTGGGCGACAACGGCACCCTGGACCCCACCCAGACGCCGGAGATGGTGGAGGCCATGCGCCAGCTCATCGGCCACGCCCACGTCATCACGCCCAACCTCACCGAAGCGGCCTTTTTGCTGGACGAACCCTACCGGCCGGACATCTCGCCCGACGGCCTCAAGGAGCAGCTGCGACGCCTGGCGGCCATGGGGCCGGACAGGGTGGTCATCACCAGCGCCCCGGCGACCCGTCCCGGCTATTGTGCGGCCGTGGCCTATGACCGCGAGCAGGGGCGCTTCTGGAAGATGGAGTCGCCCTACATCCCGGCCTTCTATCCCGGCACGGGCGATACCTTCTCCAGCGTGCTGGTGGGGGCGTTTCTTCAGGGGGACAGCCTGCCCGTGGCCCTGGAGCGCGCGGTGCGCTTCGTGACCCTGGGCATCCGCGTCACCTACGGCTACGACACCCGCCACAGCGACGGCGTGCTGCTGGAGCGCACCCTGCCCGCGTTGCAGGACCGTTGCGCCATTGGGGAGTACGAGGCGTTTTAGGCCATTGCTCCGGTTCCGGGCGCACGCAAGATGCCCCGGATGCCGGCACCGTCGCAGGATACGGCCTTGCCGCCCGGTGCGATATGAAGCGCCTCTTCTTGTCTTTGTATCATCGTGACGATCCTTGTTGCGGACGGCGGACATGTTGCGCCGGTGGCCCGGTCGGGGCAGGCCAAAGAGGTCCCGCATCCGCATCAAGGCCCTTGGTGCCGCGATTCGCGGCGATATCCTGTAGCCCCATTCCCCTTTTGTCTGGCCGGAGGTGCCATGAAGAAATTCTTTTTCCTGCTCTTGGTCGCGTGCGCCCTTTTCACTGCCTTGCCCCGCATCGCCCTGTCCGCGGAGTCGCAGGCGGATACCGCTACGGAGAACAGTGATTCCGAAGTGTTTGTGGACGACAGTGACCGTTTCACCGCTTTTGAGGAAGAGCTGCTGGCCCGGTATGCCGACAAGGGGATCACGTCCGTGGATGTCTCCGCCTATGCCAAGGGCATCGACATCGTCTTCGTCGCGGCTGACCGGAAGATGACGCGGGCGGCGTTCTCCGCCATCGCTTCCCGCAGCGTCAGGGAATTAAAGGAACGTTTCGGTTTCGAGAAGGATCTGCCCATCGGGGCCGTCCTTGACTATAAAAAGGACGCAGCGAGCGATACCCGGACGCGCTTCGTGCTGAAGCTGCGGTAAGGACAGGACTCCTTGTTTCCAGCGGCGTCAAAAACGGGCAAGCATGGATACGGGCGCACGCCTTCCCTTTTTTAGCTTTCTTCCGCTCAGATTGCGGCTCTTGTTATCTTCGTCCTTTAATGAGCCATGCTCCTCGTAGGGACGGGATAAGCCGCATGACCGATATTCATGCGCAGGTCAGCGCCGGAAGGAAAGCGTTCAGCCTTTTTGACGGTTTCAGCCCCCTGCATGCTCTCAGACCTGCCTTTGTCAGCGTCACCGTCTTCAACGGAGTCCCTTTTTCCTCTGTGCAGAGGATCCTTCCCTGACGCGGCGCTATCACATCTTGAGGAGAGGGCGCTTAAAAACGCGGCCGCCCAGACAGGGAATTTTGGGGCCATAGCGGATCTGCATAATATGGATACGCCGCGAACACAAAATGCCCTCTCCTCTTTCTTTATTCTTTTCTCAAATTTGACTACCCTGCTCAGTATGATTCCCCTGTCCGTTCCGGCAGGCTAACGACAACAACATTCAGGAGAGCCCATGATTACGGGGGCCGTAAAAAATAAAGTTGATAAGATTTGGCTCGACATCTTTTCCGCGGGTCTGGCCAACCCGCTCACCGTTATTGAACAGCTTACCTACCTCATGTTCGTCCGCGCGCTGGATGTCAAAGAGCTGGAAAACGAGAGATACGAAGCCCTCGGCATGAAGGTGGAAAAAATTTTTCCGCAGACGCCCGCCGGCCAGTCCATGCGCTGGAGCAAATTCAAGAACAAAGACGCCCAATATATGTTCGACGTCATGTCCCAGCGCGTTTTTCCGGCCATCAAGGGCATGAGGGGCGGCAGGCTGCCGGACTTCGACGAGGAAAAAGGCACGTTCGTCCCGCTGCCGGATGTCGATGACGGCACGGCACAGGCGGCCTTTGCCCATTTCATGAAGGACGCCGTATTTCTCATGCCCACGCCGCAGGTGCTGGAAAAGGTCGTCACCGGGCTGGAAGAACTGTATGAGCATGATATTGCCGACCTCGACATGCAGGGCGACCTGTACGAATACATGCTTGGCAAGCTCTCCACGGCGGGCCGCAACGGGCAGTTCCGCACCCCCAAGCACATCCGCGACATGATGGTCGCCCTTCTGCGCCCCACGCCCGACGACGTCATCTGCGACCCGGCCTGCGGCACGGCGGGATTTCTTATTTCCGCCGCCGAATACATCCGCGCGCACTACGAAAGCGGCATGACCACGGAGCAGTGGGAGCATTTCGCCGGGCCGGCCTTTACCGGTTACGATACCGACCCCACCATGCTGCGCATTTCGGCCATGAACCTTATGCTGCACTCCATACATCACCCGGATGTCCGCTATCGGGACAGCGTGTCCAAGGAAAACGACGTGAACGCTGCCTTCACCATGTGCCTGGCGAATCCGCCGTTCAAGGGCAGCATCGACGCCGAAAGCATCAGCGATTCTCTGAAAGCCGTGACCAGCACCAAAAAAACGGAACTCCTGTTTCTTGCGCTTTTTTTGCGTCTGCTGAAAAAGGGCGGCCAATGCGCCTGCATCGTGCCCGACGGTGTGCTTTTCGGCAGCAGCAAGGCGCATCAGTCCATCCGCAGGGAGCTGGTGGAGCAGCATCAGCTGCGGGCCGTCATCTCCATGCCCTCCGGCGTGTTCAGGCCGTACGCGGGTGTCTCCACCGCCGTACTCATCTTCACCAAAACCGCGGCGGGCGGCACGGGCAACGTCTGGTTCTACGACATGCAGGCCGACGGCTTTTCTTTGGACGACAAGCGCACGCCCGTGGCGCAGAACGACATCCCCGACATCATCGCCCGTTTTGCCGCTCTGGAAAAGGAGAAGGACCGCGCCCGCACGGAACAGTCCTTCTTTGTGCAAAAGGAAGAGATCGTCGCCAACGGCTACGACCTTTCCATCAACAAGTACAAGCGGGTGGAATATACGCCAGTGGAATATCCCCCTACGCAGCAACTCATGACCGAACTGCACGAATTGGAAATGCAGATTTCCAAAGGTCTGGCCGAGCTGGAGGAGATGCTGTGATGGTAAAATTAAGTTCTATAATTGAAAATCCCATTTCTGGAGAATGGGGACTTGAAGATCTCAATAAGACAGGATTACCTGTTTTACGTACTACAAATTTTACAAATGAAGGTATTATTAACTATAATAATATAACAACTAGAATATTTTTAAAAAAAAATATAAAAGAAAAATTTTTAAAATATGGTGATATACTTTTAGAAAAATCAGGGGGGAGCAATAATCAACCAGTTGGAAGAGTTGTTTTTTTTGACAAAGAAGATGGTAAATATTTATTTAATAATTTTATATCTATATTGCGTATAAAAAATAAAGAAAAATATATTCCGAAATATATATTCTATTTACTGTATTATAATTATATAAATGGAGGAACCATAAAATTTCAAAATAAAACAACAGGGCTTCATAATTTACAGGTAAAATCATTTATTAATACTTTTCAGGTAGAAACTATTTCAATTAATAAACAGTGTAAAATTATAAAAATTCTAGATGTAATATATAATTTGATAAGATTAAAAAAATTGCAGCTCTCCAAACTCGACCAGCTCGTCAAATCCCGATTTGTCGAGATATTTGGTGATGAAAATTCTTTTCATAATTGGGTAACATGCAAAGTTGACAACATAGCTGAAGTTTGTGTCGGAATAGTTATAAAACCTTCTCAATATTATACATTAGATATTGAATCAGGAGTAAAAGTTTTTCGTTCCTTAAATATTGGAGAAATGTATATAAAAAATAAAGATTGGGTTTATTTTACAAAGGAAGGACATCAAAAAAATCAAAAGTCTATCATCAAAGAAAATGACGTGCTTATTGTCAGGTCTGGATCTCCCGGTACTGCCTGTGTTGCTACCAAAGAATATGCTGGATATAATGCTATCGATATTATTATTGCACATCCAAACTGCAAAAAAATTAATCCTGTTTTTCTGGCAATGTTTACCAATATGCCGCACGGCATGAACCAAATTAGAGAAAATACAGGAGGAGCAGCCCAACAACATTTTAACGTTGGAGGGTATAAAAATCTCACAATTATTCTCCCTCCTCTTCCCCTCCAAGAACAATTTGCCGCCTTTGTCCAACAGGTCGAAAAATCAAAATCGTCCGTGAAGCAGAGCCTTGAAAAACTGGAAACGCTGAAAAAATCTCTGATGCAGGAGTATTTCGGATAAAGGAGTCCCTGTATGCCCAACTTCGACTTTCTGAACGGCCGCCAAGAGTTCTCCCTGTTCGCCCCTTCCGCCGTGGAGGCGGAAAAGGTCTTTGCCACGTCGCCCGCCATGTGCGTCATCGGCTGCCGCAAGGCTCTGGAGCTGGCCGTGAAGTGGGTCTATACCGTCGATAAAGGCATACAGGCTCCCTATAAGGACAATCTCTCCGCGCTCATCCATGAGTATACCTTCAAAAAACAGCTCCCTCCCCTCTTGTTCGGCAAAATCAAGGGGATCGTCGCGTTCGGGAACATCGCCGTTCATACCAGCAAGATCGTCCCTCCCGCTTTTGCCGTCCAGTCGTTGAAAAGTCTTTTTGAGTTCATTCAATGGGTGGATTATTCCTACGGCAGCGACTATCAGGCCCGTACGTTCGAGGAACAACGGATTCCCAAAACGCACGTCTCCCTCGACATGCAGAAGATCCGGGCACAGGAAAGTCTGCTGGGAGAAAAAGACGCGGAGATTGAACGGCTCCGGCAGCAGCTTGCCGAACTTGCGGACAAGTACACCGGTGCGAAGGAACGCAACCGCCAGAGCCGTACCATCACCATGGAAGACCTTTCCGAGTTCAGCACCCGGAAAATCTACATCGACGCCATGCTCCTGGGCATGGACTGGGAACTGGAAGGGCCGGACAGCGACGTTTCCCAGGAATACGAAGTGGAAGGCATGGCCGGAGTTCCCGGCCAGAAGGGATATGCGGACTACGTGCTCTGGGGCAGGGACGGCAAACCCCTTGCCGTGGTGGAAGCCAAAAAAGCCTGCAAGGACCCCAATACCGGAAGAACGCAGGCCAAACTCTATGCCGACTGTCTTGAGCTTCGTTTCGGGCAACGCCCCGTCATGTTCACGACCAACGGCTTCGATACCTTTTTCTGGGATGACAAAGGCGGTCCCCAGCGCAAGGTGAGCCGCATATTCAGCAAGACCGATCTGGAAAGGATCATCGAGCGGCGAACGTCCAGGCTCCCACTTGAGAGCATCACCATCAGTAACGCCATCACCGACCGCTATTATCAGCAGGCGGCCATCCGCTCCGTGTGCGAGGAGATCAGCCGCGGCGTGCGAAAGCATCTGCTCGTCATGGCCACAGGCACGGGGAAGACCAGAACCGCCGCCAGCCTGGTCGATGTGCTGAGCCGTGGGCACCACATAACCAACGTCCTCTTTCTTGCCGACAGAACGGCGCTTGTCTCACAGGCCAAAGACGACTTCAAAACATACCTGCCGAACATGTCGCTCTGTAATCTGTGCGCCAACAAGGACGACGCGTCCGCACGCATCGTCTTCTCCACCTACCCCACGATCATGAACGCCATCGACCGCGAAAAAAGCAAAGACGGCGGTATGCTGTTCTCCCCCGCGCATTTCGACCTCATCATCATCGACGAAAGCCACCGGAGCATCTTCAAAAAATATCGCGCCATCTTTGAATACTTCGATGCCATCCTTCTTGGCCTGACCGCCACGCCGAAAACCGAAGTGGCCAGAAACACCTATGAATTCTTCGAGCTGGAAAACGGCGTCCCCACCTATGCTTACGACTACGATACCGCCGTGCATCAGGATCACGTTCTGGTTCCGTACTACAATTATGAGGTCACGACAAAATTCCTTTCGGAAGGCATCACCTACGAGGAGCTTTCCGACGAAGACAAGGAACGCTACGAAGATGACTTTACTGAGGATGGCGTCATGCCGGATTCCATCCCTTCGCAGGCGCTGAACGACTTCGTCTTCAACCAGAAAACCGTGGACCTTGTGCTTCAGGACCTTATGGAGCGCGGCATCATGGTGAACGGCGGCGAACGCATCGGCAAGACCATCATCTTTGCCCAGAACAAAAGGCACGCCGAGTTTATTCTGGAACGCTTCAACAAACTTTATCCGCAGTATCACGGCACATGGGCAAGCCGCGTCGTCTGCGACGACAGCTATGCCCAGACCGTCATCGACAATTTTAAGGAAGCCGAAAAAACTCCGTATATCGTGGTTTCGGTGGACATGATGGACACCGGCATCGACGTGCCCGCATGTGTGAATCTGGTGTTCTTCAAGAAAGTCCGGTCCAAAACAAAATTCTGGCAGATGATCGGACGTGGAACACGTCTTTGCCCGGAACTGACCTGTACCGACCTTATAGAACGCGAGGAATACACAGGTAAAAAGCGCTTCCTCATCTTCGACTACTGCGGCAACTTCGAGTACTTCCGGCAGGTCAAACATACCACGGAAGGCGAGGTCCCCATCTCGCTCTCGGAAAATATCTTCCGAAAATGCGTCCGGCTGGTCGCGGCGTTTCAGGACGCTTCAAAATTCGATGGCGCTTATCAGCCATGGCGCAGGGAGCTGACGGAACTATGCCAAGGCCGGATTGCCGGCCTTAATACGGATCTCTTTCATGTGCAGCTTGCTCTGAAGCATGTGGAAAAGTTCAAAAAGCCGGAAGCCTTCATCTGTCTTTCCGAGCTGGATCAGCAGGAGCTTACGGAACACATCGCCCCTCTGGTTCATTTCGATGAAGCTGATGCCATGGCTTTGCGCTTTGATAACTTCATCTACGGCTTTATCCTGAATGTGCTGGACGAAAGTCCGCTGGTCAGGCGCGACATGGCCCGTCTGGTCACGACGGCCAGACTCCTCGAAAAAAAATCCTCCATTCCGCAGGTGGCGGCAAAGCTCCCGCTGCTCCGCCAGATAAGTGACCCGGAGCTCTGGAAGGATATCGACATCTGCAAGCTGGAAGACATTCGACGGGAGCTGCGCGCGCTGATCCGCTTTCTGGATGAAGGCAGTAAAAGAAAGGACATCATCACCATCCTTACCGACCCGATACTGGACTCAACCGCGGGAATCCCTCTGCCTGAGGAAGACCCCTTTGAAAGCTATAAAATGAAGGTCAACCGCTACATTGAGGAACACAAAAACTCTCTGGCCATCTATAATCTGACGCACAATATTTCTCTGACCAAAAAGGACTACGAAGAACTCGAACGAGTCTTTACACAGGAACTCGGCAGTAAGGAAGATTATGTGAAGACGTTCGGCGACACTCCCTTCGGCCTGCTGATACGCAAAATCGCAAAACTTGATCACGAGGCCGTTCTTGCCGCCTTTTCTGAGTTCATCAACGACCAGTCGCTGAACTCACGACAGATAGCATTCGTTCAAAAGGTCATCACACACATCGAGCAGAACGGCTATATTGAAGATATTTCCGTATTGACGAAGGCTCCGTTCGACAAACCGGCAAAACTGCTGGACTTCGACGAAAGACGCCAGGAAAGACTGCTTGCCGTCATCAAGTCGGTACGAGATAATGCGCTGGTGATATAGGCCACGCGTGCGGGCAGAACGGAAGCCGTCTTGCTAGTGAAAGGAGGGAGCCATGCACATCTATTATGCCACCAGGGGGCTGCGCGGCAGGCCCTATCACAGTGACATGATAAACACAGACCTGTTCGCATTTTTTCAGGGAAAAAGAATGCGCACCATCCCCTCCGCAGAAACGTTGCGCGCTGTCAACGCCTTTCCCAAATGCGATATTGATATGGGGGAAGACACGGATTCCGAATATGCGTGTGAGAAAGGGACGTTCTACATCCCCAAAAGCATCTGCATGGGGGAAGTCGTCAACGCCGGCTGGGCCGTCGATTATTACTTCGTGGTGCTTTGCGGTGATGCCGTGGAACTGCGCTATGTGCGCTGGGACTGTCCCTGGTATGAGACGGTGGGGCGGGATACCGAAGTCACTGATCCTGCCGTCATAGCCAAAATGGAGCGCACGCTGGCAATGCTCCTGGATGCGAATAAGCCCAGGATACCGGCACCTGTGTCCATATCGCACCCGGCCCTGCTCACGTTCCTTACCCTGCTCGGCGTTGCCGATGCCGAAGCGCTGGCGGGCAAGATCCACGCCGCCGCCACGACGCCGGAACAGTGCGCCGCGCTCTGTGAAGAATTCGATATGGATGAAGCCTACACCGGCTGGCATGTTACGTTGATGCGATTGGCCCTGCGGGACCGGAAACGCCTGGATTGGGTAGACTGGAAGGAAGCGCCGGAAGAAGTTTTCGCCTCCCTGTGCTGCCTCTTGCCGCCGGGGGCAAAGGAACACCTGCCCCCCTGCGATGATGAAGACGCGTACCCCGAGGAGGTGCTCCGCGCTTGCAGCCCCGTCTTGCATGACCGCTATGGCCTGACGATCCTGCTGTGGGATACGGGCGGCGATGAATATGTCTTCATGGTCGTACCGAGCGACAAGGTATCGGAAGCGTTCGCGGCGGCCTCCGAGCTGGGCATTACCCTGCAACGTGTCGAGGACCTGTTCGACCAGGAGTAGAAGGCGGCAAAAGAGAAGGAGCGGCACGCCAAGCGGGACGATCGTCCGGCGGTTCCTTCTTTTGCCGCCAGGGCATTTTCGTCAACGCTGTCGTTCGTGACGAGACCGTCCGGTCGTCCGGGCCGGTATCTTCCTGCGGTAACAAGGCTTGCCGGAGCGCGCCACCGGCAAAAAATGCGGGACAGCGGCGCAGGGCGCATGCCTTCCGCAAAGAGCGTACGGGGATTTCTGCGCAGCCTTGTAGAGGCGCGGAGTCCTGACAGGCAATAATGATTGGGGACAGGAACAGTGGTGGGAAAAAGATCCCGCTAACGAAAAAAGGCTTCCGACGAAAATCGGAAGCCTTTGATCTTTCTGGTTGCGGGGGCAGGATTTGAACCTACGACCTTCGGGTTATGAGCCCGACGAGCTACCGAGCTGCTCCACCCCGCGACGCGGTAGCATTCGCACGTCATCCGTGCGAGAAGTCCTTTCTAGCTAAAAGCCCCCTGCCTGTCAATAAAAAAATCATTTTTTGGCAAATTTTTTTATTGCCGTTCACCGGGACCTTGTTTGCAAGAAACTCCATCTATATGAAATCGCTTGTGTTCCTTTCAGGATCGGGCCTGTGCCGCTTCCCTGCGCATCCAGAGCGGCAGCAGGCAGAGCAACAGGGCCGCTGCCGCGAGGTAGGCCGCATCCATGCCCCAGAGGCCCTGCACGCTGTAGGCCAGTACCGGCCCCGCGGCTGCGCCGCAATCCACGATGAAGGCATAGGAGGCCAGCGTATGCGTGGGATGGCCGTACCGTTCGGCCGTGTCCGAGGCGGCGGCATCGGAGAGGGTGGCCAGGCCCGTGGCGCAGAGCTGCGAGCAGAGCAGCAGCGGCAGCCACAAGGGCGCGGGCAGATACAGGGCCACCAGGGCCAGCGCACAGGCTCCGCCGCCAAGGCAGGCGCACAGCACCGGGCCCCGGCCGCGCGGGCCGTCGGAAAGGCGGCCGAACCACGGCGCCAGCCACGGTTCCCAGAGCCAGCGCAGGGCCTGCAACGTGCCGGCCAGGGTGGCGCAACCGATGACGAGGCCGCCGGCAAGGGCCAGCTCGCCCACGTGCAGGGCCACCATGCGGCTGAGGGTGGCGGCGTAGATGCCCTGGAAGACCAGGGCCACCAGCAGCCCGGTGATGAAGGCACGCCGCATGTCGGGGTGGCGCAGGTGCAGGCCCGAAAGCAGGGACGTGGCGGCCTGGCTCGCCGCTCCGGTGGCGCGGCCGCTGCGGGGGATGCGGGTCAGGGCCAGCGGCAGGCCCGTCAGCGTCAGGGCGCCGAAGAGCAGGGCCACGGTGGAGAAGCCCAGCAGATCGGCCAGGAGGCCGCCGCCGATCATGCCCAGCAGGCTGCCCAGGCGCACGAGGCCGTTGTAGCTGCCCATGAGATAGCCGCGATTGTCCTTGCGGGAGGCCGCCATCAGGGCGAACAAGGAGCCGAGGCGCAGGAGCGTCCAGGCCAGGCCCCAGAGGCAGCGCAGCAGCAGCCAGAGCGCAAAGGACTGGGCCACGCCGTACAGCAGGGTGGTCGAGGCGGCCAGCACCACGGCCAGGGCCATGCCGGTGCGCTGGTCGATGCGGGTATAGAGCAGGCGCACCAGCGGGTTGAGCGGCAGACGCACCAGCCGGTTGACGGCCAGCAGCACGCCCACCTGCCAGAGCGCGGTCAGGCCGCATTCCTGCCAGAACAGGGGCAGGGCGATGTAGAGCATGGTATCGCCGGTCAGGCAAAAGGCCGAGACCACGGCCATGCTGCGGGCCAGACGCCGGGCTGCGGCGTCATCGGGGCAGGATGGGGAAGGAGCGCTCATGGGCCTGTCCTGTGGCACGGGCTCAGTCCGGACGCCGGGCCAGTGCGGCCACGGCCAGCCGGGCCAGCAGTTCCAGGCCCCGGGGCAGGACGCTCTCGTCAAAGGTGAAATGGCTGGTGTGATGCCCGTCGGGCCTGTCGGCACCCAGCTGCAGATAGGCCGCCAGACCGCCGTCTTCCTGCACCTTGTTCATGAACCAGCCAAAGTCTTCCGATGCCCAGAAGTCGGCCTTGCGGCGCACTTCGCGGAAGCTGCCCATGTCCCGGGCCGTGCGTTCCACCAGATCCACCAGCTCGGGGCTGGACATGGCGCCCGGGCAGTGGCTCTGGCAAAGGAAGCGGCTGCGGCAGCCGTGCATGCGCGCCGCGCCGTCCACCACGCGCCGGGCCTCGGCCAGCATGTAGCCGTTGATGTCCCCGTTCTCGCCGCGGGTCTCGCCGCGCAGCCAGGCCTTGGCCGGGATGATGTTGGGGGTCTCGTTGACGTGCATCTCGCCCACGTTGATGCGCGAGGCGCCCTGACCGTGGCGGGCGATGGCCAGCAGGTTGGTCACGGCCGTACAGGCGGCCAGCAGGGCGTTGCGGCCTTCGTGCGGGGCCAGTCCGGCATGGGCGCTCTGGCCGGTGAAGAAGACTTCGAAATTGGTGGTGGCCAGGAATTTGTCCGTACCGCAGACCAGATCGCCGCTGCGGCTGGCCTGCATGCTCAGGTGCAGGCCGAACAGGGCCCGGACGCCGTCCACGGCCCCGGCGGCCACCATGCCGGGCGCTCCTTCGCCCTCTTCCTCGGCGGGCTGGAAGATCAGGCGGATGCGGCCGCTCAGGTGGCGTGACAGTTCGTCCCGCAGGCCGCCCAGCAAGCGGGCCAGTTCCACGCCCAGGGCCACATGACCGTCATGCCCGCAGGCATGCATGCAGCCCGCATGGCAGGAGGCGAAGCCTTGCGCCGCAGGGAAGTGATCCTTGTCCGTGGCTTCGGTGATGCCGGCGTTGGCGTCCATGTCGAAACGGAAGGCCACCAGCGGGCCGCGCTCGTCTTCAGGGGTGCCGGGGGAGTCCAGATCAAGGTCGCCCCACAATCCCGTGAGGCCGCCGGCCATGCAGGCCACCAGGGTGGGGTCGGCGCCCTCGTTGAGGGCCCGGCCGCTCTGGGCCGTACAGAAAGCCGCCTCGGGCTGGCGGGGACGGGCCGAAGGCCGCAGGGCATTGGCCCCCAGGGTGAGCCGGAAACCGGCATCCTGCAGGGCACGGGCCACCAGCGAAGCGGTCAGGTATTCGCCCCAGGCCGGTTCCGGGTGGCGGTGCAGGTGACGGCGCAGGGCCGTCAGTCGCGGGCCGGCCTCCCCGGCCCTTCGTCGGATCTCCTCCGCAAGACGTTCCATATGGGCATCTCCTTTGACGCGGCACATTGCCAAGGCCGCCTGCACAGGATATATGCCGGAGACACGTTCATGCAAGTCGCCGGATACCTTGCGGCGGCTTTCCATTTTTCACGAGGGACCTATGCTCACCCTGATTCTCGCTGTCAGTGTCGCGGTCGTCATCTCCTTTACCTGTTCCCTGACGGAGGCGGCCCTGTACGCCGTGCCCTGGTCAGCCATCGAGAAGATCCGCAACGACGGCAGGCCCGTGGGGGAAGTGCTCTTCCGCCTGCGCAGCAATGTGGAAAAACCCATCGCCGCCATCCTCACCCTGAACACCGTGGCCAATACCGCGGGCTCCGCCGTGGCGGGCGCGGCCTTCATGGCGGCTTTCGGCGCCGAATACATGGCCCTGTTCGCCGCCGGTTTCACGGTGCTCATCCTGGCCTTCGGCGAGATCGTGCCCAAGACCCTGGGCGTGGCCTATGCCACTTCCATCGCCGTGGTGCTGGCCCGGCCGCTGGAAGTGGCGGTCAAGCTGCTGACCCCGGTCATCTGGCTGACGGGCCTGCTGACCCGTTTGCTGACGCCGCCGTCCAACGGCCCGGACATCTCCGAGGACGACATCCGCGCCGTGACCAGCCTGTCGCGTCAGGCCGGGCAGATCAAGGCCTATGAGGAGGCCTACATCCGCAACATCCTGGCCCTGGACCAGAAGCGGGTCTATGACATCATGACCCCGCGCACCGTGGTCTTCTCCCTGCCCGAAGACATGACCGCCGCCGAGGCCTACAAGAACCCGCGCCTGTGGCATGTGAGCCGCATCCCCGTCTACGGCGAAGACAACGAGGATCTTGTGGGCCTGGTGGACCGCCGCACCATCCTCCACTGCCTGCTGGAAGAAAAGGGCGAGACGCCGCTCTCCGAGATCATGAAGCCCCTGCACTTCGTGCTGGAGAGCCAGACCCTGGACAAGCTGCTCAAGGAGCTGCTGCACTCGCGTTCACATTTGTTCGCCGTGCTCGACGAATACGGCGGCCTTGCCGGTGTGGTGACGCTGGAGGACGTGTTCGAGGAGATGCTCGGCAGCGAGATCATGGACGAGAGCGACAGCGTGGCCGACCTGCGCCAGATGGCCCGGCAGCGGCGCCAGGCCCTGCGGGCGGCCGGTCTGCTGGAACAGCAGAAAAAGGAAGAGCAGGCGGAACAGTCCCGGTCATGACCGGGCGGCAGATGCCCTGATATGGACTGATATGATGACGAAGCCCCGGCGGAACTGCCGGGGTTTCTGCGTTTTGGAGGCAAAAAGGCTTGAGGGAGGAAGACGCTCGTTGCATGAGGAAAGGGGGATGTCCCGCGTGACCGTGCGGGATGGAAACAGGAAACGCATGTCGTTACGGGCATCGACAGCAACGCGCGACCGGATGGCGGCCGGAGGCCGTGCCCGTTGGCGACGGATGGAGCCTTACGGGCATCGACAGCAACGCGCGACCGGATGGCGGCCGAAGGCCGTGCCCCGTTTTTTACAGATAGGGCGAGAACAGCCAGCAGGCGGCGTCACGCAGTTTGAGGATCAAAAGGCGTTCCTGCAGGTCTTTCAGGGTCACTTCGCGGCTGCGGGCGATGGTCATGTCCATGTGCAGGGCCATGGCGGTATGGAACTCGGGATCGAAGATCTCCATGTTCAGCTCAAAGTTCAGGCGCATGCTGCGGGCGTCCAGGTTGGCGGAACCGATCTGGCAGTAATAGCCGTCCACGGCCAGCAGTTTGGTGTGGGCAAAGGGCGGCGGCTGGAACCACACGCGCACGCCCGCTTCCAGCAGGACGGGCAGCAGGCGGAAGCTGGCCCAGTGGACGAAGGGCAGGTTGTTCTTGCCGGGCAGCACCACACGCACGCTGACCCCGCGCTGGGCGGCGCTGCGCAGCGCCGCGATGAGCTCGTGCGACGGCAGGAAATAGGGCGTCATGATGCGCACCGTATGCTGGGCGCTGCCGATGACCCCGCAATACAGGTCATTGAGCGGATCGGCCTCGGTGCCGGGGCCGTCCAGGACCATGCGGCACAGGCTGTCCCCGGACATGATGTTGCTGCTGGGCAGCAGGCTGCGCTGGTCGAATTTGCCGGTGGCAAAACCCCAGTCCAGCAAAAAGGCCCGGCGCAGCTGGTCCACGATGGGACCTTCGCAGCGGAAGTGCAGGTCCTGCACACAGCCGGGATGCTTGCTGAGGATGTGGTTGTCCGCGATGTTCATGCCGCCGGTAAAGGCCGTATCATCGCAGATGAGCAGCTTGCGGTGGTTGCGCAGGTTCAGGCTGAGGCTGGGCGGGAAAAGGCGGGGCGGCAAAAAGCGGGCCAGCTGGCCGCCGGCCTGGGGGATGCGCTTCCAGGGTTTGCGCAGTGAATAGACGGCGCCGCCGAAGCCGTCCACCAGTAGGCGTACGTCCACGCCGCGCCGGGCGGCATGGCACAGGGCCTCGGTGAAGCTTTCGCCCACGCTGCCGCCGCGAAAGATGTAGGTGGAGAGGAAGACCTGCTTGCTGGCCCGGTTGATGGCGTGCAGCATGGCCGGATAGGCCTCGTTGCCGTTGCGCAGGGGCAGGATGCCGTTGCCGCTGCACAGGGTCTGGCCTGTCAGGCGGCGGCCCAGGATCTCCAGGGGCCATTCCTGCGGCGGCGCGATGGCCGTCCGGTGGCAGACGACTTCGGGGTGGTGGGCGTAGTCAGGTTCGATGGCGGCCATCTTGCGCATAAGGCGGGCCGCCAGGCTTTCGGCACGGCTGATGCCGAACAGGCAGTACAGCACGATGCCGACGCCGGGCAAAAAAAGGACCGTCACGATCCAGCCCAGCGCCGAGCGCGGATCGCGCTTGTGGAGCAGGGCATGGCAGACGGCCCCCCAGGACAGAAGGTGCGCTGCCACAAGGCCTAAAGTTCCCAGTGTCAGCACGGCGGATCGCTAGCGGCGGACAGCCAGCAGCGGAATGTCGGTATTGCGCAGCACGCGCTCGGTGATGGAACCGATGAGCATGTCGGCCAGGCCGTCACGGCCGTCGGTGTACATGACGATCATGTCCACGCCTTCCTCATGGCCCACGGTGACGATGGTGTCGGCGGCCAGGCCTTCACGCACGATATAGCGGCAGGCCACGCCTTCCTTTTTCAGGGCATCGGCCAGCGGCGCCAGCAGGGTCTCGGCCTTGGCGGTATTGGAACGTTCCAGTTCGGTATGGGCAGCGCCGCCCACCAGGTTGGGCAGGGCTTCGGTCACATGCAGCAGGATGATCTCGCCGGAGCACAGGGTCTTGGCATGGCGCAGAGCCTTGGCAGCGCGTTCGCCGGAATTTTTGCCGCTCACGGGCACGAGGACACGTTGGTAGATCATGTGGGCTCCTTGGATTGGGATGGCATTGCCCCAGAGGGCATTTCAACTAGGCATTGTCGCACGACAGGCCGATTTGTGCAAGCCTGCCGGGGCCGGGACGCCGTCATCAAAAAAAGCCCGTTCCGGGGAACAGGCTTTTTGATGACGATAGCGCGGCAAGGCCTACTGACGGACGACCAGCACGGGCAGCGGGGTGTTGCGCAGCACATGCTCGGTGATGGAACCGAACAGTCTGTCGGTCAGGTCGTCACGACCGTCCGAGAACATGACGATGGCTTCGGCGTCCATTTCCTTGGCGGCCTTGACGATGGTCTCCACGGGCAGACCGTGGCGGATGACGGTCTGATAGGGGATGCCGGCATTGTCCAGTTCGGCGGCGAGAGGAGCCAGGAGGGCTTCGGCCTTGACGGCGATGTCCTGCTGGTCGCGCATGATGTTGGGCATGGGGGATCCCACGCTGGGCGCCACGGCGTGCAGCAGGATGATCTCCTTGGGATCAAGCTTCCTGGCCTGGCTCAGGGCCTTGAGGGCGCGTTCTCCGGAATGCTTGCCGCTCACGGGCAGAAGGACACGTTCGTAACTCATGTGGACTCCTTGCATAAAATAAGAGATGGCCCTTGTGGGCATTGAAGATTTAGTCTGGCACGACTTGCCCCTTTGTGCAAGAGGGCCTGTCGCGGCCTCCGCGCCGGGGCCGGGAACGAAAAAGGGCCGGTCAGCAGGACCGGCCCCGGTATGCGTATCAGGAACCCATGGAGATGCGGTGGCGTTCCACCGCCGTGGCCAGTTCGGGCAGCAGGTCGGTCACGGCCTGCAGATCCTTGGCGCGTCCGGCGCTCTCCACGCAGCGGGCCATGCGGCCCAGTACCCGGAAACCGTAGCTTTCGGCCTCGGCGGCCAGGCGTCCGGCGGCGTCGGCCACCAGATGCAGACGGCGCTGTTCCAGGGCATAACCGGCCTCCGCCAGATATTTGTCCATACGCCACATGAGAGCGGGCAACGGATCCTCGGGGTCGTCCGGCGGCTGGGGCCGCTGGGGCATGGGCGGCACGGGCATGCGCGGCGTGGGGGCCACGGGCCGGGACGCCGTGCGGCGTTCGATCCAGGGATTGGTCGTGGCGGGGATGTCCGCCGTGGTTCCCGGCGTCTCTTCCCGCGGTGCATCCTTCCTGGGCATGGGGCGCGGTGTGCCCTGCCGTTCCTGCGCGGTCGCGGCCGGAGCCTGCGGGCTCCTGGCTTCTTCCTTGTCCTGGGGCTGGCCGTTGCCCGTGTGGAAACGGGAAAGGAAGCGCATCAGGGTGTTGGCCGCAGCCCTGGTCCGGCTGGTCTCTTCCCGGCCGCTGGCAAGAAGGGTGGTGCTGTCCGGCGTCATGTCCGGCAGGCTGGAAACATCCTTGCTGCCGGGCACGGCCTGGGGCGCCTCTTCCACAGGCGCGCCGGGGAAGGCAGGCTGCGTCCCGGCGGCCGGGCCGGTACTGCTGCTCTTGCGGGGCTGCGGCGTGATGAGGGCCGATTTGTCCGTGGGCACCAGACTGGGCTTGCCCAGCTTGCGGGCGATCTCGTCCGGGCTGACGTCCCGGCGCAGGGGGCGGACCGTGACGACGGTCTCCACCGGAGCGGATACCGTTTCCTCCTGCCGGGGGGCAGGACGGTCGACCGGGGTGCCGATGGGCATGGGCTCGCCGACCCATTCACCGGCATGGCGCAGGCTGGGGCTCACATAGCCACCGGCAAGGGGACTGGCGGCCGCCTCGACAGACGGGAAGGCAGGAGCCCTCGTGGCAGAGGCGGCCTGTGCATCGGCGACCGGAGCTTCCGTACGCTCCTTTTCGTCGACCGTGGCTCCCGTCGCGTCATCGGCCGGGGCCGCAGCGGCAGCATCCGCCGTCTCCTGCTGGGGCAGGGGCTCTTCCTGTGTCATCCCGGCCGCCGGTGCGGCGGTATCTTCTTCTCTCGCCGGGGCTTTCGGCATGGCAGCCTCGTTCGTTTCCGCCATTTCCGCCACCGGCACGGACGGGAAGTCCGGCGCCACAGGCGCGGGGGCCGGGGCGACGTCTTCGGCCGCCTCGGGAGCGTTTTCATTTTCCTGCACCGGGCTGTCCGCAGACGCGGCTTCCTCCGGCTGTACGGCATCGGACACCGGCGCTTCGGCAGCATCCGCACGCACGTCGTCGGTCTGTACGTCATCAGCGGGCAGGGTCTGTTCGGCCGCAGTCTCCCGGGCCGGAGCCGGGAACGCCGGAGCGCTCGGGGGCACCTCGGCGGCCTCGTCCCGTGCGGGGCTCGGCACGTCAGCGTCGGCCATTGCTTTCGCACCAGCTTCTTCCGTGCTGTCTATTTCATCGGACAGGGCTTCAGCAGCGGCGTCGGCCGGGGCAGCATCCGCCGTCTCCTGCTGGGGCAGGGGCTCTTCCTGCGTCATATCGGTCGCCGGTACGGCGGTATCTTCTTCTCTCGCCGGGGCTTCCGGCATGGCAGCCTCGTTCGTTTCCGCCGTTTCCGCCACAGGCACGGACGGGAAGTCCGGCGCCGCAGGTGCGGGGGCCGGGGCGACGTCTTCGGCCGCCTCGGGAGCGTTTTTATTTTCCTGCACAGGGCTGTCCGCGGGCGCGGCTTCCTCCGGCTGTACGGCATCGGACATCGGCGCTTCGGCAGCATCCGTAGGCGCGTCGCCGGTCTGTACGTCGTCAGCGGGCAGGGTCTGCTCGGCCGCAGCCTCCCCGGCCGGAGCCGGGAACGCCGGAGCGCTCGGGGACACCGCGGCGGCTTCGTCCCGTGCGGGGGGCGTCACGTCAGCGTCGGCCATTGCTTTCGCACCAGCTTCTTCCGTGCTGTCCATTTCATCGGACAGGGTTTCAGCAGCGGCGTCGGCCGGAGCATCAGCATCCGCCGTCTCCTGCTGGGGCAGGGGCTCTTCCCGCGTCATATCGGCCGCCGGTGCGGCGGGTTCTTCTTCCTTCACCGGGGCTTCCGGCATGGCAGCCTCGTTCGTTTCCGCCGTTTCCGGCATCGGTACGGACGGGAAGTCCGGCGCCGCAGGCGCGGGGGCCGGGGCGACGTCTTCGGCCGCATCGGGAGCGTTTTCATTTTCCTGCACCGGGCTGTCCGCGGACGCGGCTTCCTCCGGCTGCACGGCATCGGCCACAGGCCGGGCGGTCTGGGCTGCGGGCGTATCGAGGCGCATGTCGTCCGTCAGGGGGAGGGTCTCCGCCTGGGCCGTATCCGCTGCAGCGGCCGCCGGAGCGGCGAACAGGTCCGGCAGATCCGCGCTTGCCGCGGCAGGAGCGGCCGGGGCCGTCTGCTGCGGGATATCATCGGTGGACAGGAGCAGGTCGGGCATGCCCTGGTCTGCCTGGGGGGCCGCGGCGGGGCCGAACAGGTCGGGCAGGGGGGCATCGGCCTGTCTGGTCTCGGGCAGGGGCGCACCCAGGTCGGCCACATCGTCATGGCTGCCCAGGATCTCGAGCACGGTCTCGCGCAGGGCGTCTTCCGAGACGGGCAGGGTCAGGGCATGGCTGAAACCGGCGTGGGCCAGCGCATCCCACTGGCTCTGGTCGGGCGTCAGGGCCACGGCGCCGAAGGGGCCGGTCCTTTCGGCAAGGCTGTGGTAGCGGCGCAGCAGCGGCGCGGCGTCCACGGAAGCCTCGGGGCCGCAGACCAGCAGCACGGCAGCCGGTGTCCGGCCCTTGCGGGCCCCGGCAGCCAGACCGTGGGCCAGGGTGCCTGTCTCGTGGCAGGTGCAGGGCAGGTCGCGCAGCATGGCGCCCAGCTCGCGACGGGTGGCGGCATCGGGAGCGCAGACCAGGACCGTGGGCAGGTCCTCGCCGTCAGAAGCTTCCGGGAGATGCAGCTGCAGGGTGAAGATGACGGACGTGCCGCGGGGGCCGCTCTCCACGCCCAGGAAACCGCCGTGGGACGAAGAGAGTTCCCAGATACGGGCCAGGAGCGATGCGGAACGCTGCTCCGGGGGCAGGCCCGTGCCCGTGTCGCGCACCTGGAAGAGCAGATGTCCGGGGTGCTTGCTGTCCGGCACACGACGCACGGCAAAATGGATCTTGCCCCCCTTGGTGGCCCGCAGGGCATCTTCCAGCAACAGGCGGAGGACGTCTTCCAGTTCCCCGGCGGGGCCTTCGTAAAGCTGTTCGAGGTCGGCCGGGACATGCCAGCCCAGGGCGATGCCGGATTTTTCCGCCAGCGGGCGGCAGGTGTCATGGGCCTGCCGCAGCGTCTTGCGCAGATCGAAGACACGCTTTTCAGCGCGGGCCGTATCCGCGGGAGCCGGTGCCGCGGGTGCGGCAGCATCCCCGGCCGGGTCGTGCAGCAGGCTCAGGGCCTGCCGGGCACGGCGGCCCATGTTCTCCACACGGGAGCGGACATCATGGGGCAGGGCGCATTGTTCGAGCTGGCGGTTCTGTTCCACGATCTCGCGCAGGGGCGCGGCAAGGGCCTGTTCCAGACGCCGGATGGCCGTGGCGGAGGCGCTTTCGGCTTCCACGGTTGCCGGAGCGGGGGCAGGCTGGCTGAGGCCGGTCATGAGCGGCAGGGTGTTGCCGTCGGTATCCAGCAGGCGCAGGTTGGGGTCCGTGATGGTCTGGTTCCGGGCGGGGCGGCCCGGTGCCAGAGGATCGGCAGGTTCGGCGGAGGTGCCCGCTTCACGGCCGGGGGCGCTCATGCCCGCGATGATCAGGGCGCTGAGGGCCGTCCCCCACAGAGGCAGGGTGCCCTGGACGAAGGGGGGGAGCAGCGTCCCGAGGTCAAGGACGGCCAGCCCGGCCCCCAGTGCGGCCACGAGGCAGCCCAGCAGGAAACGGCGGGCTCCCGGCACGCCCATGAGCCAGGCGCCGAGCGTGGTGGGCACGAAGATCAGGGCCAGCATGGGCCAGAGCGGCAGGAAGCGCCCCAGCCAGCTGAAGTCGGGCCAGAGGGGCAGCAGGGCCAGCACGGCGCCGGGCAGGGAAAGCAGCAGGTACTGGATGTCCAGCAGGCGGGAATGGCTGGCGGTCTGCATCAGGTGCCGGGCCAGATGGGCCAGGAACATGAGGGCCAGGCCGGGGGCCATGGCGCTGACGGCGTCGGCGGGCGTGATGTTGCCGGCACCCAGGTCAGGCCCGCCCAGCACGGCATGTGTCAGGGCGGCGCCCACATACAGGGCCGTCCAGAAGCGCCACTGGCCGCGCTCGGTGATGCCGCGCAGCAGGGCCAGCAGCATGACCACGGCCAGGGCCAGCATGACGCCGGGGCCGAGCAGGCTTTCCGGCGCGCCCGCCAGATTGTCCAGGCTGCGCAGGGTGGGCGCGAACCAGAGGGGCGGCTGCCCATCCAGACGGATGAAGCAGACCTGCGGCGTTTCCGCGGGCAGGGGCAGCGGCAGCAGGTTGCGCCAGTTGGCCTGGCTCTCCTGCCAGGTGGTCTGGCGGGAAAGCGGGTCGATGTCGGGCGTATAGAGGACGGCTCCGGCCGGGACGCCCTGGCCGAGGTCGAGCATCAGGGACTCGGTGCGCTCCGTCCCGGCGGCGGGGATCTCCAGACGCAGCCAGGTCACGCCGCTGCTGCGGGGCAGGGTCCTGGGATGCAACGGCTGGAAAGAGGGCATCATGCCCGGCGTGGCCACTTCTTCCACGCTCATGTCGCCGTCCGTATCCAGAAAAGCCGAAAGGTAGGGCAGGATGCCCAGCTGTCCCGCTGCGGTGCCCTGGGGCGTCGCGGACAGGCTCACGGGCAGGGCGGGCGTGGGCGCGGGGGCCGGGGGCGGTGTCGGGACCGCCGGACAGGTGGCGGCCAGGCTCAGGACGAGCAGGAGCGGAATGACGATCAGGGCCAGCCTGCGGGAGCTGGCCTGTAGGGGAAGAAGGGGGTACGTCATGCTTTTTTACCTTGAGGGACATCTCCGCACGGGGGAGACGGCCCGGGAAATTCCGGGACGGCAGCGGGGACGGGAAGAGCGGACCGGTGGTCTGCGGACCACGGAAGGCACAGGGGCCGGTGGGCTGCCCCGGCCCGGGGGCGGGGCAGCCGGAACCGGATCAGTGCAGATGCTTGATCAGCTCCGAGACGGGCGTCCCGTCAGGGGCGTGGGCGTTGGGATCGGCGGCCAGCAGCTTGCGCCAGGCGGCTTCGGCCTCGTCTTTGCGCTTGAGGTCGTAATAAAGGACGATGCCCTGATTGAACAGGGCGTTCCTGTGCCCGGGCTGGACGCGCTCCGCCTCGCGGAAGGCCTTGAGGGCATCCTCGAAGCGGTGGAGCTCGCGGTACATGATGCCCAGGTCGGTCAGGACGTTGGCATTGCCGGGCTTCAGGCGCAGGGCGTTCTCATAGGCCGTGACGGCCGCGGAGGGGTTCTGGTTGTCGAACTGGAAGTTGCCCAGCTTGATCCAGTTCTCCGCCTTATTGGGTTCCTTGACCACGGCTTCCTGCAGTTTGAGCAGGGCGCTGTTCAGTTCGGGGGAAAGGCCGGCCTTGGCCTGCTGTTGGGGGGCCGCCTGCTGCGGTGCGGGCTGCTGGGCCGGAGCGGCCGCCTGGGGCCGGGGAGCGGGGGCCTGACGGCTGTCCATGAAGCCGGGCAGCATGCTGCCGATGCACAGGCCCAGGGCAAGGGCCACCACCACGCTGACCAGACAGGTGGTGAGGGAAACGGTGGTGACTCGGGCCGGGGCCGCCGTCCGGGCCTGATCCTGTGCGGGGGCCTGGGGCTTGTCCTTGACCGGCGCGGGCTGCTGGGAAGTCTTCTTCTTGGCCATGATCGCTCCTCTGCGTGCATGAAAGTGCCGCCGTCACGGCGGCTTCGTCCTGTGCGCTGTTCCTTGCGCTGTGAAAGTGGGGGCAAGAGTAGCCGCAGGCAGGTAAAGAGGCAAGTCTGCCCTGCCTGCGGCCCTGTCCGGCATCCTGTGCCGGACCTAGTTGAAACTGAGGGTCGCCCGGCCCTGTTTGAGCATCATCCGGGCCAGCGGCAGGTCGCGCCACCACAGGGCGGCCTCGTTGCCGGCAAGGCCGGTCTGGCGGCTCTGGCCGCTGAGCAGGGCCGTGATGTCGCTGATGTCGTCCAGCACCAGGCTGTGCGCCGGGTCGGGGACGGCGGGCAGCAGGCAGCGCAGACGGGGCGCCATGTGCAGGCGGCCGCCTGCCATGCGGCCCAGCAGGGCGCCCTGCCAGGTGAAGCCCTGCGGCAGCAGCAGGTCGGCATGGGCCGGGATGAAGCGCACCTGCTCGCCGTAGATGCGTGCCTCACCGGCGGGCAGACGGTCGGGATCGCAGCAGGGCCCGGCCAGGGCGCTGCGGGGCACCACCTGGCCCTGGGGCAGGGCAGGGCGGGCATCGCGACGGCTGCGGCCACGGGCCGCGTTACGGGCGGCCGTGCGGGCATCGGGCTCGGCGGAGAGGGGCGGCAGTTCGGGCAGGGGGGCGTCCGCGGGCTTGCGCAGCAGGGCCACATAGAAGCCCTGGGCCGCCGAGCGTTCGCCGTCCACGCGCAGGGTGCCCTCGCCGCCGGGGCGCTGTTCCCAGACGAAGCCCTCGAAGGGCGTCAGGTGTTCGCGCACCAGTCCCAGCTCCTCTTCGGCAAAGCGCACCTGCGCTTCGTTCTCGTCATCGTTGGTGGTGCAGGTGGAGAAGACCACGCGGCCGCCGGGGCGCAGCAGGCGCGCGGCATGGGCCAGCAGCAGCTGTTGCAGGCCCACCAGGCCCTTGAGCTTGTCGCCCTGCCAGAGCTTGAGGACCTGGGGGTTCTTTTCCACCGTGCCCCAGCCGGAGCAGGGGGGATCCAGCTGGATGGCGTCCCAGGTGCCGGGCGTCAGGGGCAGGGCCTGGCCCTCGAAGGAGCAGGTGCCCACATGCGGCAGGTTGCAGGCGTGCAGGTTGGCCCGCAGGGTGGCCAGGCGGGCGCGGGAAAGCTCGTTGCCCAGCACGAAGCCGTCGGGGCCGGTGAGCTGGCCCAGGAAGCCCGTCTTGCTGCCCGGGCTCGCGCACATGTCCAGCACGGCTTCGCCCTGCCGCGGCGCCAGGGCCAGGGGCGGCAGCATGGAAGACCTGTCCTGGATATAGATGTAGCCGAAAAAGGCGGCCAGCGAGGAGCCCAGCGGCCGCGGTTCGCACAGCAGGCGGCGGCAGAAGGGCGAGAACGGCTCGGGTTCGAACTCATAGCCCTGGGCGCGCAGCAGGCTCTCCACCTGCGGCATCTGCTCCGGAGGGCAGACCAGACGAAAAGAACGCCCCGTGGGGCGGGAAGGATTGGCGGTACTCATGGGCCTTTCTTATCTGTTCCGTCTGGAGGGGGCAAGAGCGTCCGCGGCAGGGGGCCCCAAGGAGCGCAGGGCCGCGCCGGAACAGCGGATACGGCTTTCAAGTTGCGCGGCAGGCCAAGTGTCGCTATAGTTCCGGTGCCGCAGGCCGTACGGCACCTGCCGCGACAGCGGCAGAGACCCCGGCCGGGCGAGCCCTCCTGTGCGAGGGCGGTCGACGTACGCAGAGAACTGCAAGGAGATTTTGAATGAAATTTGCCATGAAGCTGGCGTTTGCCGCCTGCCTGATGCTGGTGATGGGCCTCCAGGCCCAGGCTGCCCAGGCAAAGTCTTTCGTGCTGCTGCCTTTTGAGGTGCACGCGCCCCAGAACTACAGCTACCTGTCCAAGGCTGTGCCTTCCACGCTGATGGGTCGTCTCAGTGCCACGGGCGCTACGGGCACCATGGGTCCCCGTGCGGCCGGCTCCGCCGCCGAAGCCCGCAAGTTCATCGGCGGTGCCGACTATGCCCTGTGGGGCACGGTGAGCGTCATGGGCAATGACTGCACCATCGTCCTCAACAGCGTGGACAAGAAGGGCTCCACCTGGACCAATACGGCCCAGGGCCCCATGAGCGCCCTGAACGCCACGGTGCAGCGCCTCGCGGGCGCCTTCTCCTCCGAGGTGCTGGGCGTCGCCGGTGCCGCCGCTGCCAGCCGCGGCGGCCGTTCGGACATCATCCGCAACGAGACCGGCCAGACGGAATCCTACCTGAACCCCCAGTTCCGCTATCAGGGCAACTCCGCCGACGGTTCCCGCATCCGCAGCCAGCGCCTCAAGGACGAGATGGTGGACATGGCCGTGGCCGACTTCAACGGTGACGGCCGCAACGAGATCGCTATCCTGCACGACCATCGCCTGGTCATCTACAAGTGGGGCAACGACGGCCGTCTGGGCAAGCTGGGCGAGATCACCATCTCCCGCAGCAACCTGAACTTCTCCATGCGTGCCATCGACCTCAACCGCGACGGCGCCAAGGATCTGGTGGTGGCCACCTTCGAAGAAGAGAACAACCGCCCCTACACCTACTTCTACGGCTTCCGCGGCAACAAGTTCACGGAAGTGGCCAAGCGCTGCTCCTACTTCGCCAGCGTCATCAACCTGCCGCCTTCCTACCAGCCCACGCTGGTGGGCCAGGGCTGGGACTCCATCAAGCTGTTCGCCCCCGGCGTGCACATCATGGTCAAGCAGAACGGCTCCTATGGGCTGGGCCAGCGCATCAACCTGCCCAGCGGGGCCAACGTCTTCAACGTGGCCTGGCTCCCCGGCAAGAACGGTGACCAGCTGGTCATGCTGACCGACGACGAACGCCTGAAGATCTTCCAGGGAGCCAACCAGACCCTGATCCATACCACCATGGAACGCTTCTCCGGTTCCGCCACCGGCATGGAACACTACAAGGGCATGCCGGGCCTGGGCGTGGACCGCAACTACCAGATGCCCAGCAAGTACTTTGCCCCCATGCGCCTCATCGTGGCCGACATCGGCCATACCGGCGAATACACCCTGCTGGTCAACAAGCCCATCTCCACGGCGGCCCAGATCTTCGACCGCTACCGCTACTTCCCCCAGGGCGAAGTGCACGCCCTGTTCTGGGATGGCGTGGGCCTGGGCCTGAAGTGGAAGACCCGCCGCATCCGCGGTTCCGTGGCGGCCGTGGACCTGGCCGACTTCAACAACGACGGCATCCTGGACCTGGTGGTGGGCCTGAACACCTCGCCCGATCTGGGTGTGGGCAGCCGTCAGTGCATCGTCACCGCCTATCCGCTGGACGTGTCGCAGATGAACCCCAACGCTCCTGCCGACCTCAGCGATTTTGAAGTGACCCCCAACTACTAACACGTAAGAGGATGCAGCCCCGTTCCGTGTCGCAGCGGCACGGGACGGGGCTTTTTCAGCAGCTCCGGCTGCCGGAAAGTTTTCCGTATGTCTATTTTTCAGGGAGGAGAGGTTGTGCGCATCCTGGTTATCGGTTCTGGCGGGCGTGAGCACGCCCTGGTGTGGAAGCTCAAGCAGAGCCCTCGGGTAAGTGAAGTTTTTGTGGCCCCCGGCAACGGTGGTACGGCCCGTGAGGGCGCCATCAACGTGGCCGTGGACGCCGGAGACCTGGACGGTCTGGTGGAACTGGCCCGCAAGGAAAAGATCGACCTGGTGGTGCCCGGTCCCGAACTGCCCCTGACCAAGGGCATCACCGACCGCATGCGTGAGGCCGGCATCCCCTGTTTCGGCCCGGATGCCTACTGTGCCCGTCTGGAAGGCAGCAAGGCCTTCGCCAAGGACGTCATGAACCGCGCCGGTGTGCCCACGGCCCACAGCCAGGTCTTCACCGACCCCGACAAAGCCAAGAACGCCGTGGTCAAACTGGGCGCCCCCCTGGTGGTCAAGGCCGACGGCCTGGCTGCCGGCAAGGGCGTGGTGGTGGCCATGACCACCCAGGAAGCCCTGGATGCCGTGGACGACATCATGTGCAAGCGTGCGCACGGTGCCGCCGGTGCCAAGCTCGTCATCGAGGAGTTCCTCGTGGGCGAGGAAGCCTCCTTCCTGTGCCTGTGCGACGGCAAGACCGCCGTGCCCCTGCCTTCCGCCCAGGACCACAAGGCCGCCTATGACGGCGACCAGGGCCCCAATACCGGCGGCATGGGCGCCTACAGCCCCGCCCCCATCCTGCCCTACAACGAGGCCGAAGCCATGGCCGATACGGTCATCCGTCCCATCCTGGCCGCGCTGGCCAAGGACGGCCATCCCTTCGTGGGCGTGCTCTATGCCGGTCTGATGATGACCGAGAACGGCCCCAAGGTGCTGGAATACAACACCCGTTTCGGTGACCCCGAATGCCAGCCCCTGCTGATGCGTCTGGAAGGCGATCTGGTGCAGATCATGCTGGACTGCATCGAGGGCAAGCTCCGTCCCGAGAGCCTCACCCACACCTCCCAGACCGCTCTGGGCGTGGTGGTGGCCGCTGAAGGCTATCCGCACGCCTATCCCAAGGGCATGGTCATCGAAGGTCTGGACGAAGCCGACGCCCTGCCCGGCGTCAAGGTCTTCCACAGTGGCACCAGCATGGACGGCGACAAGACCCTTTCCAGCGGCGGCCGCGTGCTTTGCGTGACCGCGCTGGGCGATACCCTGGCCGACGCCCAGGCCCGTGCCTATGAGGGCGTGAAGGCCATCCGCATGGACAAGAGCTTCCACCGCAGCGATATCGGCCAGAAGGGCATCCGCCGTCTGGAACAGCTGGCGCAGGAAGAAAAGTAAGCAACCGCGGCCTTATGCCGCCATAAAGGAACATCTATGGCTCAAGTCGTCATCATGATGGGCTCCAAGTCCGATGAAGAAAAGGTCAGCCCCTGCGTGGACGTGCTGCGTTCGCTGGGCATCTCCTATCTCTTCACGGTCAGCTCCGCCCACCGTACCCCCGAGCGCACGGAAAAGATCCTGCGCGAACAGGAAGCCGCCGGCGCCAAGGTCTTCATCTGCGCCGCCGGCATGGCCGCGCACCTGGCCGGTGCCGTGGCCGCCCGCACCACCCGTCCCGTCATCGGCATCCCGGTCTCCGGCGGCCTGATGGGCGGCATGGACGCCATGCTCGCCACTGTGCAGATGCCTCCCGGATTCCCCGTGGCCACCGTGGCCATGGACAAGGCCGGTGCCCGCAACGCCGCCTGGCTGGCCGCCCAGATCCTGGCCGTGGCCGATCCTGCGCTGGATGAAAAGATCCGCGCCGCCCGCGCCAAGATGCAGGCCGGTGTGGAAGAAGCCGCCGCCGAGATCGAAGCCAAGTACGGCTGCTAGCCGGCCGGTACACCAGCAAACAAAAAGCCCTCCGTTCGCGGAGGGCTTTTTGTTTGGCAGCGGCCTGGCTGCATCACATATCCTGAAACAGAAAATCCCGGGGACGGGGAGCTGCCCGCTTCCTACACCTGTCCGTCATGCGGATCGTCCCGGTCCATGCCCGGATGGCGGCTCCTCCGGCCAGTGACGGGACCGGCCGGTCAGACCGGAGAAAGTTTTTTTCGGGGCGGGGGAGAGTTTGAAAGGGGGAGGGGCAGTTTTGCCCCAAAAACGCCCCTCTCCCTCTCAACGAAGCATCATTGCCCTAAAAACAGCATTTGCCGTCCAGACCGCAGGCAGCGCCCTGGGCGACGGGGCTTTCGCGGGCACCGCGCAGGGCATCGTCCAGCTTGGCCCGGACGCTGGCGTAGTCGCTGTAACCGCGGGCCAGCAGGGTGCGCTGGCCGTCGTGCTCCAGATACAGGGTCGGATAAAGGAGGAATTCGCCCATGACCTCCTCGGCTTCGGCGGCGTCATGCCGGGCGGCGCTCCGGATGGCGGGGTCCGCCATGGCGGCGGTCAGGGCGTCGGCGGGCGTCCCCGCAGGCAGCCAGGCGGCCGCGATGGCAGCCTGTTCCCCGGCGGCCATGACATCACGGCCCTGGGCATAGAAGGCCATCTGGAAGGCCTCCATCTGTTCCAGCTCGTGACCGGGGGCCAGATGGCGCAGGGCGGCCAGGGGCAGGTTCATGGCCGGGGAATGCATGAGCAGGTCCGGGCCCGTACCGGCCACGGCCTGTTCCAGGGCCTGGCGGAAATGTTCCGTGGACTGGCCGGTGGTCTCCTGCAGGCGGGCGAAAAATTCCCGGATGGTGGGGTATTCTTCCAGCATGCCGGTGAGGGTCTGGGGCTCGTCCATGAGGTTGCCGCCCAGCACGCGCACAGGCAGTTCGAGATGTTCCGCAGCCAGGCGGCGCATGACCGGCGCGAAGCCGTAGCACCAGGGACAAAATACGTCGGTGAGATAGAGGAGGTTCATGGCCGCAGCATACGCTTTTGGCCGGGGAAGGAAAGGCCCGGCCGGGAGCCGTGCGGGCGGGGAAGGAGGGGCGGCCCTTTGCCGTGGTGGGGAGATGGAAAAACTTTTTTGATTTTTTTGTTGACAGAGGGGCTTCTTTTTGGCAATGTGCCTTCTTGCCGAGGGGCTGTAGCTCAGTTGGGAGAGCGCTTGAATGGCATTCAAGAGGTCAGGAGTTCAATTCTCCTCAGCTCCACCAAAAAGGAAATCAGGGTTTGCGGAAACGCAGACCCTTTTTTCGTTTCTGGCCACAGAAACACAGACAGCAAAAAAGCCGGGGCTCTGATGAGCCCCGGCTTTTTTGTATCCGGCTGGAGGCGGGCCGTGTCCCCGCCCTGCGGCAGCCTTACTTGACGGTAATGATGTCCGAGGCGGCGATGGTCTCGGGCGTCAGTTCCTGGCCAAGGCCGGGCAGTTCGGGAACGGTGTAACGGCCCTTGCTGGGCATGTAGTTGTGGATGCAGGTCCTGGTGTTGGGTTCCAGCAGGGCATAGCGGTGCAGTTCGTGGATCATGAAGTTGGGGATGGCCGCTTCCATGTGCAGGGCGGCTGCGGTGGAGATGGGGCCGCCGCAGACATGGATCTGGACGGTGACGTCATAGACGTGGGCCATGTCGCAGATCTTCTTGACTTCGGAGATACCGCCGCAGGTGCAGATGTCCGGCTGGATGACGCTCAGGCTGCCGTCTTCCAGGAAGGGGCGGTAGCCCCAACGCCAGTAGATGCGTTCACCGGAGGCCAGCGGGATGTTCACATGGTCGGCCACCTGCTTCATCATCTTGGGGTTCAGGGGCATGACGGGCTCTTCGTAGTACAGGACGCCCAGCTCCTCGATCATGCGGCCGAACTGGATGGCCGGTGCCGCCGAGGTGAAGGAGTGCATCTCCACGATGATGTCCACATCGGGACCGATGGCGTCGCGCATGGCTTTCAGGCGGTCATAGCCCAGGCGCAGGATGTTGTCCGGCAGCAGGCCCTTGAGGTCACGCTGGTTCCAGTTGCCGTGTTCGTCCATGGCCAGCACGTCCACCTTGATGGCGTCATAGCCTTCGCTGACGGCGACACGGGCCACGTCGGCGTACTGTTCCGGCGACACGAGCATGGCCTTGTCGGTACCGCCGCCCCAGCCGAACTGGAGCTGGCTGGCGTAGGCCCGGATGCTGTCACGGCTCTTGCCGCCCAGCAGGACATACAGGGGCACGTTGAGGGCCTTGCCCTTGATGTCCCACATGGCGATGTCGAGGCCGCTCATGGCTGCGGAGAAGATACCGCCGCCGCCCTGGCCCCAGAAGGTCTTGCGCAGCATCTTTTCCCAGATGGCTTCCGTATCCATGGGGTTCATGCCGATCAGCAGGGCGGACAGATCCTTGGCCACGCCGATGCCGCCGGAGGCGCCGACGCCGTAGGCGAGGCCCACTTCACCGAAGCCGCTGATGCCTTCATCCGTGTTGACCCGGACGACGGTGGGGCGCCATTTGCTGGTGGCGGAAGAAAAATCGTTGGCGACATCGATGATATCGATACTGGTGATTTTCATTACAGGCTCCTTGAAGTCTGGATTGATTTGATTTTATTTAATATTTCTGGATAACGAGGATGGCTGCCGCCAGCGTCGCTGCCGCACCGGTGAAGACCAGGCACAGCAGGCCGCCGCTGAACTGGCCCGTCAGGGTGATGAACAGGCCGATCAGGGCCGGAGCCAGAGCCGCCAGACCATTGGCGAAACCGTTCATGATGCCGGAGGCCGTGGACATGGACGAACCGGGCACGAGGCTCTGCAGGAGGGTCCATGCGACGGGGGTGCCCATGGTGCAGAAAGCCACGGAGCAGGAGAGCAGGACGGCGGAAGCGTACTTGTTGTCCACCGAGGCGCCGAAGTAGACGCACAGGCCGGCGAACAGCATGGCGCACATGAGGATGGGCGCACTGCGGCCGACCTTGTCGGCCAGGATGCCGCTGGAAGCCTTGCAGAAGATGGAAAGGACGAAGGGCAGGGAGGCCAGCCAGCCCATCTCGCTCCAGGAGAAGCCGCGGGCGGTCTTCAGATAGCTGGGCAGCCAGGTGATGAGGCCCCAGTACATGCACTGCAGACACAGGTACCAGAACACCAGCAGCCAGTAGCGGTAGTTGCCCGCAAAGGCCTTGAAGCGCACGGCGACGGGGATCTTTTCTTCGGCGGAGGCAGGGGCCTGCTCCTGACCGGCTTCGATGTGGGCCAGTTCCGCGGCGTTGATGCCCTTGGCCTGGCGGGGCGTGTCCGCCACATGGCGCCAGAGCAGGTACAGGGGGATGAGGCCCAGCACGAGGCAGACATGGAAGTTCATGCGCCAGCCGTGGGTCCCGATGAGCCAGGCAAAGAAGGGCATGGCGATGGCAGGCGCAACGGACTGCCCCACGACCCAGGCTGCATTGGCCCGTCCCCGTTCCTGTTTGGGGAACCAGTTTTTGATAAAGACACTTTGCAGGGGATAGTAAAAGCCCTCACCGATGCCCAGTATGATTCTGCTGACGATGATCAGCATGAAGGATGTGGCGATACCACCAATGAAGAGGGATATCGTCCACAGTACGATGCAGAGCATCATGCTTTTACGCGGTCCAAGATAGTCCCCGATAGGCGAAAGGACGACATTGGATATCCCGTATGCCGCAAGGAAAACGGACATCATCATGCCTATGCGTACGGGCGTATCCTTGATGCCCATTTCAAGGAGGAAAGGATCGTTAGCCGCAAGTACAGATACGTTCACTCTGTCGAGATAGGCTATAAAAATACCTATAAAAAGGCATATAACGATTATAAAACGCTTCTTTGTTGGATTTTGCTGTATAGAATTTGCATTTTCCATATGCATCTCCAATTATTATGATTTTGATTTTCCTGTACGCTCTAGAGCAAATACGATTCATCAGATCTTATTTGGGAGTATCCATGAAAAAACAGGGGATGTACAATTTTTTTTGTTGATCGATGCATCACTTCTGCTTATGCATCCGTCACGAATCCGCCAGCAGCCCGGGATGAACTATGAATATCACCATTCGTCAGGTAGATGCCTTTTTGATGGTCGCGGAGCTCCGCAGCTTCACGGCGGCCGGTGCGGCGCTGCACATCACGCAAAGCGCGGTCAGCAACCTGGTCAAGGATCTGGAAGACCAGATAGGCGTCCAGCTTTTTGACAGAGGGAGGCGAGTCGTCAAATTGACGGCGGCGGGCAAGATATTTTTCGAAAAGGCCAGCAGGGCCCAGGACGTGTTCCGCAGCATGGAGCAATGCGCCACGGAACTGCACGATGCCCGCATCCACCGGGTACGCATCGCGGCGGCGCCGCTTTTGGGCTGTACGCTGATCCCGCTGCTGGCCTACCGCTTCATGCGCCGGTATCCGGAGATGCGGGTCGAGCTCGTGGATCTGCCCATGTCCAGGGTCCAGCAGGCTGTGGTGGACGGCAGCGCCGACCTCGGCTACGGCCCTGCCCGTGATCTGGAAGCGGGCGTGACGGGCGAGCTGTTTTTTGAAACGTCGGTCCACATGCTCTCGCTGCCCCAGCACCCGCTGGCAGGGGAGGCCGTCTCCTGGGAGCAGGTGCGCAAGGCGGACGTCATCGCCGTCGGCCGGGAGTCCATCCACTACATCTCGGCGGATGTGGGCGGTGAGGAAGACTTCCATGTGGCGCATACGGTGCACCACATGGCAACGGCGTTCGCTCTGGCGGCCACCGGCGCGGGCATCGCGCTGGCCGGGCGTTTTTCCATCCTGCTGGCCCGGGGCTTCGGCCTTGTGGCCACCCCTGTCTATCCGGTGCTCCGGCGCGCCATGCTCCTGTACCGGCCGGCACAGCAGGAGCTCTCGTCCCCGGCGGAGCTCTTCGTCAGCTTCACGCAGGAGTATGCCCGTCGCCACTGCCTGGATTCCCTGCCCGACGATTCCCTGACGGCTCTCGCCAATACGGCAGGCTAGCCCGGTGATACCGGCCGGAGTGTGCGTGCGCGCACACTGGATTCATGCGGCTTTGCTGTCCTATCAGGAGCGATTCTTACTTGTCAAAAAGGCAGGGTTGTGCTAGGGTATGCAGCAGCTTCGTGCCGGGAAAGGCACGTTCTTTCATGCAAGGAGACCCCATGCCCCGCAAGAAAAACACCTGTATGTATCTCGTGGCCGCCCTGCTGTTCCTGGGTGGTCTGGGCTATCTGGTCTTTTCCGGCCTGTCGGAGAATACCGTCTATTTCCTCAACGTCTCCGAAGCCAGGGCCGCCACGGCCGACAAGTTGCAGGCGGCCCGCCTGTTCGGCACCGTGGCCCCCGACAACCTGCTCAAGAACGTGGACGGCCCCGGGGCCAGCTTTTTGCTGCAGGACAAGGACGATGCGGGCCTGACCCTGCCCGTGGTCTACAAGGGCGCCGTACCGGATACCTTCAAGGCGGGCGCCGAGGTCATCGTGGAAGGGGGCCTGCAGCCCGACGGCCGTTTCATGGCCAAGACCCTCATGACCAAGTGTCCTTCCAAGTACCAGAAGGAAAACCGCAAGAGCTAGGGCGGCGCAGGCCGTACCCTTCCTGACGCACGGCCGGGCCTCGGGGGCCGGTCGCGTCCTCACCGGAAATGTGCCGCCATGGCTGGTCGTGGCGTGCCCAAAGGAGCCCCATGTATTTCATTGCCTATGCCATGCAGCTGCTGACCCTGATCTGTGCTCTGGGCGGCAGTGCGCTGGCGCTTCTGCAGCTCTGGCAGCAGCGCGGCGACGCCCTGGCGCTGATCGAAAAGGTCCACTGGGCCATCACCGGCGCCCTTTCCCTGGCGGCGGCCCTGCTGCTGCACGCCCTGTTCTGGAACGACTTCAGCCTGGTCTATGTGGCCAGCTACACGGACCGTGTGCTGCCCGCCTTCTACCGCCTGACGGCCTTCTGGGCCGGGCAGCCGGGCTCCATGCTGTTCTGGGCCTTTTCCGTGGCCATCAGCGGCAGCATCTTTGCCCTGACGCCCGCCTACAAGCGCCTGACGCCCGCCACGCGGCTCTGGTACTGGGGCTTCTTCTACGCCATCATGGCCTTCTTCGCCCTGATCCTCTCCTGCTGGAGCAATCCCTTCGAGATGCAGTCGCCCGTGCCGCCGGACGGCAACGGCCTCAATCCCCTGCTGCAGAACCCCGGCATGATCTTCCACCCGCCGCTGCTCTTCCTGGGCTACGGCGGCTTCACCGTGCCCGCCTGTCTTGCCCTGGCCCAGAGCCTTTCCGGCGGTGAGGGCGAGGACGGCTGGCACCGTGTGACCCGCCCCGTGACCCTGCTGGCCTGGGCCTTTTTGACCGCGGGCATCATCCTGGGTATGTGGTGGGCCTACATGGAACTGGGCTGGGGCGGCTACTGGGCCTGGGACCCGGTGGAGAACGCCTCCCTCATCCCCTGGCTCATCAGCACGGCGGCCCTGCACACCCTCATCGTGCAGGAGCGCCGCAACAAGCTGCATCGCGTGAACGTGGCCCTGATGTGCCTGACCACCATCTCCGCCTTTTTCGCCACCTATCTGGTGCGCAGCGGCGTGGTGCAGTCCGTGCACGCCTTCGGCGACGGCAGCGTGGGCACGCCCCTGACGGTCTTCGTGCTGGGGGGCCTGCTGATCTCCTTCTGGGCGGCCTTCTCCGTGCCCGCGCGCGGGCGCGAGCTGGCGGGCATCGTCAGCCGCGAAGGTTTTTTGGTGATGGTCTGCTGGCTGCTGCTGGCCCTTTCGGTCATCATCCTCGTGGGCACCATGTGGCCGGTCATCAGCCTGCTCTGGACGCCGGAGCCCCACGGCCTGGACGCCAATTTCTACAACCGTGTCTGCGTGCCCCTGGGCATGCTCATCATGCTGCTGCTCATGGTCTGTCCCTGGCTGCGCTGGGACGGCGGCCTGCGTGACGCGCCGCGCTTCTGGCTCGCTCTGGGAGCCTTCGTGGCCTCGGGCGCCGCTTTCTTCTTCCTGGGCTACCGCCAGCCCGTGGCCCTGCTGGCCGCGGCGGGCTCCGTGGCCTGTCTGGCCGGGCTGCTGGCCAGCCTGCCTTCCCTGCCGGGCAAGGGCGGCTGGCGTGCCGTCGGCGCCGCGGGCCTGCATGTGGGCCTGGCGGTGCTGGTGCTGGGCATGGCCTTCTCCGGCCCCTACAAGCAGGAATACGACCTGCTCTTCCAGAACGGCAAGGGCGTGCAGCAGGCCGGCGCCTACCGCGTGGAGCTGCTGGAGGCCCAGCAGGGCCGCGCCGTGGACCATGACTATCTGGAAGCGCGCCTCAAGATCTATGAAGGCGACACGCTGCTGGGCGAGCTCAAGCCGCAGCGCCGCATGTACGACAAGTTCGGTACCATGCAGTTCTCCGAAGTGGACGTGGTCCCCGGTCTGGGCAACGAGCTGTATGCCTCCTTCCTGGGCCTGGACGAGAACGCCTCGGTGCTGATCCGCTTCAGCGTGGAGCCCCTGGTCAACTGGATGTGGATCGGCGGCACGCTCATGTGCCTGTTCCCCTTCCTCATGCTGGCCCGCGGCCGCAAAAAGCAGACGCCCGAAGCGGGGAGCGACGCTCCCGCCGACAACGGGCCGCAGGCCTGAGGCCGCCATCATGCTGCGTCTTGAGAACCTGGCCAAGCTCTACGGCCTCAAGGTGGTCTTCAAAGGGGTGAGCTGCCGCTTCACGGCGGGCAGCATCACCCTGCTGGCCGGGGGCAACGGCGCGGGCAAGAGCACGCTGCTGCGCATCATCGCCGGCCTGTCCCGCCCCTCGGCGGGCGAGGTCATCTTCGACGGCACGGGGGCGGGCGGCGTCGCCCGTGAAGACGGGCCGCGCCTGGCCTATCTGGGGCACGCCACCTTCGTCTATCCGGGCCTGAGCGCGCTGGAGAACCTGCAGTTCTGGGCCCGGGCCCACGGCCTGCGCCCCTCGCGGGCGGAGCTCCTGGCCCTGCTGGAGCATGTGGGGCTGGCCGCCCATGCCGAAGAGCGGGCCGGGGTGTTCTCGCGCGGCATGGCCCAGCGCCTGAACCTGGCGCGGGTGCTGCTGCTGGACGCGGACCTTGTGCTGCTGGACGAGCCCGGCACCGGCCTGGACGTCAATTCCATGGCCCTGGTGCGGCGCGAGATGCTGGCCGCCCGGGAGCGCGGGGCCTGCGTCATCGTGGTCAGCCACGATCTGGCGGGCGACAGCCCCCTGGCCGACCGCCTGCTGCTGCTGGAGAACCGCCGCCTGGCCTATGACGGGCCGCCGCAGGGCCTTGCCGCCGTGGATTCCGTGCTCAACGCGGCCACGGGGAATGTGGCGGTGCCCACTGCCGGGGAGGTTCCCGCATGATATCCTTTGCCTTGACCGTGGCCCGCAAGGACCTGCTGCTGACCTTCACCCGCGGCAGCGGGCTGGTGCAGGGCCTGCTGCTGGGCCTGTTGCTGCTGTTCGTGTTCAGCCTGTCGCAGGGCGTGGGCGAACGCATGAGCCCGCAGGGCGCGGGCGCCGTGTTCTGGCTGGGCTCGGCCTTTTGTCAGGTGCTCATCTTCAATACGCTCTATGCGCTGGAAGAGGCCAACGGCGCGCGTCTTGGCCTGTTGCTGGCCCCGGCCCCCATACAGGCCGTGTGGCTGGGCAAGGCCCTGGCCGGGCTGCTGCTCTTGCTGGTGGCCCAGATGTTCTTTTTGCCCGCCGCCGTGGTCTTCCTGTCGCAGGAGATAGGCGCGCTCTGGCCCGTAGGCCTCGGCACGCTGCTGCTGGTGGACGTGGGCATGTGCGCCCTGGGTTCGCTGCTGGGCGCGCTCTCGCAGGGCGGCGCGGCGCGCGAGTCCCTGCTGAGCATCGTGCTCTTCCCCCTGCTGGTGCCCCTGCTGCTGGCGGGGATCGGCGTGGCGGCCCAGGTGTTCGGTGCGCCCGCGCCTGACGGCCCGGCCTCGTGGATAGGGCTGGCCGCCGCCTTCGACGGTGTCTTTCTGGCTGCCGGACTGCTGCTGTTCGGCTTCATGTATTCGGGAGACGAATGATGCAACGCGCCTTTTCCGTGTGGCCCCTGCTGCTGGTGTTGCTGGGCGGTGCGGCCCTGGCCGTGTGCCAGTGGCTGATCTTTTTCTATGCCCCTGTGGAAGCCCAGCTGGGCCTGATGCAGAAGGTCTTCTATACCCATCTGCCGCTGGCCTGGTGGGCGCTCATCAGCTTTCTGGTGGTCTTCGTGGCGTCCATCGTCTACCTGATCCGGCGTTCCCCGGCCGCTGACCGCGTCTGCGCGGCCGCTGCCGAAGTGGGCGTGCTGCTGGCCGGTCTGGCCCTGGTCACGGGCATGATCTGGGCCCGCCGCTCCTGGGGCGTCTGGTGGACGTGGGATCCCCGCCTGACCACCACGCTGGTCATGTGGTTCATCTATGCGGGCTATCTGGTGCTGCGCGGCCTGGACCTGCCGCCCCAGCGCAAGCGCATGATCTGCGCCGTAGTGGGCGTGGTGGCCTTTCTGGACGTGCCGCTGGTCTTCCTTTCGGCCCGGCTGTGGCGCTCCATCCATCCGGCGGTGTTCGCCTCCAAGGGCGGCGGGCTGGAACCTGAGATGAAGCTGACCGCCATCGCCTGTGTGGCGGCCATGGGCCTGTTCTGGGCGGGCCTGGTGTGGCTGCGTACCCGCCAGCTGGGCCTGCGCGACCGGCTGGACAGCCTGCGCCTGCAGGCGGAAGACTGATTTTCGGTCCCCGGTCTGTCCTGCCCGCCGCATGCGGCGGGATGACGGCCGCGGATGCGCCGCTCCCGGGGAGCGGACAGACGGAGCCGTGCTCCGTCCGGGCTCGGTGAGCCCTGTTTTCAACGGATACAAGCGGGATCCCCGCTTTCAAGGAGTGCCCTATGGACAGCAATTTCCTGTGGCTGGTGGCGGCCGGTGCCGCCGTCTGGCTGGGTCTGGCCGCGTACCTGGTCTTCATGGGCTGTGCCCAGCGTCGTCTGGATGCCCGTCTGCGCCAGATGGAGATCCTGCATGACTGATAGCCGTCTTTCCTTCACCGCCCGCGCCATCATCCTGCTGCTGGGCCTGAGCCTGCTGGTCATGCTGGGCGTCACCATCAAGGAACGTGTCAGCAATCCGCATCTGGTGACCGAACGTCCCACGGCCCCGCAGGGCGTGGGACAGGAACAGAACCTGCTGGCCAGCCTGATGCAGAAGGTGGCCGCCGAGCCCACCAACAAGGATGCCCTGATGCATCTGGCCGAACACCTGATGGCCACCCAGGAATGGGACGCCGCAGCCACCTTTGCCCAGCGCGCCGTGGCCCTGGACGTCAACGATCCCCAGCCCCTCTACATGCTGGGCGTCATCCTGCACAATCAGGGCAAGCCGCAGGAAGCGGCCGCGACCCTGGAAAAGGTGGTGGCCCTGCGGGACGACGCCACGGTGCGTTACAGCCTGGGCGTGCTCTACAGCTACTTCCTGCAGCAGAATGACAAGGGGCGCGCCCATTGGGAGGCCGGCCTCAAGGATCCGAAGATCTCGCCCGAGATGCGGCAGGCCATCGAAGAAGAGCTGAAAAAATAACCCCTTCCCCATCAAACACCAAAAGGGCGCCCTCGGGCGCCCTTTTTTCATGCCCTGTGGCCGACAGGAGATGGAGGCTACATTGAGACCCCCTCTTCGCCGTCTCCAGCCTTTGCCCGGCATCCTCTCCTTCCGGCCCGTTCCGGGGCAGGCAACCTGCCTTCTTTATTAAAATTTCCTTTGTGGTTTGAGACCTCTCCCCTCAGGGAGACAGTCCGCACGCCCCCTGTCCGTCGGCTGCGGAGGCGGTAGCCGTTGCCCGCACCAGCGGG
>ERZ825384.651-NODE-651-length-45253-cov-27.579251_pt1 | contig 45253 bp, 62 predicted proteins | sample MGYA00519931_ERZ825384 | MGnify/ENA primary metagenome ERZ825384 (study PRJEB31778, sample SAMEA3449200) | human gut metagenome | biome: human gut; feature: human-associated habitat; material: faeces | place: United Kingdom | collected 2010/2012 ...
AAATGGAAGCGGTCAAAAAAAAAATAGATGAAGAATTGCAAATGTATTTCCCCCGGTTGTTCGATGATGCCACGGTTAAGGAATATTACGACGAATTGAGGCACCGCACAATGATAATGTTAGATGCTATCATTAACGGCGATACAGAGGATAAGAGGGCGGAAATAGACAAAATCACAACGATGTTATTGTTATACAATCGTCCGGTTGTGTTTAGTGGTTCCGATAACATGGAAATTCAGTACGATAAGCAATTTGAAAATATGTGCTTAACCATATCGCAACATTTGCACGTACCGGAGCCAAAAAAGTACACCGTTTTAGAGTATTACAATGCGTTTGAGAGGATAAAAGAGTTGCTAAAACCAAGGAAAGGAAACAAAGACGGCAAATAAGGCGATTTCCGGCGTTTTCTTTCTTTGGATGATTAACTACATTAAAAGGAAAAGATAATTGAATACGGGGCAAATTGCCCGCAAATAACGTTAATTATGGCAGATAATAACAACCCAATTAAATATAGCGACCTTGTAAAGCCGGACGATAGTATTACAAAGTTGATTGCTCAATTAGACCAATTGAGCGACGCTTATATGAATACTTTGAATAATATCAAAAGCGAGGCAATCACGGTTAAGGCAGCGTTGGAAAGTGTAAGCGGTGCGACGGAAAGCGGACGTAAAACAATCCGGGGTGCGTCGAATGACACCGATAAATTAACACGGGCGGCACGGGATTTGGCGTTTGCGGAAAGTGAGAACGCCAAACGATTAGCCGAATTGAAGCAAGCCCAAAAAGAGGCAAACGAATTGAATAAACTAACGACCCGGCTAAATCAATCCGCTGAGGGGTCGTATAATCGTTTGTCCGCTCAATATTCCATTAATAAGATATACCTTAACAACATGACGGTTGAGGAACGGGAGGCGACGGAAGAGGGGCGCAAATTGGTTGCTGAAACCAAAGCAATATACGAAGAAATGAAGCGATTGCAAGAAGCAACCGGGAAAACGTCGCTAAACGTCGGTAATTATTCGGATGCCGCCAAAGGTTTAACAACTCAAATTGAAAATCAAACAAAGGAGTTGGCATTAATGCGTTTGGAGGGCAAACAGGGAACCGAGGAATACAGACGGTTAAGTCAAGAAACCGCCGTGTTGCGTGATGCTGTTAAGGATGCAACCGCCGAAATTACAAATATGGCTTCTGATACATCTAATTTGGATGCAGTATTAGGATTTGCGGCGGGTGCATCCGGTGGGTTTGCTGCATTTACGGGCGCAATGGAGTTGTTCGGGTCTGAAAGCGAGGAAGTCGAGGAAGCACAAAAGAAGTTACAGGCGGCAATCGCAATAACAACCGGGGTGCAAGCTATTCAAAACGCCGTGCAAAAACAATCGGCATTGATGTTGGGTATTTCCCGCATACAAATGGCGGCATTGAGTAAGGCACAAGTATATAACCGCCTTGTTACCATTCAAGGGACAAAAGCGACGTTGGCGGCAACCGTTGCACAAAAGGCGTTCAATCTGATTGCGTCGGCTAATCCTTATGTTCTTTTGGCTTTGGCTTTGGTTACGGTTGTGGGGGCTTTAGTCCTGTTTGCCTCAAATACTGATAAGTCGGCAAAGAACCAACAAAAATTAAATGAAGCGCAAAAAGTTTGGTTGGATTATCTGGAAACCGAGGCAACCGAAATGAACCGAGTAAGCAACGAACGTATTGCACAATTGAACCGAGAATTGAATGTTGCCAAAGCCCGCAACGCTTCATTATCCGAAACCCGTAAAATAGAGGACGAAATATTAGCGGAACGGACACGGGCACACAACAAAAGCGTTGGTTTTTATGGCGAGGAAATAGATAATTTGGAGGCGAACCGGGCAAAGTTGAAGCAATTACAGGAAATGTTAGTCCAAGTAAACAACGCCAAAGCTCAAGGGGATAAGACTATAAAAATAGACGTTGATTTAGACGGGAAAATTGATAAAGTTAAGGTTGATGATGCGATTGAGGCAATACAGGGGCAAATAGATAATACCGGAAAATCGGTTGATATTGCCGTTAATCTATTAACAGAGGGGGCGGATTTAGAAGCCGAAAGAAAGATACAAGCCGCCCAACGTTTGCAGGAAAACCGGGATGCAGCAAAAGCGGAAACCGATATATTACGTAAGGCGGAAGATACCCGTATTGCACTAATCCAAGATACATACAAGCAAAGACAGGCGCAAACACAAGCCGCCAACGCCCGTGCGATTGCTGATATACAATTGCAGTTGAGAACCGAAACCAATTTAACCGTTAATGCTCGTAAGGCGTTGAATGAACAAATTGTTTTGTTGCGTGAACAATTGGCAATTGATTTGGCTAACATTGAGAATGAACAACGGGCGGCGGAATTAGCCGCACAACGGACAACGCAGGACGCCCGGATTGCTTTAATGGCAGAGGGGGCGGAAAAGCAACGGGAACAATTACGGGTTGAGTATGAAAGACAGATACAAGATATTACAACCCGTTTAGAAACGGAGCGGGGATTAACCGAAACGCAAACAACCGAGTTGTTAAACCAACAAATCCTTTTGCAGCAACAATATGCAAAGAGTTTGGGAGAATTGAACGACCAAATTACAATTAACCAAATGCAAGCCGCCGCAGACCGGACGCAATTACAATTGGATGCCGTCCGGGAGGGTTCGCAGGAGGAAATAAATTTGCGTATTCAACTATTACAGCAACAACGGGCAATCGAATTGGCACAAAATAGGCAGTTAGCCGAAGACGTTCGCCAATCGGAAGCGGATATTAATGCCAAATATGATGCCGAGGTATTGCGCCAAACAACCGAGTTAAACCAACAACGGGCGTTAATGTTATTCGACCAACAACAAGCGTTAGAGGCTTCGGAGTTTGATTTAATCCGCAATTCAGAGGAAAAGAAAACCCGGTTCCGGTTGGAGCAAGAAAAGGCACGGTTACAAAAGATATTGGAGTTGAACAAAGCGGCGGGCGTTAAAATGACGGATGCCGAGTTGCAAACGGTTCAAAACACCATTGCCAAAATAGACCAAGAAATTGAGAAAAGCAAAGGCGACGAACGGGGTAACGATATATACGGGTTGTTTGGTTTGAATTTGGACGACGACCAAAAGGAGGCAATCAGTACATCCGTTGAATTTGCTATTGAACAATTGAATAGTTTTTTGGATGCCAAGGTACAAGCCGCCGAAGCCGCCGTTAGTGCCGCCGACCAAGAAGTTGACGCAAGCCAACGCCGTTTAGATGCGGAATTAGAAGCACGGGCGAACGGTTACGCCAATAACGTTGCAATGGCGCAAAAAGAGTTAGATATGGCGAAAAAGAACCAAGAAAAAGCCCTAAAGGAGCAACAAAAGGCGCAAAAGGCACAGGCGGCAATACAGACCATACAACAAATTGGCAACCTTGTAACGGCTTCTGCTTTGATTTGGTCGCAATTGGGATTTCCGTTTGCAATTCCTGCAATTGCCGTAATGTGGGGTTCGTTTGCAGCCTCAAAGATTAAGGCGGCGCAATTGGCTAAACAATCTAATGCAGGTCAAGGAACCGAAAGTTACGGCGATGGTACGGTTGAATTATTGAACGGAGGTTCGCACCAATCCGGCGACGATGTGGATTTAGGAACCAAGCCGGACGGAACCCGGCGACGTGCCGAGGGTGGGGAATTTTTCGCCGTTATCAATAAACGAAATTCCCGCAAATACCGCCGGATTATCCCGGACGTTATTAATAGTTTGAACCGTGGCACCTTTGCCAAAAAGTACTTAAACGCTTACAACACCGACGGCGTTAATATTTCCCTGCAACAAGGCAGTACGCCGGATTTGCGGGATTTGAAAGACGATGTACGGGAGATTAAGGAACAAAACCGCCGCCGCCGTTATGTGGATGGCAACGGAAATGTTGTTGAAGTATATAAGAATTTGACACGTAAATTTAAAAGTTAAGATATGAACCCGATTTATAGATTTGGATTTGTAAACACGTTCTTTGTTGATGGGTATGCAGTGGGAACCGATGAAACCCACACAAGCCCTAACTATTCCTACACAAAGGAGTATATACCCGTTACCAATGTTTACCCCCGAAAAATGTATATGAGTATCGCCCCGGAAAATGCCGGGGTTTGGTACGATTCAAACAAAAACATAATATCAAATTTTGGTTCTAATCCCCCGGCTGCAAATGTGGAATTTGATATACCAAGCGGGGCGGCATACGTCCGGGTTAATTTCTCTTTGTCGTCCCGTCGTGCGGGTACGGCATGGTTGAGATTTGGAACGATGGATGCGGAAAACTATATTGCCCCTTATACCGTGCATCCCAATTATAAGGATGATTTGGCAAAGGAATACGAATTAGAGACAAACCAACGTTTTTACCGGGCTAAATTATCCGGCAAATTATCGTTTATCCGGGATGATTACGATTATATCAATAATAAGCCATTTGATACGACGTTTTTATTGCAGATTGAGAAAAGCAACGACGGCGGCAAAACATGGACGGTATATTATTCCGGGCAATTTATGAAAACCGATTGTACGTTTGTTGACTATGATAAGAAAGTAACCGTACAACCGGACACGATAGACGAATATAACGATGTGTTGGCAGGTTTGGAGAAAGAGTATAATTTGATAACGTTAGCCCCGTCGGTTCAACGAATAACCATAAACAAACGCCCGTTGATTCAAATATATGTGCCGGGCGATACTATTGTTTCCTGTTTTTTGGGCGGTACGAATTGGGAGCAAGACGCAAACGCCACAACCGACCAAAGCGCACTAATTCAAACATATCATTTTGCTTTGTGCAATATATTAAAAGAGATACAAATAACATCCGGCGGTACCCCGTCGGCGGTAGCGGGTTTGTATTCGGGACGAATGGCGACGGGTTCAAGTGCTGACGAATTTACAGGAAATTTATACCCGGACAATAGCAATGGTTATTATATCCTTATTTCGCAAAAACGTTTAGGCGGGGGCATACCATTTGGGGCGGCTTCTGTACAAATACGCCGCCAATCGGATGATGTGATAATGTTTGAATATGCAAAAATAACGGATGAACCTTTTGATACATTAGAGTTTGATTTAAACGCCGCCGAGGGTTCCGGGGCAACCGGAACAATGCACGCAGATATGAAGTCTTATAATATTTATGCACGTTATTTGTGTGATGTTGATAAAATCGACGACTTAAATACATATCCGTTGCCCGCCGACGATATTGTTGATAATAACCGTAATTATAGCCGTGCAATTGGTTACGCAATTGATGTGGCATTTATTTCTAACAGGTTTTCCGATACGCCAACCGAGTGGGGATTAGCGGATAACGGGAAGTATTTCCGCCCGCCTTATTCCATATACGGGCAAACCTTTTACCCAATTGCCCGGTCAACGTGGCGTTATGCGTCGTTGTGGTTTGGCTTTTATCTGATGGATTGGATATTAGAAGAGAAAGCCCGGAAAGCATATACTTTGCGTGATGCGTTCCCGGTTGCATCCTGTATTTCTGTTTTGCTCAATGAGATTGCACCGGGCGTTAAGCATGAAGCCACGGCGGAATATAGCCAATTTTTATATAGTGGGAACAACCCGATTTCCGGTTTGAATTTCCGGTTGCTTGTATCGCAGAAAACCAATATCATAAACGGCGAATATCAGCAACCCGCACAAAAAGCCCCGACGACCTTACAACAATTTACCAATATGTTGCGAGATTGTTTTAAGTGCTATTGGTTTATTGAGGGAGGCAAATTTAAAATTGAACACGTTCAGTATTTCAAAAACGGCGGTTCATACGGCGGGAATGTTGTAGTTAGTCGAGATTTGACGCAGGAAATAAATTTGCGTAACGGCAAGGCGTGGGCGTTCAATACGTCGGAATATTCATTTGATAAGGTTGATTTGGCGGAAAGGTATCAATTTGAATGGATGGATGATGTAACAACGCCGTTTGAGGGGTACCCGATACAGGTAATAAGCAAGTATGTAACGCCCGGAAAGATTGAGGAAATAAATATATCTAATTTCACGTCCGATATTGATATGATGTTATTGAACCCCGGAAATATGAGTTCGGACGGGTTCGCCTTGTTTGCCGCCGTTCCGCCCCAATCCGGTAGCCAATGGATTTTGCCATTTACCCAACAAACCATTAACGGCGTGGAATACTTTTTGCAGAATGGATATTTAGCATTTATCAATTTGCAACAACCTTATTGGATGTATGATTTGCCCGCCCGTCGTGTTAATATAAATGGTACCGATACATACGCATACGGTATTGAGAGAAAGAAGAAACAGACGCTTAATTTCCCGGCTTATGACGACCCCAACCCAATGCAGTTAATAAAAACCTATTTGGGTAACGGTCAAGTTGATAAATTAAGCGTAAATTTGCATAGTCGTTCTATTAAAGCAACATTGAAGTATGACACCGAATAACAATTTATCCGTATTGCCCTTTTATAATAACAGGGAATACCAAGATTTCCGCAAATCTTATGCGTATGGCGACGTTTACCCGTTGTTTACGCCGTTGAATAAACTATTGCCGTTTCAAATAATCCGTCCGACCCGCTCTAATGCGATTCAGTGGGTGCGGATATACGATTATAAGATAACCCGTGTATTGGGAGATATAACGCAGCAAATGTTAGAAACCGGGTTGCAAATATTCCGGTTTGCTAATTACGGTTATGACGTTATTGTTTATCCCGGTATTATGCCGATGGCTTTAAAATTCCCGGAGGGACGATATACGATAATGATAAACGACGGTGTTAATACATTCGTTTCGGACGTGTTTACATGGGTTAGCGGTTCAATGGATGGATATTTGTGCATAGAGTGGAGCGATGCGCAAAACATGGAAGTTGACGGCGGGCAAATCGTGTACGAGGGTGTGCAATTCAAAAACCGGGTTTACGTTTGTTCGGAGTTAGGAAAACCGGAATATAAGTTTGAGGAAGAGGGAGAAGAGCGGGACGGATATTTTTTCCCGGAAAAACAGATTTCCGAAAAAACGTTTCGGTTTATCTTTTTGGCACCCGAATACCTTTGCGACGTTATGCGGTTAATTCGTATGAGTGATTTTGTTACGGTATATAGTCAAGGACGGAAATACGATTGCGATACGTTTTTGATTACCCCGAAATGGCAGACGCAGGGTAATTTAGCATCCGTTGAATGTGAATTTGAATGTGCAACGGTAGTTAAGAAGATAGGACGGGGCGTTATCCCACCTGCAACAAAGGGGGATTTCAACGATGATTTCAATAATGATTATTTGATAAACTCAAAGTAAACAATATTAATTATTAATTTTTTAGATATGGGAAATTACGAAGAATTAAAAATCGCCGTTCAGACGGTTATTAAACAAAATGGTAATGAGGAAATAACGGGGCAAGTTATGCAGAACACGTTATTGAATATCATTAGTACAATTGGGGCAAATGCCACGTTTGCCGGGATTGCAACCCCGAACACCGCACCGGGAACCCCCGACCAAAATGTTTTTTATTTGGCGGGAACCCCCGGAACCTATTCCAATTTTGGGGGCTATGTTTTAACCGAGGGGTTAGTTATGTTTGAAAATTCAACCGGAGCGTTTACCGCCGTGAATTTAGGTGTTAATTCCGATGATGTGAAAAAGAAATTTTTAGCTGACAAATCAATTATCGGAATGGTTAATATAGATGATAACCACTTATTCAATATTCCAACGACCGGAGGTAAAGACGGGGAGTATATTGTTGACCCGGATAACGATTATGATTCGGGTTGGATTGTTATACCGGAATATGGCGGGAAAATGAGTGTTAGCGGTGCAACGATTCGCCGTGTAACGTTTTTCAATGATGTATTGCCGTCCGGTTCGGCTTTCATTAGTTCGGTTTCGTCCGGTTTTACCAATATTACAATCCCGGATTACGCAAAGTTGGCGTTGGTTACGTTATTGCGTTCTGCAAATCCGGAGGGTTATAAAAACCTAATTGTAACCCAACCGGGGGGGGCGGCTAAACGCATGGAATTGGATGCAGCACAAAATACTAACAATAACAATATCCTGTTATTGAAAGAACGTTTGTATAAAAATCGTTCGTTTTCGGGGAAAGTTGATATTGATAAAAATATGTTAGTCAATATTGGTACAGGTGGCACGGTTGTTTATATCCCGGATGATGAATATAGTACGGCTTTTGTCGATATTTTCGATGGTAGTCAATATTTAGAAGTAACAGGGGTTAATATTACACGTATCGCATTTTTTAGAGATTATGAAATAAATTCGGAAAATTACATTGGTAGTAATACAAATGCTATTTGTGTTATTCCTAAAAATGCGGTATTTGCAACCGTTACATTGAATAATAATAATAACCCGAATGGGTACAATGATATGCGTGTGTTGCAGAATGGAGCCGCCCCAAGTAGTTTGCGATTGTTGCAAAATACGGGCGAATTGTTCACGGAGAAAAGTTTATATTTTACCCGTTCGGGCAAACCTTCAACAACAACATCATATCTAACAACAACCCCATTTTTGCCGATTTCGGGAAAAGATGATATTGTTGTTAAAGGTACAAATAATGCGTTCGTTCCGGTAATTACTTTTTGGGATGCACATTATAACTTTATTGCACCTATTACCCAAACGGATTCAGTTGTAAACCGAGTGTATAAGGTTGCGGCGGCTGATATTCCGGAGGGTGCGAAATATATTCGTTGTACACGTAACGATAGCAATAATGAAGATACAAACGATAGTTATGTAGTAGGTATTAATATTGCAGCGTTACTTTCAATGCACGATAGAATAACGCCTAAATTTAAACAGATAATAACGGGTAAGAACTTAATCAACCCGGCTAACCTTTTACGTGGTATCACTTATTCCCATTCAACGGGATTAATCACAAGTCCCGACGGAATATTAAGCAACAAATTAAGATTATCGCCGGGGAAATATACGATTAAGGGCGTTGTTCCTTATAGTAATGTACCAACAACAGTACGTATTTTAAGATTCAACGATAAAAACGAAATGGTTTATGCTGACGCAATTACGTTGGAAAATGGTGTAGGCAATTATGTTGTAACCCCTAAAACGTCCCCGGTAGGTGGTAATTTATATATTGATTATTGGCGAATTGTACTACAATTTGATAAAGAGGCTTTATTTGACCCTACAATTGCACAATTTGAAAAAAACGATACGGCAACGGAATTTGAACCATGCCAAACAAAAATAATTGAAAATCCGTCTTATAACTTAACCCCCCGCATGGCTTTTATTACGGGTGCAAGTTCATCTATTCCGGGTGCCGGATATTTTGAAACAGCGTGCGAAATGTTAGGTTTTAAACATAGGAATGAAGCAATTTCCGGCGATAGCGTAATGATGCACGCTACACGTGCATGGCGTGGGCTTATCTATGAGGACGACGGGCGTATGTTAGATAATATAATAGATGGCAATTTTGTTGGGCTATATACGTTTGAAGAATTAGAGAATATGGATATATTCGTTACAAGCCACATACATAATTATGACGTATCATTTAGGGGTAAAGAATTTGAGAAAGTAGAAACAACATTCGGTTATTATTCCGGAAATGGGACATTTTACCCGTCCGGAAGTTGGGCTTTGGATAAATATAATTTGTCGCCAACTGATACCAAATTAATTGTAAATACCATTACAAGCGGAAGCACGACCCCGCACGCCTTATTTTTTGACCGTAATAATAATTTTATCAGTGGAGATATTATTTTCAGTGAGGCACCCGCCAACGCAACGCCGATTATAGACCGTGAAATTGATGTTCCCGAAAATGCGGCGTATGTATTGATTAAGCGGCTTTATTTCCCCGATTCGATTACAGAATTACGGGGCGTTGGTTATGGCATTTTACAAAAAACGGTTGCCGAGTATGAAGCAAAGGGATATGATGAAAGTAATAACCCGTTGACCATTCCGATGGATAAGACAAATTTAACACAACGTATTGTTCCGTATGGGGGTCAAGGTGCGGCAGGAGCGCAACTACCTAATAATTTGTACGACGAAAGATATGCGGCGGGATATGATTACCTATTGAAAAAGTATGCGTTGGATTGCTACAATTTGAGATTGAACCCCGATTCAAAATATTACGGCACGAAGTCGGGCAAACCTGTTATTATTGTATGTACAACGCAATGGCATGACGGATATATCCGTTTTAATGAGGGTATTAAAAAAGTTGCAAAACGCCACGGAGCAACAATAGCGGATATTGCAAGTAATATTGGATTTAGCTATAAACAAACAGACCCCGAAAACCCTGATTCAATCCGTTGGAGCGCATTACATTGTAATAATGCTTTTTATGGAGGTTCGGGAGATACCCAAGAAGTCCCTATTCATGGTGTAATATATACTGAAATGGGTTGGCACCCTACGGAAAAATGGGATGATTATATACAATTAAGAAGAGCAAAAATATTAGCCGATGCAATGAGATTAGCGACGTATAATAATAGCGATTTCGGACAAATCATTTAATAACAAGCCGGGGGAAACCCCGGCATAAATATTTAAACTATGGATAAGTTGTTTACGTGGGAACAATGGCGAATGATATTTGCCACGTCGTTAAGCCCTATTTTAGCCTATTTAACCCCAACGGCGGGGTTTATGTATGCGTTGGTTATTATGTTCGCTTTCAACATTTGGGCGGGTATGCGAGCGGATGGGGTGAGCGTAAAGCATTGCAAAAATTTTCGGTTTAGCAAGTTTAAAAACGCTTTGGCAGAATTGCTTTTGTATGTTACCATTATACACGTTATTTATTCGGTAATGCTGCAATGTGGGGATAACGAGGCGGCAAAAATAGTAATAAAGTCGCTTACTTATGTGTTTATGTATGTATATTTGCAAAACGCATTTCGTAACCTCATTAAAGCATATCCCACAAAGGTTGCGTTGCGTATCATATACCACGTTATCCGGTTGGAATTTACACGGGTGTTGCCCGCATATTGGCAACCGATAATTGAAAGATACCAACGAGAACATGACGATATTATTAACGAGAAAGGAAAGGAAATTGAGCAATGAACCAAAAAGAGATTTTAACCTATTTACAAAATCAAAAGACAAACCGAACGATTACGGATTTGATTGTACATTGCAGTGCAACCAAGCCGGGCGCAAAAGTCAACGTTGATGTTATCGACGAATGGCACAAGCAACGGGGATTTAAGAAGCAAGCCCAAAGCGGGCGTATTTGCGGTTATCATTTCGTTGTATTGCCGGATGGCACAATTGAAACCGGGCGTTACTTATCGGAAATTGGGGCGCACGTGTCCGGGCAAAATTCCCGGTCTATTGGTGTTTGTTACGTTGGCGGTTTGGATGCCAACGGAAAAGCCGCCGACACCCGAACCCCGGAACAAAAAGAGGCTTTGATATGGTTGTTGTCCCGGTTAGTCTGTATGTTCCCGGATGCAACCATTAAGGGACACCGGGATTATAGCCCGGATTTGAACGGCAACGGCGTTATTGAGCCGTGGGAGTATATGAAAAGTTGTCCGTGTTTTGATGCGGCAATTGAATATAGTAACATTTAATCAATACGTTTATGACAAAGAAAGAAAAAAAGGAGTATTTGGAACAATTGGTTGCAAACCAAGGGAACCAAGCGGGAATAAGTATTTCCCCGTTGTTGAACGCTATCATTGCAGATTGCGAGGACGTTTTCACGGTTACGGTTGAGGAAAACGAGGAGGACACGAAAAACGTTACCAATCCACAAGCGGAAATAGATGCTTTCATTGATGCCGTCAACGCCGACCCGTTACACAACATTCCTAAAGTGTATATTTCCGGCGTGGTTATTTCGTTTTCTCAATTGGAGATAAACGAGGACGAAGTAAATAGCACGGTTGAGTTTGTCGGCGGGCATTACACGTTGACTTTGAGCAAAACGCCGGATAGTTCGTTAATCGTTTATACCGCAAACGCATGAAAAAGTATTTGATTGTGGCGGCAATCCTTTTGGCGGTTGCCGCCGCCTTTTGGGTTCAGCAAAGGCGAATTAATAGTTTAACAGCCGAGCGGGATAAATACCGGAGCAATACCGAAACGTTGTTACAAGACGTAAAGACGTATCAAACAAAAGATAGTTTAAACGCCGCAAAGGTTGGCGGGTTGGAGTTGAAATTATCGGAGTTCAAAAAGTACCGGGCGGAAGATGCGGCGTTGATAAAATCGTTGCAAGCAAAAAACCGGGATTTGCAAAGGGTTACGACGGCGCAAATGGAAACGATAAACGAATTACGGGCAACCGTCCGAGATAGTATTGTATATTTGCCGGGCGATACGATTACAACCGTTGTGCGATGTGTCGATATTGTGGAAAAATGGTTTGAGTTACACGGATGCACAACGCCCAACGGATTGTTTACCGGGCAATTTATAAACCGTGATAGCTTACTAATAGCCGAAACGGTAAAGTATAAAAGGTTTTTAGGCTTTCTTTGGAAAACCAAAAAGATAAAGAATCGGGAAATTGATATAGTAAGTAAGAACCCGGCGACAAAGATATTGGGATTTGAGTTTATAACAATAGAGGATTAACAAAAGAGGGGTTGCAACGATTGTTTGCAGCCCCTTTTTGTAATGACGTATTTTTAGCCCGTTTCCGGGAGTTTTATTTCAAAGTGGATAATTTACCCGTCCGGCTTTCAAAAGTCGCTTAAATCAAAAATTCGGAGAAAATAACTCTTTTGGAACCAAAAATGAAAGTTTTTATAGGTAAATCGAAAAATAAAAGATAAAACCTTTGGTTATATAAATAACATTACCTATATTTGCAGCATGATAATAAAACGACGGGGCGTTTTCCCCGAAACATTAGAGAGCGAAACAATGAATACGCAAAGCATTTATAACGGATTAGATTACACAACAAGAGAGATTAACCATAATTTCAAAATCAAGGTTGCCGGAATGGTAAACGGGAAAAAGGTTAATACTTTGGTTGGCGTGTCGGGCTTAATTAAGATTGTAGGCGACATTAAGTTAGTCAACCGTCTGTTAAAGCGTGCGTTTAATTGTTACGGCGACAAAGAAGTTTGTAAGTTACGCCGTGGTATTAAGATTACATTTTACTATCAATAAGAACGACGGGGCGTTTTCCCCGGAATAATATAATTTTCAAGTTATGGAAACAAAGAAAAGAACACAGGCGGCAGATATTGCCGAGATTGCAACCAAATTGGACGGTAAAGTTAATTTTTCTTCGATAGTTTATAGTCAACAAATGTTATCGGAGAAATACCGGGAAACGGGTGTTAATGATATATATTTTATCGGCAAAAAGTTTGGGTTGTGGTTTTATACAAGCCGGGCGGCATTAGATAACCTTTGTTATCTGAACAAACAGAATTTCCCGACGTGGGTATTGTGCGAAAATTCATTGAGTTTATACGAAATTAAAAAGTAATGTTTAATCAGCCGGGGGAAACCCCGGCATAATAACAAAGATTATGGCAAAGTATATTTTAGTCAAGAAAGAAAAAGGAAAGAAATTTGAGTACCAAGTTATCGACACCGAAAGCAAAGCAATCGTTTCAAAACGAACGTCCGCCCGTGATTATGTGGCGTGTGTTGCTGATGGTTCGTATTATTTCGGGCGGTTAGATTTAATCGGGAAAGGCGACCACGGTAAACAATTAAGTTGGGTAAACAAAATTTTATCAAATCCCGAAAAGGCATATGAAGAAATGGCGGCAAATTGGGTTCCGGAGTATAGAAAACAATGGATTGCAAAAAATCCTGCCGAACAATGGATTGCCCGAAACGTTCAGAGTGCTAAAGAGGAAAAAGAGAGATTAACCGCAATTGCATATTTGCAGTAACAACAAGCCGGGGGCGCAATCCCCCGGCACAATCATTTAGAGCGATGGAAAAAGTAAAACGTTATCGAATTAACCAAGCAATGTACGCTATCATTCAGAAAGCAAACGGCGGGTTATTCCTGTTATATACCCGCCACAATCCCGGCGACGTATTGAGCCTGTTATTAGATGGTAACGACATTGGGTTAATATGCCGGGTTGAGAGTGTCAACGATAGATATTATAAGTATTGCCGAGTAATTACCGTATGATATGGATATACAATTAACAGAGGAACAAAAGGATATTTTGAAAGGTAAGATTTGCCCGTATTGCCACATACCGAGCGAATACAAAAGTAGTGTTGAGGTTTACGGCGAGGATTACGGGATGATTTACTATTGCCCCAAATGCGGTGCGTATGTTGGTGTTCATAGAGGAACCAACCAAGCAAAAGGGCGATTGGCAAACGTCGAATTAAGGCGATGTAAGATTGAGGCACACCGATATTTTGATGAAATATATAAGCGGGGATTAATGAAGCGTACCGAGGCTTACGAATGGTTGTCGAAACAATTAGGATTGCCGCCGGAATATACACATATCGGAATGTTTAACCGGGAAACGTGCGCAAAGGGCGTGGACGTTTCAAAAAAGATATTAGAAATGAGATTTGCACTAAGGAAACAGGAAAAAATTAAGGCGGTATTTGGGGACGAAACATTAACCCGGATAAAAGAAAGTTTAACCCGGTATTTTGCCGCCGACCGTTCGGATTACCCGGAGGGATTACGCACCATTGAGGACGATTTTAACCAATTGCCCGGCGAACCATACCCCACGATAGATATAAACGATGTTGGAAACGATAACCGTATGATTGAGTTCTATGTTACCGGAAAGAAATATGATGTTTATCATTTGGCTTTTAAGGGATTTACAAAGGGTTGATATGGGGATAATAAAAAGGATATGCGATAATTGCGGCAAAGAATACAACGCCGATACCCGGAATTTGCGCCGGGGTTGGGGGCGTTGTTGCTCTAAAAGTTGCGCCGCCCAATTTAGAGAAAAGAAAAAGCCCGGATATAACCCCGAACGGGTTGCCCGTAATAATATCCGCCGGGAATGTTGGACGGATTACCGGGAACCGATTGCCGACCGTTACCCGTTTAGTTATGACGGGGCGGATTTCGACCAGTGGGGCGATTGCGAGTTTGGAATACATGATTAAAAGGTATGGTATGGAAAGTATTATTATTAAAGAAATGCAGGACTTTATACGATTGGGATTAAATCCCAAACAGGAGCAATATTTAACCGATACAATCGCTGTGGCAAAACGTGTTGAGATTGTCCGGGCGGCGGACGTATTCAGCGATTACGAATTAAAGATTATCCGGGACGTTTTGAAGCCCCAAAAGCAACAATGTTATCGTAATGCGCATTTGCTTTGCCAATTGTTCCCGGAGCGGGTGCGATATTGCGAGGGCAAAACCAACGCATTTATCCCAATAGACCACGCATTTAATAGGGTTGGCGACAAATACGTTGACATTACATTTGAATTTGCATTGAACGACCACGATTTATTGGGGTATGAGTATGTTGTATTTGGGGAATATGATTTGCCGGAAATTGAACGAATGACGAAAAAGACGGGATATTATGGAGATATTTACCGATTGGCATATATGGAAAGAAGAACCCCCGACGCAATGAAGTAACGCCGGGGGTGTTACGCAGTAACCGAGAGCGATGTTTATAGGGTTATGCGGTGCAACAAAATTAGTGTTTTTAATCTGTATTACAACCATATCAAGGGAATAAATAAAATATTCAAAGGTTTTATTTTTGGTAATACAAATATAATTTATACTTTTGCAGAAACAAAAACTCACCGGGGAGTTACCCGGCAAAGATATGAAGATAAAAGAGAGCGATTTATTAAACCGATTGGCAACCGATAGCGGGAAAACAGCCAACCAAGTTGCCGAAATTATCATTTCGGAATTACTGAAAAACAAAGTTATAGAGGACGACCCGGAAATTTGGGGCGGTTCCGTTTTCGACGCAATCAATGAGGACGTAACCGAGGAACAAACCGCCAATTGTTATGCGGCTATTTCCGAGGCGTTGGGCGTGTATATCAAACGGGTATATTCCATTGTGCCGGATTTGGATTTGTTCGGCGATGGCGATTGCCCGTTTTGCGGCGGGGAAATGGAAGTAACCGACGGCGAATATAAACCCGAATATTGCGGCTATGATAATGAACCGAATTACCGGATTATATGGGAGGAAAAAACGTGTCCGATATGTGGCTATAAAGTGAGTAGTGAACCGAGTTATTAATTATAAAATACTGAAAGATGGAAATTAAAGAAACAAAGTTAAGAGTAAACGAAGCGATTGCAAGGGCGCAAACCGCCGGAATTAAGGTGTATAAAAAAGAAGTTGCCGCCCGTCTATGGGAGGGACGCACCGAAAGTGCACAACAAGTTAATATGACTAACTTATGTAACGGTACGACCAAACAGATACGCCCGGAATGGGTTGTTATCATTTGCGAAATGTGTAATTGCACCCCTAATTATTTATTTGGCTATGAAGAATAACGGCTTAAAGTGGTTTGAACGGATGGCGGAAACAATGTTTTCCGATAGATTCCAAGCTAAAGCGATAATAGGTATATTCGGCATATTAGGCGTTATTTGTCTGATAGGTGCGTTTTATAACCCCGCTCAATTATTATTCTTTGGAATAAGTGTTGCGATGGTAATATGTGGTTTTTCTGAATTAAAAAAGTGTAAGAAGTATGAGAACGAATAAAAAGGAACCGGAAAGCCCGGTACAAAAAACGGTTGAAAGTATGGGAGGTGTACCCGCCGACCAATTCCCCAATATAACAGAGGAACAACAACAAATAATCCCACCGTTTGAAGCGGTTGAAGTTGAACAACCAACCGGAATATTTGAAATATTGCCGGGCATGACGGTTGAGGAAATGACGGCTATGTTTTTCGACGAAAAAACGTTGATAGAACCGCCGTATAAAGTTTGGCAATTAAATAGCAAAGGACACCGTTATTATTACCGATACGACGATAACGGGAACCCGGAGTTTTTTCCGTCGGTTACAACTATCTTATCCCAAACCATGCCTAAAGCCCCGCACCTAATCCAATGGATTGCATCAAAGGGAATTGAGGAAGCGGAACGATACAAAGGCGAACGGGCGGCGTATGGTACATTCATGCACGCCGCATTTGAGGAATTATTAATTAACCGGGCTTATGATTTGGACGGGTTGAAAGGGAAACTTAAAGAATATATTGAGGTTTACCGATTGCCGGATGATTTCATTTATTACGCCGATGATTTGAAAAAAGATGTATTGGCTTTTGCTCAATTTGTGTTGGATTACGATGTACGCCCGTTGGCGGTTGAAATTGCTTTAGTGCATCCGCATTACAAGTATGCCGGGATGATTGATTGCCCGTGTACGATGTTATCGAAGATTGGCGGCAACGAACGTATTAACGCAATAGTGGATTTCAAAAGCGGACGTAAAGGATTTTACGAGGAAAGCGAAATACAATTAGGAATGTACCGGGATATGTGGAACGTTAATTTTGAGCAATTCCCCGTTACCCGTATTTTCAATTTCAGCCCGAAAGATTGGCGCAAACGTCCAACGTATAATTTGAAAGAGCAAACCGAAAGCCCTAATATTCGTAAAATCCCTTATCTGTTAGAGATTGCAGCGATTGAAGACGAAAAGAAAGATAATACATTTACGTCGGTTAATGGTATGGTATTGTTAGATAACGCACCGGATTTGTCGCAAAACGTAATATCCTTATCGTTGGCGGAATTGATTAAGACGAAAGCCCCTAAAGAACAAACCCCGGACGAAAAAACGGATGCCGCCGAAAAAGTCAAGGCGGACGCACCGGAACCGACCCCGGAACCGGAGATTAAGAAAGCGAAGATTGTTAAACGTTCCGGTAAAACGACAAAGGAGGTGCAAAAGAAAGCCACCAAGAACAAAACGGCAGCAAAGCGGGATAACGCACCAGAAAAGAAAGTAAAGCCTGCAAATGAGCCTAAAAAGCCAAAAAACGAGAGTAGAAAAAAGATGTTGAACGACGACCCCGAAATATAATTGAGTTATGAAAGGAAGAATAAAACGACCGGAGGCGCAACAATCCCGTTTGATATTGCCCCGTGTAGGTCAAATAAAAATAGGCATGAAAAACGCCAACGGGTACCCGCAAAGCGTTGATTATTTCATACCAACGGGAAAGTATGCCGGGTTATTTACACAGGCATACGGCGAAAAGCCGCAAACCATACAAATTGTATTCCCGGACGACGACCCGGCAAAGGTATGTAACGAGCGTTACGAATACCGGGACGACGACGGGCGTTTGATTGCGGCGGGCGATGGCGAAACGTTTCAAGTTTGGGACGGCAAAAAGTATGAGGAATTAACTATTTCCCAATATCCTAATTTAATGTTGTCGATTGCCAAACGGTACCCGAACCGGAAAAGTAAGCAACCCGATGCCGACGGTTGGGAGGTAACATTAACGCTTAATTTCATTGTTCCGTTGGTGCGGGGTATTGCCGGGGTTTGGCAGTTTTCGACAAAGGGAACCGCATCCACAATTCCCCAAATTCGGGAAACGTTCGACGGTATGTTAGCGGAAAGGGGATTTTGCAAAGGCATTATCTTTGATTTGAATGTACAATTTGCCACAACTCAAAAGCCGGGAGACCGTTCCCGCTTTCCTGTTGTCTCATTGGTTCCTAATGAAAGTGCGGATAATGTTTTGAAAGTGCGCAAAGCGTGGGAACCTGCAAAGCAATTGGATAATGAATAAAAAATGCTATATTTGCGTCGATAAAACAAACGACTACCACCGTTTGCAAAGTATTGCTAATTTATTTAGCGCAAAGCCCGTTTTCCGGTGTGTGGTAGCCCGGATTGCGGGCTTTTATATTTTAATTATGGATTTTATTGTAAAAAACAAATGGATTAACGAATTGCATTTGAAAGGTAATAAGTTAATGTTGTATGCAATGATACACGCTTATTGTGTTAGATATGGCGAGTATTCAAAGGGTATTTTGTATTTATCCAAATGTTTAGGGATAAACAAAAGCACTGTAATTGATTGCCTTAAATGGTTATGCAAAAAAGGATTATTAATAAAATCAGTTCAGCCCGTAGCGGAACCGGATGTTTATAAAATATCAATATTATGAAATACACGATATTAATAAACCAATATGCCGCCGTTAATAGCGGTTTGGATTTAGATTTAATAGATTTGGCGATTTTTGATTTTATAAAAGATTTCGCCAATTGTGCAAGTTGCGTTAAGATGCACACCCCGGAGGGAATATATTTTTGGATTTCCCATAAGTTAATATTGGAAGCAATGCCGTTATTGAATATAAAAACAAGTCAAGGCATGATAAAGCGTATTGATAATTTGATTAAAGCCGGAATTTTACAAAAACATCCTAATTGCGAATTGTACAACAAAACTCTGTATTGTTTTGGTGAAAATTATGAGTTACTAACATTTACCGAAAAGGCAGCAAGGATATTAACCGGAGTTGATACCCCTAAACAAAAGTTGATGCCCCCCATAAACGAAAGTTTAGGGGTACCCATAAACGAAAGTTTAGGGTATAATAGTAATAATATAGATAATCCAATAAATGATAATGAGAATACCCCCAACAACAATGTTGTCGGGGAATTATTCCCGGAAGAACAAAAGGTTGAGGAACCAAAGGATAAAAAAACATTGTTCCGCAATTCCGAAGTTTATAAGATGGTTAAGTTTGAAAACGGCATTGGCGTGGATTATTCCGAATTTGAAAGAAAGTTTGCGACCCCGGAATTTGAAAGGGTTGATTTGGTTTATTATTTCCATTCTGTTAGTGATTGGAGCGACCAAAAGAATATGAAGCGCACAAAAAACGGTTGGTTGGCAACCGTCCGTAATTTCATACGAGGCGACGTTGAAAGAAAAAAGTTACATTTGAAACCCGAATATAAGAAGCCGACGGAACGTTTAAATGTTGCCGGGGCTATTGAGTATTTGAAAGACGATTATTAGTATGGAAACATTGCCCGAAAAGAAAAACAATTTGCCCGTTGCCCGTGAAAATGCCGTTGCAATCCTTTATAGCGGTACGGCAAAAGCAATCGACGTGCGCCGGGCTATGGTTGAATTGCCGGAGGTTGCCAAGGCGTTAACGACGGTTGAAAAGTACATTTTTGCAGCGTCCACGAAAAAACAGATTGCCGAGATAGACGACGAAACGTTGATTGCGAAAACCGGGCAAATGTTCCGGTTCATTGCAATGGACGTGGGGTTTATCATTCCGGCGGAACAAAACGATTGGGCGTACATTTGTACACGGTTGTTGGATTTGCTTAAAAGGTATTATTCGCAATTAACCTTATCGGAAATTAAGTTATCATTTGAATTGCTAATAACCGGGGAATTGGACGAATTTTTGCCGAAAGATAGGGACGGCAACGCCGAACGCAAACATTATCAGCAATTCAACGCCGATTATTTCGCCCGTGTTCTTAACGCTTATATGCGAAAACAAAATCAAGTTGTTGGGAAAGCATACACGGCGTTACCAAAGCCCAAACAGGGGTTAAGCCCGGAGCAAAAGAGGTATTACAACAACCAAGCGGTTACGACCTGTTTAATGTGCTTTTTGCGCTACAAATATACCGGGCGTTTAGTCTTTGGATTAACCGACGAAATGTTTGTATATAAGTGGTTGTTAAATGTAGGGTTAGCAGACGAAGTACAAGAAACCGACGCAGACCGACGGGAAGCATACCAACGTTTTTTAGCCCGTGCCGCACGTGGGTTAGTAAATGAATACACGGTTTATCATGTTCGTAAACAAGGCAAGGAAAGCCCGGAAATAGATTACACGGTTTTTGAAGTTGCCCGGCGAAAGGAGATACAACGAGCATTTGACCGTATGATTGAGAAAGAAATTTATGTGTATAATTATTTGAGATTTGAAAAATGAAGATTGATTGTATTATTGGAATAGACCCCGGAGCCGCCGGGGGAATTGTGGTTTGGCGACCCAACCACAATATAACCGCAATTAAGATGCCTAAAGATATTAACGATATTAGGGATTATCTTAATTATATCAAGGGTATTGCAAACCCGATTATCTTTTTGGAGAAATTGAGCGTTCGCCCGGATGATGTTACCGTTGGCGATGCCGGGGCAAATATGGGAAAGTTATACCGCATACAAAAGATGCTGCAAAACTTTGAGCATTTGAAAGCGATAATAACCGTTGCCGAAATTCCGTTTGTGTTGGTTAATCCTTTGAAGTGGCAAAATGACCTTAAATTGCGTGTCAAGGTAAAAGGAAAGAAAGAAGAAAAGACAGACCGGAAAAGACGGTTCCGGTATATTGCCGGGAAATTGTACCCGGAGATTACCCCGGCATTATGGAACGCCGACGCAACGTTAATAATGCACTTTGGACGCTTCATTTTGCAAAACAATCCCGGTTGGGTATTGTCTAATTTGCCAACGCAAATGCACAATCGGTTATTTTAAGCCCGTAGAGGCTTTTAATTTCATTAATGGTTAATTGTATGGCAGACGAAACAAAAGCCCCGCAAATCGAAAATCCCGAAAAAATAACGGTACGGGAGTTTGCGGAAATGGTCAAGCAAATGCGGCATAACCAACGCCGTTGCCAACGGCACCCAACCCCGGAAAAGTTGGCAACGTTGGAAAGTTGGGAACGCCGGGTTGATGCCGTCGTTGCCGTTGTCACTGATACGCAGTTAAAGTTATGGTAGAAGAAATATTGCATTATCCCAAAGCTAACATTATATTGAATGATGGCGACGAAATAAGGGTTGAATACATTCGTAAGGTACCATATAGCGCAAAAACTCTGAAACGATTATGCGGATGGGTTTACGATACGGTATTAATTGGAAAAGTCGAAAATGGCAAGGTTTATTTCCGAAACGAAAAAGGAACGCATAAATTTGTTCATTGCGTTTATAACATAGAATTGGGAATTGCAAACCACTATTTGCGATTGATTGATATTAAGCATTTGGCAAAACAGCTAAAACTATGGTAGCGGAATATATCTATTTAGGAGACCGACTAACCCGCCCGGATTTACGACGTAAGCCGTGCCGGGCGGTTCGCCGCCCCAATGGTAAATGTGTAAGGGGAAAGAATGGCAATATGTTAGTCGAATTTGACGACGTGGGTAAATGCGTCGTTTTAGGGCGATTATTGAGGAAAATAAAAAAATAGCGGAAAATAAAAGATAATTCTTTTGGTAATATAAAAGTTATACGTATATTTGCGGCATGAAAATGATACGACGGGGCGTTTTCCCCGAAATTTAAAGCATAAATATTATGAGTACAAAAATTGAGAAGTCGGATTTTAGTTTTCTTTTTAGCGGTTACGGACATTATCGGGTTACTTACAAATCGCCCGTTACCGGGAAAGAATGGACGACGGTAACAAACGATATGCCGTTGATAGATGCAACGAGAAATTGCGACGAACCGAAACGGAAAGATTTAGAAACCCTTAAAAGAGTTTGTAAGAATGGGTAAGTTTGTGGATAATACCGGAGCAACCCGGCACGCAATGAGTAAAGCCGAATTATCGGATTTATATAAGCGATTGGAAAACTTTATTGCAGACTTAACGCCCGGAGAGATTGAGAGAAACCAACGAGAAATAAAAGGGGTGTTATCTTTGATACACCAACGAATGAAAGAAAAGTAATGTTTAATCAGCCGGGGGAAACCCCGGCACAAATATTTGAGCGATGTTTATAAAAAAAATTGAATTGTTGAATTTCCAAGTTATCAAGGCGTTCAACGCAGATTTTGAAGGTAATGTATATTTCATTACCGGGGATAATGAGTTAGGCAAATCAACCCTTTTAAAAGCAATTGGCGCAATGTTGACCGGGAACCGGGACGGCGTGTTAAGAAATGGAGAGGAAAAGGGATTTGCTAAAATGGTTGTCGGCGATGATGGCGAGGAATACGAAGTTGAGTTGCGTTTCACGAAAGCCAACCCACGGGGAACGCTTTCCATAAAGCAAAAAACAACGGGTATGCGTTCTGACAACGTGAGTATGTTACAAAAGATTTTCGGTTATCAAGATTTCGACGCAGTAGAGTTTTCCCGATGGTCTGAAACCGCCGAGGGTCGCAGAAAACAAATTGAGGTTGTTAAATCATTATTGCCGGAAAAGGTGCGCAATCGTATTGCCGAGATAGATAAAGAGGTTATAACCGTTAAGGATAAGCGCAAAGATGCCAATGCCGAGGTTAAGACATATACAACTATTTGCGCAAATGCTGAAAAGCAATTGAAGCCGGGCGATGTTAAAACGTATGCCGAGAAAAAGGATATTACGGCGTTGATGGAAGAACAAAACGAAAACGCCCGTTTGATTGAAAAGGCTAAAACGGTACGCCAAACCCGGCAACAAAGGATTGAACAATTGGCAGCAATCCCGGAACGGATTAAGCAAGCGGAAGCAACCCGCAAAACAGATATTGAGTCAATAGACAATGATTTAGCCGCCGAGGAAAAAGAAGTTGCCCGGATAATTGCCGAAGCAAAAGCCCGATTAGCAAAAGCCAAAGAGAGTGCAAAAGCCAACAAAGAAGCTATTGAAAAGGATTTCAAAGAGACATTGGATATTATCGGGAATGATAAAGCCGATTTTGAACGCCGTAAAGCTAATGCCGATAAATGGTTGGAAGAATACGAAAAGAACAACCCGGAAAACTTAGATACCGCCGAACAACTGAAAAAAGCCGAGGAACACAATCGGATTAATTCGTTAGTCGTGGATTATCAGACAAAGAAGAAAGCTAAAGAAGCCGCCGAGAAAACCGCCCGTAAATATGACGATAAATTAGGCGAATTGGCGAAAGAACGGGAAACGCTTATTGCAACGTCGAAATTGCCGATTGCCGGGTTGTCGTTTACTGACGACGGATTAGAGTTAAACGGCGTGCCGTTCGTTGCCGGGAAAGTTTCGGATAGTCAGATTATGGAGGTTGCCGCCAAACTGATTATTGCAAGCAATCCGACGGTTAAAGTGTTCCGCATTGCAAGGGGCGAAAGTTTGGGCGAAAAGCGATTGCAAGCGATTATTGATATTGCCAAGGCGAACGGGTTCCAAGGCTTTATTGAGGAAGTGAAACGGGGACAAACCGATTTAGTTGTTGAAGAATATACAGAAAATGAGTAATAACCGGGGGCGGTTTCCCGTCCCCTTAAAACCTAAAACAATGGCATATACATTGAACGATAATTTAAGACGTTGGGCGGAACAATACGAAACCGCCGATTTTATCCAATCCGACCCGGTGCAAATCCCACACCGTTACGATAGCCGGGTAAACATTGAGATAAGCGCATTTATCACGGCGTGGATTGCATGGGGTTCACGCAAACAGATAATACAAAAGGCGGATTTCATAGACCGGGAAATATTTAAGTGCGAACCATACCATTATATCGTAGGTAATACCGTTGCGCCGGGAGCCGTCCCCGAATGGAAGCAATACGCCGGAAGTAAAGAAAGTTTTTACCGAACGTTTACATACGCCGACTTTTACGATTTATGCGCCCGCCTCTATGATGTTTATACGTCTTTTGATAGTATGGAGGCAGCGATAAAGAAAGCGCACGAAACGAACGGAGAAACGGCATTAGCAACCTTGCAATCGTTGTTTGGTTCAGTTAAGGGAATACCCGATTTTGAAACGCAATCTGCTTGCAAACGGTTGTGTCTATTTTTACGTTGGATGTGTCGTAAAAAATCCCCGGTTGATTTTGGATTGTGGGACGTATGCGACCCCCGTAACTTAATAATTCCGTTAGATACCCATGTACATAAACAGGCGTTACGGTTGGGATTAGTTAAACGTCGCACGCCGGATTTAACGACGGCGATAGAGATAACAGACCGTTTCGCTGAAATATTTCCTAACGACCCTACAAAGGGCGATTTTGCGTTATTCGGCTATGGAGTTAATAGCGGTAAAGTAAAACCCGTTACAGGAAAGCCGGAGCCGGGAAAAGATAATGTAACCGCCGTGGCTGATTTGAGTATTGCCGACGTTTTGAAAATGAATTTGTTTTTTGATAATCTGAAAACCTTGTTATCTGATTTGTGGAAAGACAGGGAAAACGCACGTCAAAAAGCAATACGGGATAACATGAAGTTGCGGGCGCACGTAATAGACCGGATGCACAACGCCGGAAATTGGGAACCGGGTAATTTTACCGTTATATTTGCCCGTTGTTTGGATAAGGTATTAACCGGATATTCAGCAAGCGAAAGAGATTTTATTAGAGCAACCGGAATGACTGCTTTTAAGAAAACGATGGAAAAACTTATTGCCGATGAAAAAGCGAGAAATAACAGCGACGGGAACGATAAACAATAACGGCGGGTTGGCGATGTACATGGGCGAATTGAACGACTTTTTCAAACGTTGGAAAGGTAGCCGAATAATTGCCCGGTTTATTGTTTCGTCGCCGGGGTCGTCCGAGGCGTTAAAAGGATATTATTATAATTACGTTGTGCCAACATTTCGACACGCAATTTGGGAAGCGGGCGAACGGTTGACAGAAGAACAAACCGAGAGACGTTTGAGAGAATTTTCCCCGATTATGTATGTGGAAAGGGTCAACGAGGAAACAGGGCAATATACCCACGAGTTGCGCAATGTGTCGGAGTTGTCGAACGCTGAATTAATAGAGCATATCGAAACGCTCAAACAGATTGCCGCCGAGGAATATAACACGTTTATAGACGACCCTAAAACCTTGTAATTATGCCTGCTTGTAAATGTAGTGAAAGAAAGAAGCCCGCCAACCGTCGCAAATGGCGCATATTGCAATACAAATGCAATCATTCGGCTTTTAACGGTTGGCGGTACACCCGGAGCGATTATAGCGAAATAACGTGTTTGCGTTGCCGTATGGTGTGGAGAACAAAAGCAAATTATGTGGAACAATTGCCCCGGTATTCCGAGGGCGAACAATTAGATTTTGATAATGGAATTAAATGATAAATCCCCAATGCCGCAAGGCAAATTTAAAGGGCAACCGATGGAAAATGTACCTTATTGGCATTTGCTTTGGTTAGCGGGCAACCGTTTTGCAATCCCGCCGTTCAACGTTATATCAACGAAAACCGGGATGTTTTAGAAATAGAGAAAAAGCGGGATAAATACCGCAATGAAAATGAGTAATTAACAATTTAATAACCGAGAGTATGACAAACGAACAATTACAGAACGGCGCAAAGTTAGCCGAAAAAATCGGCGCATTTGAGGCGCAATTAGAGGGTTGGAAACGTGCAACATGTTTCATGTACGAAAATGTTACTTTGTACTGCAAAGAAGATGGACGGGTTTTTGATAAAATTAAAACGTCTTTTATTGATTTTGATGTTATGAAAACCCTAACAATCGCCCGTATTGAGAAAGAATTAAGTAAGTTAAAAACAGAATTTGAAAATTTATAAGGTTATGCAAAAATTTGATTTGAAAGACATTTGTTTCTTTGATTGTGAAACAACCGGGGTTCCGGCAAAGGGTTTGAAATGGGATGCTGATTTTGAGCAATTCCCGTATGTTGTGCAATTGGCGTGGTCGGTTGGCGACAAAGAGAAAAGTTATATTATTAAACCGGATAATTACGAGATACCGCCGGAAACGACCGCAATACATGGTATAACAACCGAACGGGGGATTGCCGAGGGCGTACCATTTGCCGAGGTTGTGGACGAATTTTTAGCCGATGCAAACGCCGCCCCGCTTGTATGTGCGCATAATATTTACTTTGATAGTTCAATGTTAAAAGCAAATGTTTTGCGGTATTGCGGACGGGAATATTACGACGCACACGTTGAAAACGCATTGCATAAAGCAAAACGCATTGATACAATGATGAAAACAATTAAATTTGTCGGCGCATTGTATTCAAATGGTCGTCCGGGCAAATATCCGAAATTAGAGGAATTATATAGTAAGTTGTTTCCCGGCGAAACATTCCCGGCGCATGACGCATTAGAGGACATACGGGCGTTGCGTCGTTGCGTCCCGGCGTTGGTCGAATTAGGGATTATTGAGTTGGTGCAAAAGGAATACCCGGCGGAACAATTAAAGTTGAACCCGGAGCCGGAAAAGCCTAAAAGCGGGCGCAATATTGAGTTCAACGACCCCAACCCGGTAACGGAACCAATAAGAACCAACCCCGGATTTTCGGGGGTTGATTATGAAAACCACTCACCGGAAAGTTCGGCGGTTCCGTCCGATAGTAAGACACGGGAATTGTTAGACGAAAACGATTTTTGAAATGGCTAAACGAACCAATGACATATATACCCGGAAATGGATAATTGAAAATTCCGTTGAGATATTGAGCCGATACGAGCCGGGAGTATTAACGATAAGTATTAACGATAAGGGCGTTGCATTATCAGTTAGTAAGTATTGGCATGACAAACACGTTGCAGCATTATAAAAGGGTTGTTGCAATGGAGGTTGCCCGATGGGATGGATTGGTTGATTTTGAGGCGTTCAGTGATAGAGATAGGGCGATGTGTGGCGAAACAAAAGCCGAACCGACGGATTTAGAGGAAAAACAAGCCGAAGCGAAAGCACAAGTTAGGGCGTGGATGCGTTCATACTCTAAAAATCGTTGGGAGAACCAATATTATTATCCCGAAATACTGATTGAAAAGAAAGCATTGGAGGGCGTATTTGCCAAACCGTGCCGCAATTGGAATATTGCCGTTGGAGCCTGTAAGGGTTATCCGTCTTTAACTTTCTTATATGAGTTGTCGGAAAGAATGAGAGAGGCGCAAAGCAACGGCAAACAGCCGATTATATTGTACTTTGGCGATTACGACCCAAGCGGGGAAGATATTCCCCGGTCTATTGGGGAAAATTTGGAAAAGTTCGGAGTTTACGGAGTTGAGATTAGGCGTATTGCGTTGATGGAACAACAGGTTATCGCATGGAATTTACCGCCCGCCCCTGCAAAAGAGACAGACAGCCGAACGGCGAATTGGGACGGGTTAGGACAGGTTGAATTAGATGCGGTTAAACCGGAAAAACTTATTTCCTTATTGGATGATGCGATTAACGAGATATTCGATAAAGATTTGCATTTCCAATTGTTAGAAACAGAGGAAGCCGAACGGGAACAATTTCAAGCCGAATTAAAACGATATGTTGAAGATGATTTATAAACCGAAGCCGGGCGGGTTCCCGGCAAATAAAACAAAAACAATATGAGCGAAGAAAAAAAAGCGAATGTTATGCTTATTCCGAGTGAAAAGGCGTTTGCATTATCAAAAGTTAAGACTTTAAAGGATGGCGGGTTAGACGTGCATTATGAAGTAACCGAAACAATCGGAAACGAAAGTTACACTAACAAATATCACGTTGAGAGTGCAAAGGACATACACCCCGATTTAAGAGATTGTTTTGATAGATTGCGCCCGATTATGGGGCGTATTTTCAACATTACATCTTTCCTTTCGATGGTTGAAACGTCCGATTTTAAGGCAACCAAAAAGCAAAACGAGTTATCACGGGATTTTGCCGATGAAATGTTGAAAAACATAGAGGTGCGGGGCGTGTCCTTTTCCGGTCAAGATGATAATGTAGGCATTGTTTTAACGGGATTGTTTACCGTTTCCAACGGTCAAAAAACCGCTATCAATTCCCCCCGGTTAAAGTTCAATACGGAAAAGTTCGGGTTTGAGGAAGAATTAGAAGAAATTGCCGCCGATATTGAAACCGAGGTGTACGCATTTCTTTTTAAGGGTAAAAAGGCGCAATTGGAGTTATTCGGTGCCGATGGCGAAGCAATGCCGGGATTGAACGCCGAAAAGGTCGAAGATAACGGGCTTTTCCCGAACGTGGACGACCCGGCGGAAGAAACCGACGGCGACGACGATAACGAAACCGGGGATATTTGATAAATGGAACCGTATTTGTTGACAGAACGAGAAGAATATAACTATTGCATCCAAAGGGGGTATAATCCCCTTTTGGATTTGCGTAATTTCCGAATGGATATTAGATTGAGGGTTGAGATACAAAGGGAATTGTTCGGACATTGTGTTTTCGGGCGTGGCGATAATATCCAAGCGGCAAACGAAAGGTTTTTCCGTTGGGTATGGGAACACAAGCCCCACCAATGCGAAGAAACATTAAAGCCGTTGGCGAATTATTCCGCCGTCTATTGTTCCCACATACTAACACGTGGGGCGCACCCCGAAATAGCGCACGACCCCCGAAATATAAATATCCTTTGTTTTGAAATGCACAACCGTTGGGAGAATGGGAGCCGGGAAACGATGCGTATTTATCCCGGCAATATGCGGTTGATTGAGTTAATGAAAAAAGAATATCAAACGTTGAGATTATGAGAACAAAAAAGAGGCAACCCGATTACGGGGCAATTTCCCGTTCGTCAGTGAAAAAAGATTTTCAAAGGGTACCAAGGTACCCGAACGAGGAAAAACGCCCGCAAATCGAAGAATTGCCAAAAATAAATGCCGAACGTCGTATTATCCACATATCGGAAACAAGTGCATACGCCAAATTATCCCGGTTTATTGTGGGTAAATTAGTACGGTTGAAAGATAAGGCAAATATAGGCGGTAATTCATGGTATTGCGAGTTTGTGCATGACGATGACCGGAAAGCCCTAAACATGGCGGCGGGTTGGTCTGATAACAAAAAAGTATATTTGTTGGACGGTGTAAAATTTAAGTAATATGAGTGTAAACAAGGTTATTTTGATAGGGCATACAGGTAAAGCCCCCGACGTTAAGTATTTCGATAACGGCGGAGTTGTAGCGACATTTTCGTTAGCCACGACTAAAAGAGGTTTTCAAACAAAGGACGGGCGGGATATACCGGAGCGTACCGAATGGCATAATATCGTTTTGCAAAACGGTTTGGCAAAAATTGCGGAACAATACGTTAAGAAAGGCGATAAACTTTATATTGAGGGGGAATTGAGAACCCGAAGTTATGACGATGCGCAGGGCGTAAAAAGATATATTACGGAGGTTGTCGGTTACGATATGGAAATGTTGACACCGAAAGGAACCGGGACACAAGCCCCGCCGCCCGTGCCGGAAGCCCCCGCACCAAGCCAAAACGATGATTTACCGTTTTAATCTATATGGCTATGGGAGGAATAAACGGACGGGTTATTTATAGCCCAAAGGGAAAGGCGGCGGAATATGCCGAGAACGCCGCCAATTTCTTTGTAGGTTGCTCAAATGGTTGCACCTATTGTTATTTGCGCAAAGGTATTGGGGCAAAGGTATTGGGAGGCAACCGCCCCGAATTGAAAAAGACTTTGCGAGAATATCCGTATGCAATCGACATATTTACGAATGAGTTGTTGAAGCATAAAGAAGAATTGCAAAAAACGGGTTTGTTTTTCTCTTTTACAACCGACCCGTTATTACCGGAAACGCAACGGTTGACCCGTCAAGCGATTGGCGTTTGTCAACGCCACAACGTCCCGGTTAAGGTATTGAGCAAATGCGCCGAGGGTATTAATATACTCATTGATTTTGTCGAAGCGTCGGCGGGATGGGACAAAACACGTATTGCGATTGGTTCCACGTTGACGGGATGCGACGAATTAGAACCAAATGCAAGCCCCAACCGGATGCGGATAAGCACGTTAGCAAGGGCAAAACGGCACGGATTCCCAACCTTTGCGAGCGTTGAACCAATACCGCCGGGAATGTTTGACCGGGCATTTTCTGTAATTGCGTTATCATACCCTTTTGTTGACTTATTTAAAATAGGGCTGCAAAGCGGTTGCAGATATACGAAAAAGGAAACATTAGGATTTTACAACGACGTTGCCGAATATTGGGAGGCGCACCCGCACACAACGCCCCGGTTGTATTGGAAAGAGAGTTTTGTTAAAGCGTCCGGGATTAACCGAGATTTATTGCCCGGTTATTGTGTCCCGGCAAATTACGATTTGTTTAACCAAGATAATAACGATTATGCAGTTTACTAACAAGGATTTCAACCCCGCCCAACATGACCGTTGGCGGGCATTAACCGTTAAAAACCCGTATGCAACGCAATTGGTTACGGCGGCTTATAAGGATAACGGAGTTGTTTACGGCGAAAAGTGCATTGAGGTACGCAATAAGAATACACCATACCGAGGCGATTTAATGATTTGTTCGTCCGCTAATCCTGTAATTCCCGGTTATGAAAGTGGGGTTACATTGGGATTGGTTGAATTATACGACGTGAAGCCGATTAAAGATTTTACGCCGGAAGATTGGGAGAATACCCGCATACCGTCCGAAAAGCGCAAAAACATTACAAAGGGCTTCGGGTGGTTGATGCGTAACCCCCGCCGGGTTGTTGAGTTCCCAATTAAAGGGCAATTGGGCATTTACAATTTGGTGTACACAAAAGGAGTGATAACCGAATATCCGACGGTAGTAGTGATAGATAAAGAGAGTTACGAACTATTGAATAAGAAAGAAAAATGAGTAAGAAAAGAATAGGAGTTATCCGAAAGAATGGCGACGTACATACGGCGCAAATTGGGTTCCATATCGGACGGGTTGGCGTTTGTGGTTACGTCCGGGAATATTGGAAATATAAGAGTTGGTTTGTTATTCCCGGCGTGTCCGTGGATGCGGTCAACGGTTACGACCGTTACGTTGATGTTGAGGCGAAAATATTGTTTGTCGGTATCGGCATACGGTTTATATGGATTAAAAGAAAGTAAAGTTATGAAAGCAAAGATTTTATTGTTATCTTTGGCAACGCTTTTGTTAGGAGCCTGCCAACAAGATAGCGAACCGATGGAAGCGTATTTATCAATTAAAAAAACCGAGAGCATGGAAGAAAGAAACGAGTTTGTCACGAACGCAACGGCGGCGATGTTACAGATTAACGCCGAACGTTACAATTGCCAAATCATTGAGACCGCATTAGCCGGAGGCAACCGGGTAAGAGTTACCGTTAGAGGCGCAAAGGAAGATTTGGACGCATTGTTTGAGTATGTAAGTGAGGCGGGCGACAAATGAGAATAAGACAGCCCGCACCATTTGACCCGGATAAGGAATACAGCCCCGGCGAACGTTGCGTTTACCGGGGTATGGTATTGATAGCGGAAATATGGACGGCGGCGGATGCTCGATTAGCCAACAACAACCCCGCAATTTTCCTGCAACGATGCGTTCGTTGTAAAATCAAAAGGGAGGATTGCCCCGCAATCGGTAGGAAATGCGATAAATTCCATAGGAATGACAGAAAAACGATTTATTGGCGTTTTTTGAGGATTGCCGGAGAATTTAAAGATTGTGCGTTGGAGTTTAATTACAATGGAACAATAGCCGGAGTTAAGGCACCCGCCGCCCCGGATAGTAATAACAAATAAATTTTAGAGCGATGAATAAACAAGTATTAAGCCCCTTTGATTGCGATATGTGCGCAATGATTGAGGACATTACACAACAAGAAATTAATGTTACAGCGTCCGATACGTCGATACGTTTAAGTTGGTCGCAAAATGGTAGCGAGGGAAAGGATAAGCCGGAGGCGCAAAGGATTGCAGCGTTGAAACAAGCAATCCGGGGACGTTTGGGAGACCGTTTTATTGAGTTCTCCTATGCTGATAACAAACAATCGGTTTATATGAAGTACGACCCGGAAGAATACCCGGAAGAGGTAAGAACCAAGTTAGCCGACCCGGACGCAACGGCGGGTTCCCGGTATTGCCGCATAATGTTGGAAGTTGATGCAATCCAATTTCGCCGGGACAACGTGAACGACGTATTGAAGTTTACAGGCGGCGGAACGGTTACGACCCCAAGAACCCCGAACGGAAAGGCGGTTTATTCATTCCCGGACGGTAACGGAATATTCATTGATGTACCGGAAGATTGGTTTATTATCCGGGAGCCAAACGGACGATTTACTGCCCGCCCCGAAAAGGATTTCAAACGGGAATTTGAGCCAAAAGAAATACCCGCCGAAAAATCCCAAATACAACCGGATGAAACAAGCGGATGCGGTAATTGTGTTCATTTCCTGCATGAAGATGCCGACGGCAACGGATATTGTGAAGCGTTCCAAGAAAAGCAAAATTGCGGTGTTATGCCGTGCCAATATTATATCAATAAACAACAATTGAGCGATGAATAAAAGAGAAAAGTTTGTAAAGGAGATTGCGGAAGTTATCAACCGCAATTCATTGGAGGGTAATTTCAATGATACCCCGGATTACATTTTAGCGAGTGTTGCAGTTGCAGCAATGGAGGCTTTTGCCGATGCGTCCAAAGTACGGGACGATTGGCACGGTTTTAGAAAGGCAGATAATGACCGGAAATATAAAGCCATTTGCGAAAGCCAAAAAGCAAAGCCCGTGAAAACTTGTAAGGGTTGCCCGCTTATTGATGTTTGCCCCGCCGTTCAAATGGAAAAGCAACCGGAACGCAAAAGGGAGTACAAAAAGCCGGAAGCGTTCGACGTGCTAAAAGAGGTGCAAGCAATGGCGGATTTTTTCGGGGAAATGTTTCCCGGAACCGAAGTTGAGATACACCGGATAGAACCCCGGAGAAAGCCACGGGATAAACGCCGGGCAAAGAACAAACGTAATAATCGGAAAGGAAAAACCATTTGAGGAATGAAAAAGGGAAATAATTGTTCCGGTACAATCCCGGATAAGTTGACCGGATGCGCCCCGGATAATCGGACACCCCAAAAGATATGCGGGACGTGTCGTTATTTTAACCCGGAATATCCGATAAACGGGAAACCCCGCCCGGTATGTTTAGCGTTGAAAGAAACCAAAGACGGGCATACGTATAAAATCACATTAGGAGTTGAACCGCATTTTCATTGCTCAAACGGAAAGTATGAAAATGGAATAGGACGATAGAGCAATAGCCCCGGAAACAAAGCCGGGGTTTTGCCGTTTATATACGTGAGATTACAAACGTTTGGCAACGTACCGGAAAAGCCGTAAATTTGTCCCGTGGTTGAAAGATAACCATTAAGACAATAAAAGTATTGAGTTAATAACAAAAGCCTCTTAAAATGGAAATTCCCCGCAAATAACTTGTAAAGGGTAAACACGTTTTAAGGAGGGACGGGATAAGAGAACACAGAGAGCCGAAAGAACCGAAAGCCGATAAAAGAGCCAAAGGGAGAAAGCCAAAGGAAAGGCAAAGAAAGAGAGGCAGGGGAAAGGTATAAGGGAAAAAGGCGCAAAGGGTTAATTTTTACCCCGTTTGAACATTAAAAGAGGTTGTAAAATGGAAAAATTGAAAACGGGCAATAAGAACCGGAAGCCCGCCGGATATAACAAGCGCACCGAGGAACAACGGGCGTATGACATTGCATTTTGTTCTAATCTGTTTTTACGTGGTTATACATATCGGGAAATTACCGAGGCTTTGAACCGGAATTTGTCGGAACGTGGCGTTGGATATACAATTACGTTGTCGATGGTCTATTACGATTTGCAACAAACGCTTATTGAGTGGAAGCGGGAACGGTTAGATAATATCGACGATTATGTTACGCAGGAGTTGCGCAAATTGGATGCAATGGAGGTGCAAGCATGGGAGGCGTGGGAAGCGTCTAAAACCGGGAAATTGCGCACCAAGGAAAAAACCAATAAGGGGCGACCAATTAAAACGGATGCCGAGGACGGCGACCCGGAATATTACGGCTACAATGAGACGGCAACCGAAACATCCGCCGGAAACCCCCGTTTTTTAGATTTGCTTTTGAACATTCAACAACGCCGGGCAAAGATGTTGGGATTTGATGCGCCCGTTAAGATAGAGATACCGGGCGTTAATGCTTCAACGGATAGCGATAAACCAAAGTACGACGTTAAGGCAATACCGGACGACCTGTTATTTGCCGTTGCTGATAAATTGCAGTCCGCCGAATTTGCAAAAGCTATGAACGAGAAAGGAGGGTTGCAGTAATGGCAAAGAAAGTAACCGCCGCCCGTCCGTCCCAATCGCAACCACAATGGCAAAAGGAGGTTTGCGATACGTGTCGTTTTTCTGAATGGATAACCGACGACCATAGGCACCGAGATTTGAACGGGAAACCGATTTGTTTGCGTTGCCCCAATTACCCGCATTACATTGTACGAGGTCGCCGGGCTTGTAATAAATGGGAGAAAGGAGTTAAGAAATGAACAACGAACAATTATTGCAGATGTATAAGGCATTAAGCGAGAACCCCGGCGAATTGGTAAAAGCCGCCGCCCGCAAACGCCTTATTAACTTTGCCCGATATATGCAGCCGGATTTAGTATTAGAGCCGTTCCACGTCGTATATTATACCCTGTTGGATATGTTCGCCCACGGGAAAATACGAAAGATGATTGTACAACAACCGCCGCAACATGGAAAATCGGAGGGGTCGAGCCGAAAGTTACCCGCTTTCATGGAGGGATTGAACCCGGATTTGAAAATAGTTATCGGGTCGTATGCTGCAACCATTGCACGAGATTTCAACCGGGATGTACAACGTATTATCGACACGCCCCGGTATCGTGAATTGTTTCCCGGTACGTATTTGAACGGTTCCAACGTAGTAACAATGGCGAATACCTATTTGCGGAATAGTGATGTTATCGAAATGGTAGGGCGCAAAGGGTCGTTGCGTGTTGTAGGTCGTGGCGGTTCCCTTACATCTAAAACCGTGGACGTGTCGATATTGGACGACGTGTATAAAGATTATGCCGAGGGTAATAGCCCGATTGTAAGGGCGGCGGCGTGGAAATGGTACACAACCGTTGTTCGTACCCGTTTGCATAATGATTCGCAAGAACTCATTGTTTTTACCCGATGGCACGACGACGATTTGATAGGACGTATTGAGAAAAGCGGGGAAATTATTATTGATGTTAAGTGTTGGGCTGATTTGGATAACATACCCCCCGGCGCATGGGTTAGAATAAACTTTGAGGCATTGAAAACAGGAGAACCCACGGAGATAGACCCACGGGAACCGGGGGCGGCTTTATGGGAGGGGCGACACAGCCGTTTAAAGTTGGAGGGGCAAAAGGCATTAGACCCGGTACAATTCCAATGCCTCTATCAAGGAAACCCCGGTTCCGCTGAGGGTCGTTTGTATCAGCCTTTCAAAACATGGGTCGAAAAGTCTGATTGGGGGCAATACGTCCGTTCGGGCGCATACATAGACGTTGCGGATGAGGGCGACGACCTTTTGTTTGCCGCCACATACGACGTATATAAGTCCGATAATCTTATATTCAATGAAAAGACAAAGCGGATGGAACCGTTGTTATTTGCTCTAATAACCGATATGGAAGTAACGGACGAAAATACAGATGTTACAACCGTAACCGTGCCTAACATGATAAATCGGAACGGCGTGCAAAAAGTATGGGTTGAAAGTAACAACGGCGGTGCAGGTTATGAAAAGGTTATCAAAAAGAAAATGCGTGCAATGACTGAACCGTTTTACCAAGGCGGCAACAAGGAAAGCCGGATTATCACTAATTCCGCAATGGTAAACCAACATATAATAATGCCGTTCGGATGGGAAACCCGGTACAAGGCAGTTTACGACCACATTACAACCTTTTTGCGTAACTTCGATGCTAACACGCACGACGACCCGGAAGATGGGTTAACCGGAATATACGAAAAGGAAATAGCGGACGGCAATTTGCAGCCATACGCACACGCCAACCGGGGTGTTAAGCGTCGTAATTAGCAATATTATTGAGATATGCAAGATTATACCGGAAAAAGTTTATAACTTTGTAGCGAAAACAAAGGGCAAAGGGAAAGCCCGGAGATAATGAATTTAGTTTTAACGTTAAAAATTAAAGAGTATGATTACTTGTAAGTGTCCGGCGGCGGCTTCATTGCCCGATATTCCCGCCGTAAATTGCGCCGAAAGTTTCGGGCAGATTCAAAAGGTAGCGTTTCAACGTCTGACTAAAGAGGACGGAACGAAAAACAGTTTCACAACTGAAAAGGCGATAACGTTGTTGGCTTCATGGACGCCGTTGTTGACAGCCGAGGACAGCACTAAAGTTGTTGTTTCCCCGTACATCCAAGCCCCAACCAATGAAGCCGGAGCCGCCCGCACATTTGGAGGCGGTAACGAGACATTGGGAGGCGTTGAGGAAATTATCGGACGTGAGCCGAACCCGTTCACGGGCGTAATGCGCAAAATTCCCCAAGCCGTAATTAAGGCGATGAAAGAATTGCAATGCGAAAGTTGGAGCGATAATTTGGGCGTTTACCTGTTTGATGAAAACGGAAGTATTGAGGCAATACAGGATGCCACGGTTAAGACGACCTATTACCCTATTCCAATCCGTTCTTTGTTCATTGGCGATAAGTCGCACGGAGGTTTGGAAGCCCCGGACAGCAACGCAATTCAATGGTCGTTTTTGCCTAACTATTCCGACGACCTTGTTATTGTTGCACCGGATTTCAACCCGTTAACCGACCTCAAAGCCTAACGATATGGCGGCGAAAGTTCAAAAGGTTGCGTTGGTTAACGACACGTTGAACGTAACCGAAGAATTTACGATAACGCACGCCGAACGTCTTTTGCGATTACGCAATAATGGCGGTTGGAGATTGCCGGATAATTCAACTTTTAAATTTGATAACGAAAATGGGATTGGATATAAACGAGATAAGAAAGCGGATAACGGAGCCGAAAAAGCGCAAAACGATAAATAGAGCAATCTATCATCAATTGCGCATTAATTTTCACGCCCGCACACGCATAACGTCGTTTGACATTTGCCAACCGATAACGGATTTTTTGGCATTTGTTTCCAATCTATTGCCGCATGACAAGTTTAAGATGTTCAAAACATTGTTCCGTTACCCCGTTAAGACAAACGAGGTAACGGGCATTTGTTTTGATAAGTTGAGCCGTATTTTTGACGGTCGTAACCCGGCGTTCAATTATCAGTTTCAGAACCCGGAACAACGGGACGATTGGGAGTATTACCGCCAAGACGTATTACACGAGCCGGAAATATGGAGTACAAAGGGATGGGAATTTTTTCAGACCGAAATAAATAGCGTTCTAATCGTTGATATGCCGAGCGAACAAAAACCCGGCGACAAATACCCGCAACCGTATTTCTATTGGTTGCCTATTGCGTCGGTTATTGATTACAGAGCCAACGAGACGACGGGGGTAATGGATTACATTATTTTCCGGCAGGATGGCGAACGTATCGCAGTTATCGACGACGAACGTTATAGAGTATTCCGGGAAGATAAAAGCCACAATATTGGCGAATTGCTGATTGATAACCCGCACGATGTAGGTTATTGCCCCGCCCGCTTCTTTTGGAACGAGCCGTTGAGCCTTGCAGAACCCGACATTAAACAATCCCCGCTAACCAAGCAATTGGAGGCGTTGGATTGGTTTTTGTTTTACCATATCAGTAAACGACATTTAGACTTATACGGCGCATATCCGATTTATTCCGGGTATGAACAAAGTTGCGATTTCAGTAACGGCGAAAATGGCGATTATTGCGATGGCGGTTTTCTGAAAGACAAACAGGGCTTTTATAGATTGGATGCCGCCGGGTTGTTAATGCGTTGTCCTAAATGCGGCGATAGTCGTATTAACGGTGTTGGAACCTTTGTTGAGATACCAATACCGGACGGGGATAAACAACCCGATTTGCGCAACCCGGTTCAAATGTTGACCGTTGACCGTAGTAGCTTAGATTACAACGTTGAGGAAGAAAAACGGCTAAAGAACGACATTATAACGTCGGTTGTTGGAACCAACGAGGAAATAACTACACGGGACGCATTGAACGAGCAACAAATACAGGCGAATTTTGAAAGCCAAAGTACGGTATTGAACCGGATTAAGAAAGGGTTTGAGGCGGCACAACAATTCGTTGATGAAACGGTTTGCCGATTGCGTTACGGTAGTTTGTTTGTTTCGGCTAAAGTTAATTACGGCACGGAGTTCTATTTATCCAATGCAACGGAGTTGCGGGAACGGTATAAGATAGCAAAGGAAAGCGGTGCAAGCGAGGCGGAATTAGACGCTTTGCAGAACCAAATCATTGAAACCGAATACCGGAATAACCCAACCCAATTGCAACGGATGCTAACGTTGGCGGAATTGGAGCCGTACCGACATTTAACCCGTTCCGAGGTGTTAGAGTTGTACGGCAAAAACATTATCGACGAAAACGATATGCGTATAAAGTTGAATTTTGCTAACTTTGTGCGGAGATTTGAAAGAGAGTATATTAATATCTTAGAATTTGGCTATAATATGCCGTTCAATTCAAAGATAAATTTCATAACTAATAAATTTAAAGATTATGCGAGTGAAAGTAAGCGAGGGCAAAACTAAAGACGTTAGTATTTTCGACGTTACGCCCGAAAATTACATTGTACCGGATAACGAGAAACATTTGTTTCATTGCGTTATTGAAATTAAGAAGTTCGACAGCGAAACGGGTAAACGTTTGTCTATTCCCCGTATTCAGAAGTTCGGCAAAAAAGGCTATGAAAACAGCATTGCCGAGCATCTGAAAAAACAGGGTTACACAATTACCGTATTGCACGACCCGAACGAGTACATGAAAGAGCAAGCCGAGGCGGAAAGCGTCGCCCGTGCGGAAAGAGAGAAAGCCGCATTGGAGAAAGCTAAAGCGGATGCCAAAGCAAAAGCCGAGGCAGAAGCGAAAGCCAAAGCCGCCGAGAAAGAAGCATTGAAAGCCGAAATTTTGGCAGAACTGAAAGCGTCGGGCGTTATCCCGTCAACGCCTGTTAAGGAAACCAAAGCGGATGCCAAAGCAAAAGCCGAGGCAGAAGCGAAAGCCGAGGGCAAAAAGTAACCGAATTTATTAACAATAATCAAAGGGTAAGATTATGGCATTAACGATTGATGTATTAAGGGCAAATGCGGCATTAGCCGGATTAACCGACGAACAATTAACAGCGATAACCACGTTATCAGTCAACGACGAAAACAGCGTTATAGCGAAGAAAACGGGAGAAATTTACGGCGGTTTGGATGCGGATATTTTAGCCGTTTCCGGTATCGCAAAGAATGGAACCGAAAAAACGTTTGATTACGCTAAACGTGTATTAGGCGAGTTCAAAAGCAAGGTTGAGGGGGCAAGCGGTTTGCAGTCTCAAATTGATAGCCTTACAAAAGAAAAGGCACGTTTGGAAAAAGCTATTGCCGACGGTGCAAGTGATGCGGAAACGGCAAAGGCTTTGAAACAAGCAAAGGCAGATTTGCAAAGCGTTACGAGCCAATACAATGATTTGAAAACCAAATACGACGAAGCCGAACAAAACCATTCAAAAGAGGTGTTCGGTATTCGTGTTGATACAGAGTTGCAGACCGCAACCGCCGGATTGAAGTTTAAGGCAGGTTTGCCGGAAAGTGCAACAAAGGTGTTGTTGGGTCAAGCTATCGACAAAATTAAGGGTATGAACCCGGAATTTATCGACGACGGTAAAGGTGGCAAAATGTTGGCGTTTAAGGACGAAAACGGCGCAATCATGCGTAACCCGAACAATCAGTTAAACCCGTACACGCCGGGCGACCTTTTGACCCGTGAATTGGAAACGATGGGTATTTTAGACAAAGGCAGACAGGCGGCAGGCGGCGGAACGGGCGCACCGAGTGGAACCGGAGCCGGGGGCGGTGGTTCAATCGACATTGCAGGGGCAAAAACCCGTGTCGAGGCATACGACGCAATCGCCAACGGATTGTTCCAACAAGGTTTGAAAGCGGGTACGGCTGATTTCGATAACGCTATGAAACAGGCATGGCAGGATAACAATATATCCGCTTTGCCGGAAAAGTAAGTAACCACGGGTAAAGGGTAAACCCGCATTAAATAACATTTTAAATTATAAACTATGAGTTTAGTTGCAACAAGATTACAGAATTGGCGGATTGAGAACCCGGAGTTAGACCGTAATATGTTCCGCCCGTGTGAGTATGGCGCATTGGACTTCTTTATTGAACAAACCAACGCACCGAGTTCAATTATTAGCCCGGCTTTGAGAGACAGGGCATTAGTAAGTATCGGTAATACGGTACAAATCCCCGTTATCAATTACGACGGCGATGTACAAGTTAGCAATGTACGTTCGTGCGTTATCGCTGACGATGAAAATACGTCTGCATTGGTAACGGTTGTATGGGCAACGTATGCGATTGGTTTCACGATGGTACCCGCCGCATACGAGAATAACGAAATTTCCTACAATCACGACTTTTTGCGTAAAATGGAGAAAACAACCCGTGCGTTGGCTGATTCATTAGACAAAGGAGCCGTGGCAGCGTTGGAGGCTAACAAAACACAGGTTTTCAAAACCTTGTTAAACTACACGCAAACGGGTAACGTTGTACAAGTGCCTACACAAATGGCAACCGAGATTTTGGGAGACATTAACCCGATTATGAGGGCTAATTGTTACCCCGAATATATCCATTTGATTGCAAATGCCGGAATTGATAGCCTTATCCGCAAGTTGGCGCAACATGGCGTTTACAACGACGTTAACAAGCGTATGGAATACGATAACAAAGTATTGCATTACACTAACAACGTAACAGACGAAGCCGGGAAAATGGGTACGATGTTTGCCGTTGCCGATGGTAACGTTGGTATCTTAACCCGTGTTGACCGTGAGGCATACCGCCGCACCCGTGCGAATTTCCACGAATGGGACATTGTACGATTACCGTACATTGATTTGCCCGTTGGTTCGCATTACTACACGGCGGTAGGCGACCAGTCCGCAATCATGGGGGATGCAACCGCCGATTTGACGTGTGCGGTTAAGGAATATTTCGGATTTAGCGTTGATGTTGCCTACATGGTAGCATATAACAGCAACCCGGATACCGTGGCAAATCCGATTATCAAAGCCGAGATTGCAGCACGCAACCCGAACGAACCGTTGGGTATGCCTGTTTATGTAACGAACGCCGCACAATTCCCCGCCGGGGGTGCGTAACTTGTTACGAGCCTATTATTAACAAATGCCGAGGGGACGGGGTGAGCATCCCGCCCCCTTTTTAAATTTATGCAGTATGTACCGGATAAAAGATATACAAGACAAATTGTTACACGTCGTAGGTTGGGAACAATCCTATAATCCCGCCGACGCAATCGCCGAACGGTTGACCGAGACCGAAAGCGGTTTATATTTCCAAGGTGCGCACCCGCTTGTAACATTGGATAACATGGCGGCGATTGTGCCGGATAATTGGGGTTATCAATACCCCGTTTGGAATGATACAAAAGAATGGCAAGCCGGAACCGTCGTACAATATGCAAACGATTCGGCGGGCAATAAAAAGTATTGGCGGGCTTTAGTTAATAACGTCGCCGAGGTTCCCGCCGAGGGTTCGACGTTTTGGGAACCTTACAATATCTTATCGGACTATTTGGAGCGTTTGACCCGCAACGGAATTTCCACGGCGGTACAAACGTTTACCCAAATTAAGGGATTGGATAAAGAGACAAAGAACCTTTTGGAACGTCGTACATTTTTCGACGGTGCCGGGCGCATACGTGCCACGCAGCCCAATAGCCACAAGTTAGTAGGGTTTGAAATTATTCCGGTGCGTGCGATGGGAGTAACCGCCCAAATACACCGGATAGGCTTACAAATGACAGGCGGAACCGGAATAGTGAAAATGTATCTTTTCCATAGTTCACAGATAGACCCGATAAAAACGTTTGAGTTGAATTTCACGCTAACGAATGGCGGCTTTCAATGGTTCCCGTTGGAAGATTGTTTTTTGCCGTATATAAGCGATGCCAATAACGCCGGGGGTGCGTGGTTCCTTTGTTACAATCAAGACGAATTGCCCGCCGGGATGCAAGCTATTAACGTGTCGAAAGATTGGAGCCGGGAGCCGTGCGGAACGTGTACGGGTTATGGCAATATTGAGGCGTGGCGACAACTGACAAAGTATTTGCAAATTTCCCCGTTCATGTACAACGCCCCGGAAACGTTCGCCGAATACCCGGAATTGTGGGATATAGCGTTTACGATGTACACAAATACGCTTAATTACGGTCTGAATTGTGAAATTACCGTCGGTTGTGACTTAACGGATTTCATTATTGAACAACGGTCTATTTTCCAAACCGTAATACAAAGACAGGTTGCCGCAATCGCATTGCGCACGTTAGCAATGAACCCCCATGTAAGGGTAAACCGCAATCAGTCCAACGCCTCTAAAATGGATATTTTGTATGAGTTGGACGGAAATGTTGAGGGTCGCCCCGGCGGTTTGGGTTATGACCTCAAAAAAGCATACGAGGCGTTACGATTAGACACGCAGGGAATAGACCGGATTTGTCTTAGTTGTAATAACCACGGCGTTAAATACCGGACAACCTAATTGTAAGATATGGCGGGGTTGCAATCAATATTAGATTTGCGTAACCGGGTCGTTAGGTTCAACGACGGTTTAACGTCCGGGTTATTAATCCGGGATGCAATAGACGACGGATATACAACGGCGTTTATCATTGATGCCAACGCCGAGGAACAATTGTTTGAACAGGGTATTAACCGATTGGGCGTTGATATTATGGATTACCGACCTTATACCCCGCTAACCATTGCGATAAAAGAGGAAAAAGGACAACCGACAAATCGGGTAACTTTGCGGGATGAGGGCGATTTTGAAAGTAGTTTCTTTTTGGAAGTCGGCGACAAACAATTTGAAATTAAAGCGTCGGATTTCAAAACGGAGGATTTGATAAAGAAGTACGGACGGCAAATATTAGGGTTGACGAATGAAAACATTGCTAAACTTATTTGGCAGTACATTTACCCGGATTTGCTAACCAAGGCTAAAAAAACAATTTACGGAAATGGATAGAGTACCGATTATTAAGAACCCGGAATTATTCGACCGGGTTATTGGATTCATACAACAAGGATTAGCCGACGGGCTACCGTGGCTTAATTATTCCTTTGGGCGTTCGGAACGGTTGGTTAAGTCTATACAAGGGAAACGATATTATACCCCTAATATTTACGTCGGTGGTAACGAATATATGCTAATCGCCCCCGATAGCAATATTGGGAATTTTTCGTTTTTCGTGTTAGACGACCCCCAACAAATTGATTGGTTCCCCGGCGAACAAAATAAATATACAACGCCGTTTTCGATTATCTTTTGGTTTGATATGCGCACGATAACCAACGACCCGAACAACCGCAACACGGAGGCGGTAAAGCAACAAATCATGCGAGTATTGAACGGCGGTATATGGTTGCGTTCCGGCTCAATGAAGATAAACCAAGTATATACCAAGGCAGAAAACATATTTGCCGGGTTTACATTGGATGAAATAGATAATCAATTTCTGATGCACCCGTTCGCCGGATTCCGGTTTGCCGGGGAATTGGGTATTGATGAAACGTGTTTAACTGAATAAGTACAATGAGTATGGCAGCATTTTTATATTATACGGTTATGGTCGCTTTGGTTGCGGCGTTCGGTTTAACCCTGTTATCGAAATGGGGTGTTATTGAGTGGGTGCAAGTCCACGGCAACGATTTTTTCGCAAAGATGTTTAATTGCGAGTTCTGTTTGTCCTTTTGGGCGGGGGTTGCGTTGGCAATCCTTTTGGTGTTTATAACCGGGAACCCGGCGTTATTGCTGATTCCCTTTTGTTCAACAATGATAACACGGTTTTTGCTATGAGAACGGTTAAGATAGGAGATTATACGGTTGAGATTTACGACGCAATCGACGATTTGCCGATGATGCGTTTTCACAAGTATAACAAAATGTTGTTAGTTGATGCCGGGATTGGTTCGGACTTACAGGATTTTGATACGCACATTGAAAAGGCTATGAGATACGCACGAAGTAAAACCCCGGAATTGGCGGCAATTGAATTGGATAATATGCGGCAAAACGTGTATTTCATTCAAACCGGGATAAGCCCCAAACATTTAGCCTTTGCCGTATTAGTTAAGTCTATCAACGGGAACCCGTGCAACGATTTGTCGGATGATGGTTTGCAAAAGGTCGTCGATATGTTCGGCGATGTTCCTATTAAAGAGTTGACCGCCCAAATGGAAGCGGTCAAAAAAAAAATAGATGAAGAATTGCAAATGTATTTCCCCCG
>ERZ825384.708-NODE-708-length-42865-cov-10.404952_pt1 | contig 42865 bp, 41 predicted proteins | sample MGYA00519931_ERZ825384 | MGnify/ENA primary metagenome ERZ825384 (study PRJEB31778, sample SAMEA3449200) | human gut metagenome | biome: human gut; feature: human-associated habitat; material: faeces | place: United Kingdom | collected 2010/2012 ...
TCATCTATGGCGGAACGGAATATGACTTTACGATCGATGCATCCAGTGGAGCTGTAGTGGAGTGGGAGGCTGAGAGCGTCCGTTAGTTATACTCATCAAAAAAGTAAGGGGTTGTATCCCCGGTAACAATCATGTATAGAAATGTATAGAAAAAGGATAGCGTAGCCGCAAGGCGGGAAGCGCTATCCTTTTTCCTTTCATATCAATTCTTCGATATAATTATACATATATTATTTCATGCAGTAAAGAATAAATACAATAATGATAGTGAAAAGTTAAATGATAGATATTCCAAGAAATGAGGTATTTATGCATGGGAGAAAAGTACTCAAAAGAAGATCATGACAAATGTAAAAAAGTTGCAGAAGTGTTCCAGGAATTGTATGATATGTTAGGTGATACCTGTGTCCTGGATGCAGGTGAATTTGGATTTGTATATTTAACATATTATAGGGAGCAGAAATCCTGCTTTGATAGAAATAAGGTATATCGTAATGCAGAAGAACTGTTTGAAGCATTGTGGGATGAGTGGCTTTACAGTGAAGTGATGCAGCCTGTATATGGGACAGAGGATGCGGAAGCAGGCTTTGAAGAGATCTATCGAAAGCTTCCGGATGAAAGAAAGCAGGAATATGCTGTAAGGAAGCAGCAATTTATGGATCTGGCAGAATTAAATCCGGAATGAGATCGCAAATCTGATATACTATATGTCACAGGTTGTATAGCTGCCGTACTGCTTGCAGTAGCCAACAAGGTGATGTATATTAAACAATTGAAGATGCGCGACCTTGACCAGCGAACATAACAATATGAAAAGCGAAATCAGGAGGCTATCAGAAATGACGGAAAGAGAAAAAATGTTACGTGGAGAGTTGTATGATTCGTCGGATAACGAATTGGAACAATTACGTTTGCATGCACGTAAATTAGCAAGAAGATATAATTTGATAGATGAGGATCAGCAAGAGGAGCAAAATCAGATATTGCGGGAATTATTGCCGGCGACAGAGGAGCTTCCGTATTTACAGGCACCGGTCTATTTCGATTATGGATGTCACACTTCCTTCGGAAAAGGTAGTTTTGCTAATTTTAATTTCACATGCTTAGACGTAGGTGAAATACATATAGGGGATAATGTGATGATCGGTCCCAATGTTACATTGGCAACTCCTATGCATCCATTATTGCCGGAGGAACGTAATGCCAGGAAAAGAGAAGATGGCAGCCTTTATAATCTTGAATATGCGAAGCCGATCACTATAAAAGATAATTGCTGGCTGGCATCCAATGTGGTTGTTTGTGGTGGTGTTACCATAGGGGAGGGATGCGTAATAGGAGCAGGAAGTGTTGTGACGAGAGATATTCCTCCCTATAGTCTGGCGGCCGGAAACCCATGCCGTGTTATTCGTAAAATAACCGAAAAAGATCATATGTAAGATAGAATTGATCAATTTTCACCAGTTTATTGCAATAGAATCACTAATATTTGGTAAAAAAAATTATATTTTTTAATAGATTTTTCCAATCAACTGTGCTATAATACGGACGTTTAAGCACATAGAAGTTGAATTGAAAATTTACAAAGGAAAGGAAAACTATCATGGAAAAGATCAAAAAGCGTATAGCTAACTTAAAGGTTGCAGGAAAATTAAAAGTATATCGAATGACAGTGCTTGTTATGACATTATTTTTAGTGTTAGTGGCACTGATCTCGACATTAGTGATCCGTTCAAATATAGAGAAAATCACGGAGGTCTGGTCTCCGGCATTGGAAGATCTGCAGGAATTAGAAACAATGACTGCAAAATATAGAATCAAACAGTATCAACATCTGGTAGAATCAGATGATGCTGTTATGACCTCCTGCGAAGAAGAAATTCAGAAGTTGGAGAGTCAGATCCAGGACACCGATGCGAACTTGGAGGCAATCATGTCTGCAGACAGAGATGCTCAAAAAGGACGGGATGACTATGACGTAGCAAACACTGCATGGGAAGAATACAGGGCTGCTTCGGATGAAATTCTGAAATTAAGCCGTGAGGGCAAACAGCAGGAAGCAGCGAAACTGATGACCGGAGAGGTGTATGAAGAGTATACGTCATTTGCTGAGAAATTAACTACATTACGTGACAAGTTCCAGGCAGAATTAGATCAGGCAAAGACCATGGCCAATGTATGCACCATCATCATATTTGTTGTGATCGTGGCATCGGGTCTTGCGATTGCTGTAGTGACAACACTGATCGGAAGGATCATTACCAATTCCATTACAGAGCCGGTAGAACAGATAGAGGCAGCAGTTGCCAGCCTGCGCAAGGGCGAACTGTCCAACGTAGAAATGCTTACCTATGAGTCTGAGGATGAGCTGGGTGGTACCATCAGGAATCTGAAAGAAGCCATGGGTATTCTGGCAGATTATGTCAGTGAGATCTCTGTGGAGGTAAAGGCAATCGCACAGGGTGACTTGACCAGAAATGGTGATGACATTACGGATTTCCTGGGCGATTTCTCAGAATTGAAGACATCACTGCTGTATATTCTGAAGCGCTTTAACAGTACCCTGACCGAGATCAGCAATCTGGCAGAACAGGTATCATCAAATGCATCAGAGGTGGAAAATGCATCAAAATCCCTGGCGGATGGTGCAACAGAGCAGGCAGGAGTCATCGAGGAATTGAATGCCACCATTGACACTGTCGTGGATCTGGCTGCAGATACAGCGAAGGAAACGCAGAGCGCATCTGCACGTGTAAAAGCCTCTGCAAATAAGGCAAACGAAGAAAAAGAAAAAATGAATGAGCTGCTCACGGAAATGGAGCACATTACAGAAATCTCCAAGGAGATCGGTAATATTATCACAGATATCGAGGATATTGCATCCCAGACCAACCTGTTATCCCTAAATGCTTCCATTGAAGCTGCCAGAGCAGGAGAAGCAGGAAGAGGCTTTGCGGTGGTTGCGGATCAGATCGGCAAGCTGGCAGCGGATAGTGCAAAGTCCGCTGTAAATACGAGAGATCTGATCGATAAGACCTTAGTGGAAATCGATAAGGGCAATAACATTACAAGAACAACAGCAGACGCATTCAATCAGATCATTGCAGATATGGAGTCCTTTGCAGAGATTGCACAGAACACCATGGAGAAAGCCAACTCCCAGGCAGAGTCCTTGGAGCAGATCGGTCAGGGAATTGAACAGCTGTCCGGCGTGGTACAAGGCAATGCAGCATCCTCAGAAGAGAATACCGCGATCAGTGTTAATCTGGCAGAGGGAGCAGCCAAGATGCAAGACCGTGTGAAGATCTTTAAGTTATTCTAGAAAATGAAGTTATCCTAGAAAAATGGCAGGAATAGAGTGAAGCTGTCGGAAGGAAGGTTCTTGTTGTGATTAATGATATATTTAAAGTGTTTGGAGAGCAGACAGCAGAAATCTTATTTCAGATCATTACAGAATGTATGGATGATTACCTGTATATATTTGATCTGCAGAATAATATCTTTGAGATTTCACAGTCAGCTGTGGAACGGTTTAATATGTCGAAAAATGTTCTGACAGATGCTGCAAATGAAGTTATGAAGGTAGTGTATGAGGAAGACCGTGAGATGCTTACAAAGCATCTCGCGGATATATGCGAAGGAAGAGAAAAGGTACATAATCTTCATTACAGGTGGCTCGATAAAGAAGGTAGGCCGGTCTGGATCAACTGCCGTGGTATCGTGATCAATGATCAGCAGGGAAAGGCAGTGTATCTGATCGGGTGTCTGAATGAGACCGGCAACAAGAGAAGAGCCGATAATGTTACAGGACTGCTTGGCGGGCCGGAATTCCTTGATTATCTGCGTGCACAAAAAGACCCCATTACCAAGGGATTTTTGATGCATGTAGGAATTGATGATTTTGGAGCGATCAATAGCTCCAGGGGAGCTGATTATGGTAATTATATCCTGAAAAGCGTAGCCACTTGTATGAAGGAATGCCTTTCGGACAAGCAGAGAATTTACCATCTGGTAGCGGATCAGTATGTGATCGTGGATCTGGAAGCTTCCTCTGCAGAAGACGCTGTGGCACTGAAAGAAAAGATCACAGATAAACTTCATAATTTCATAGTAACCGAAAATTATGAAGCTATATTTTCTATTTCTATTGGTGTTGTAGATGCAGCAACATTTTGTGAGGGAACCGAAGAATGCCGCAAAAAGTTTGAATTTGCCTTGAAACAGGCAAAAAGCATGGGCAAAAACGGATTCTATGTTTTTGACCAGAATGACTATGAGGATTTTTTACAAAAAGGAAGAATCGTAGCAGCACTTCGTAATGCTATTGTAAACAATTATGAAGGCTTTGAAGTCAATTATCAGCCGATCGTGGATTGCCAGACGGAACAGATCATTGGAGCAGAGGCACTGATGCGTTTTTCCATGATAACGGAAGAAGGACGGGAGTTTGTTTCACCGATGGAGTTTATCCCACTATTGGAAGAGACCGGATTGATCATTCCCGCCGGAAGATATATTTTGAACGAAGCCGCAGCAATGTGCCGTGAAATGCAGAAATATATTCCGGATTTCAGGATGAATGTCAATGTTTCTTATGTTCAGATCCTGCAGGGCAATGTGGAGCGGGATATTCTGAATGCGATTCAAAAGTACGCTTTAAAGCCGGAATGTTTATGCGTTGAAATGACAGAAAGCGGATTTATGGATATGACACCGGCGTTCTGCAGATTCCGTAAAAGCTTGGAAAAGAACGGGATCTCCTTTGTGATCGATGATTTTGGAACAGGATATTCTAACCTTCATTGTATACGTGATATGAATCCGAGTTACGTGAAAATGGACAGGGATTTTACTGCCAAGGCGATGAACAGTGACAGGGATTATGAATTATATAAAAATATCATTCCCATGGTACATAGTATTAACGTCAGGATATGCGCAGAAGGCATCGAGGAAAGAGAATGGCTTCTGAAAATGAAAGAAATGAAGGTGGATTATCTGCAGGGATATTATTTTGGAAGACCCTGCGGGAAGGAACAGTTTCTGCAGCAATATGCCAGTGGCATCAATGTTAAATAAAGAGAGTAAGGCAGACTCAGCTATGTGGGGCTGCCTTATTTTATGGTCTTATCAGAAGGATGAGTTCCTAACGGCTTGTCTGAGTCTCTCCAGGTCATCTACATCAGGGTGAGACAATGCACAGTCAAAATTCTGGATCAATACATCAAGATTTGCCGGATGATCAGGAGCTTCCTTCATTTTCAAGTAGCGTTCCCGGACAGACTGCGGCATTCTGCCCTGACACATATACTCTCCGACGATAACATTGCTTGCGTCAACGAACTGCTTAACCTGATTCAGGATTTTCCGGAAATAGATATCACTGCCACCAAAGCCTGCAGTTCCAAACAGAAAAATCTGTTTATTTTTTAACTGCGATAATAGCTGTAATGTCTTGGTATCTGCATTTCCCTTGTCTGTCCAAAATCCGATATAGAGCAGTTCGGAAGAAGGGATCACTGTGTCGGACACACCGAAATACTCACATTCATCCTGTGGTAATGCCTCGTGGATCGCATCAGCCAGCACCTTGGTATTACCTGTTAAACTGCTATAAATGATGGAATATTTTTTATTCTTCATATCATGTTGTCTCCTTTCATAGGATCATGAAATTATCATATCGCATTCCTATTTTAGTTCGGAAAGCATGATTTGTCGAATGAATTTTCCATAAACATTTTACGGGGTAAAATAGATAATTACTTTTTTCAGCTACGTGTGATAAACTTGTTGATCAGTGGGTAAAAGATCATGGACAGAACTCCGATAAGGGAATAAAAGCGGGAGCTGCCCCGGTATCATTTAATGAGGTAGAAAAAGTTGACAGAAGAGAAATATACGATCCGAAAGTATAAAAGAATTTTATTTTATGTGGTGATCCTTGTGCTGCTTGCAGCCTTTTTTTAGGGCAGCGCATTTACCCCAGTGAGAGGGACACGGTCACGGAGGAAAGCATTACTTTTACGGGAACCTTTTACCGGGTGCTGGCAGACGGAACAGAAGAAGAGATTCCAGTTCCGGGCAGATGTGATGTGCCTGCAGGAGAGCTTCTGGTCATACGGTCAGTGCTTCCACAGGATTATAAGGAAAATACGATCGCCATCAGGTCCTCCCTGGAGAATGTGCGTATTTACATCGGAGGGGAACTGAGGACGGTGTATGATACGGAGAATACCAGACCTTTTGGGAAAAATTCTGCCAGCCGGTATGTGTTCTGCGAGACATCAGGAGAGGATGCGGGAAAGGAAGCGCGGATCGAACTGCAGTCCTTTACCCACAAGTATTCCGGTGTCGTCAATACGGTATATTGTGGGGATAAATTAGATATCTGGGCATATATGTTCCACTGCTATTTTATGGTAACTTTGATCGCCTGTACGATGTTGTTTGCCGGACTGGTCGTGCTGATCATCAGTCTGGTGCTCGATATTGTATACAAGACGAGATTTGATCTCGAGTACCTGGGATGGTGCATGATCCTGGGAGCAGTGTGGATGCTGGGAGAATCGAAGCTGCGCCAGCTGTTTGTTTCCAATGCTTCTATTCTGTCGAATATGTGCTTCTTTGTTGTGATGATCTGCCCGATTCCGATCCTGTTCTATATTGACAGTGTGCAGCAGGGAAGATACCGGAAGGTCTATCATGTGGCAGAGTGTACCACTTGTGTGAATTTGGTACTATGCACGGCCTTACAGGTACTGAATATCGCAGATTTTATCTTTTGTCCCACATGGTGATCGCAGGAACCTTCCTGACGGTATTTATCACCATTTGCAGGGATCTTATCCAGGGAACAGCGAAACATTACAAGCTTCCGTTGATCGGACTGGTGGCTGCCATGATCGCAGTCATGCTGGAGGTGACAGCAGTGTATCGAGTGGTGTCTCTGTCCGGAATCTTTATCGCAACCGGACTGGTGGTCCTGTTGGTCGTTACTCTGATCCAGACGATGGACCGCATCCGCGAGCTGGAGCTGGCCAGGCAGAGAGAGGCAAGGGAAAGTCTGGATTATCTGACAGGTCTTCCTATGCGTCATAAGGGTGAGGCACTGATCCTTGAGAAAATGCAGAAGCAGGGTGGCTGTCTGGGATTTGTGGATATGGATAATCTGAAGAAGATCAATGATGTCTATGGACATAAGGCGGGGGATCGTGCCCTCAGACTGGTAGGAGAGGTGCTTACAGAGTGCATGAAGAACGCAGTAGTCTGCCGGCTGGGAGGAGATGAATTCCTGTTCTATCTGCCGGAGGTATCGGAAGCAGAAATGAATACGCGGATGAGAAGTCTGTTTGACAGCTTTCGTGCGGCAAAAAATGCTGCGGCGGAGACTTCAGCGGCATCCCTGTCCTGCGGTCTGTGCATGTGCAGACAGGGAGACAACTTTGAAGAATATTATATAAAAGCGGACAAGGCATTGTATTATGTCAAACAGAGCGGCAAGAACAATTACCGGTTTTATGAGGAGTTGGAGGAACAGTAGCCGGATGCACAGAAATTAGATGGAATCCCGGGCAATCAGCATGACATCCAGTAATACCTCCTTGCCCATGTAGATAGGATTTTGTATGGCAGATAGCAGCTCTGTTACAGCCAGCTCTGCTTTCCGTTCCATATTCTGATGGATGGTAGTCAGCTTCGGAACGGTAAGGTGGGCGTAATTGATATCATCGAATCCGGCAATCCCCAGGTCTGCGGGGACCCGGATACCTTTGGAGCCTAAGTAACTGATGGCCTCAATGGCAAAATAATCTGAAAGAAAGAAAGCCGCCGTCTTCGTTGGAAAGGGAATCTGACGCAGTAGCTGCTGATAGAAGCTTTCTCTGGTGATCTGGGTCTCACCGATATTGATCAGACGTATCTTTTTCTCTTTGTTTCCGGCAGTCAGTTCCTCAAACATTTCTCTGGCACCGGTCCATCTCGAATAATCCACACCATAACAGACAGGCTTTTGGTTGTTCATCCTTCCGGCACTTTTCGCCTTTGTACTGGTGGTTCTGGTTCCTGCGGTAAAGGGTTTTTACTATTCCTTTACCGACTGGAACGGAATCGGTAAAAATGCCGTATTTGTAGGAATATCAAATTATGGGAAATTATTGAGCGACAGCAGATTCTGGAATTCATTTCTGTTCACCTTTGTATTTGCAATCTGCTCTGTGATTTGCATTAATGCCGTGGGCTTCGGACTGCCATTGGTGGCACCGGCATTTGCCATTGGATTGTTCTTATCGATTTCGGATTCTTTTAAAATGTTCGACCAGAACCTGTCCCTGACAGCAGGAGGTCCAGCCAACAGCACGGAAATGATCGCACTGAATATCTATAATACGGCATTCAAGGAATCGAAGCTGGGACAGGCACAGGCAAAAGCAGTGGTGTTCCTGATCGTAGTGGTCGTGATTTCTGTAACACAGTTGATCTTAAGCAGGCGTAAGGAGGTGGAGATGTAATGAAGATGAAAATCTGGAAAAAGGCAATGCTGATTCTGCTGATGCTGGCATTATCCCTGATCTTTGTGTCTCCGATCCTCCTACTGCTAAACAGCTCCTTCAAGGAACTGAAGGAGATCTATGCCTATGAGAGAATCCTGGGACAGGAAAAGCTTTTGGTTGTATGTAATTTTGCAGGAGAAGCTATGGATCTGGAAATTCCTGCGGAATTCGTTGAAAAGTCAGCAAAACTGCTGATATCCAATTACCCGGGGACGAAGATCACAGATACTCTGCATCTGCAGCCCTATGAAGCAAGAGTATATCATATCGAGGGATAAGGGGCATCAGCCATGGACAAGTATTTATATAAATTACACATAAAGGGGATCCAGCACATCGGGATCCCTACACAGAAATATCAGGAGACTCTGGATTTCTACCGTTCTCTGGGATTCGAGATCATAAATCAGGAGAATTATCAGGGACACAGAGTGGCTTTCCTGAGAATACACAACGTGATGCTGGAGGTGTACGAAAGCGAGACTACCGCAGATGCCACGGGCAGCATCGATCATATCGCATTATCCGTGGAGAAGGTGGATCAACTGTTCCGTGAAATGCAGGGAGTATACCGGCTCCTCAGCACGGAAGTGGAGCAGCTGCCATACTGGAAATCCGGCATCCGGTTTTTCAAGGTGGAGGGTCCTAATCATGAAGTGATTGAACTGTGTGAGATGCTGTGATGAAATTGAATTTTCAAGATATGAGTATTCTAATTGAAAAAGCAGGGCGCCGTCTGTAAGGACGGTTGCCCTGCTTTTTCAGATTATGTTTTAGGTGGAGGATCGGACGATTAATTCCGTATCCAGCAAAATATGCTGTGGAGGTGTCGAAGGATTTTCGATAAGATTAATCAAAATTTCACAAGCCTGATGACCTAATTGTTTTTTGGGCTGATTAATGGTAGTTAAGGCGGGCACAACCATTTTTGACAGACTGATATTATCAAAGCCTACCACGGCTATATCCTCAGGAACACGTAGACCGTAATTCTGAATTGCTTTGATGGCTGCAGCCCCATATACGTCAGAGACACAGTAGATTGCATCCGGGCGGTCGGACCCCTTCAATAAAGAAGTAATTACAGAGACGGCAATGTCAAAATCAATTTCTGTAATATGCAGGATCCAATTGCTATTTGCCTGCAGACCGGCCTTGCGCAGGGCGGAGAGAAAGCCCTTTTCGCGAAAACGTGCATAGGCATTTGTCAGCTGACTGTTAATCAGGGCAATCCGAGAGCGCCCGATAGATAATAAGTAGTTGACTGCTATTTGCGATGAATAAACATCATCAATGGAGACAAAAGAAACATCAGGCAGATTGCAATGCTCTGAACACATGACTACTGGGTATTTTAATTTTATTTTGTTTAACTGTTCTGTATCTAAAACATTGTGTACTAATAATAAACCGCAAAAATTGTTCTGATCAATAATTTTTTCGTATTCATATAAAGAAAAGCGTAAATCAGAAGCTGCGTAAAAAAAAGTTCTGTAGCCGCGAGCCATAGCTGCATTTTGGATACCTTCAATAACATCAGCATTAAATGGATTTTGAAAGTTGGGAAGGCAGACTAATATGGATCGTGAGTCTGCGGGGGCCTTAATACCACAGTAAGTACTGGGATTCAGTCCTAATTCTGCCATTGCCTGAAGAACTTTTTGCTTTGTTTCGGCTTTGGTGTTTCCGGCCTGGTTGATGACGCGTGATACGGTTGCAATTGATACGTTGGCTCTTGCTGCAATTTCTGAAATTGTTACATCCTTGGAAATAGCCATATTCCCCTCCTGCATGAAAAATTTTCACAATACTTAGTAAAAGTGCACTAAAAACGAAAAAGCAATATATCGCTTGTTATGAAAATTATATAGGGTATTGAAAAATAAGTCAATGATTTGTATAATAAAAATGTAAAAAATAATGAAAAATGTAAATTACATGAAAACAAATAGGAAAAGGAAGGGAAGCTTATTGAAACAGGGATTTATTACATCGGTGATGGCAGATTATTCATTTGAACAGGTGGTGGATTTCGCATCAGAAAATGGTTTTGAGTGTCTGGAGGTTGCATGCTGGCCCAAAGGAAAAGCGGAACGTAAATATGCAGGTGTAACGCATATTGATGTATCCACCCTCGATTCTTTCAAAGCAGAAGAGATATTGAGATATTGCAAGGATAGAAAAGTTACAATTTCGGCCTTGGCTTATTATCCGAATGTTCTGGATGAAGATGACGAATGCCGGAAGAAAAGTATTGATCATTTGATGCAGGTAATTAATGCAGCAGCGGAATTGAAGGTTAACATGGTTACTACCTTTATTGGAAGAAATCAGAACTTAAATGTTTCAGATAACCTGGCATTGGCAGAAAAAATATGGAAGCCGATTTTAAACTATGCGGAAAATAGGGGCGTGAAAATAGCTATTGAAAATTGCCCGATGCTATTTACTGAGGATGAATGGCCGGGAGGAAAGAACCTGGCAATATCACCAGCTATCTGGAGAGAACTGTTTAAGCGTCTTCCGAGTGATATGCTTGGATTGAATTTTGATCCTTCCCATTTCATCTGGCAAGAGATGGATTATATCAAGCCATTATATGAATTTAAGGATAAAATATTTCATGTTCACTATAAAGATATCAAAGTGAATAAAGATGCCAGAAATGATGTCGGAATATTAGCAACGCCACTTTCGTATATGCTTCCCTGCATACCGGGGCACGGCGATGTGGACTGGTCAGAATATATAAGAGTTCTTTTAGAGACAGGATATAAAGGAGCTGCATGTATTGAGATTGAAGATAAATCTTTTGAGAATGATAAGGAGAGCATTGAAAATTCATTAAAGATCAGCCGGCAATACTTGAAACAATTCATTAACTTTCCGGAGAAGGGTAAAAAGTATGAAGAAGATTAGGGTTGGAGTAATCGGTTTAGGATTCATTGGAAAACAGCATGTAGAGGCACTGAGGAGACTTCCCTATATTGAAATTGTAGCGGGATCCGACAGTAACCTGAGCATGCGTGAATGGTGTGAAAAAAATGGAATTCAAAAATATTATTCAGATTATAAAGAAATGCTGACAAATGAAAACATGGATGTTGTACATAATTGCACACCAAACAATTTTCATTATGAAGTAAGCTGTGAAATCTTGAAGACAGGATGCCATGTATATAGTGAGAAGCCATTGACAATAAAATCTGTCGAGGGAGAAAGTCTGATAGAACTTGCAGACAAAAAGGGACTAAAGACAGCTGTTAATTTTAACTACAGAAATAATTTGATGGTACAGGAAATACAACAAAGAATTCAAAATGGACGAATGGGTATGATCAGCCATATTCAGGTAGAATACCTGCAGGACTGGCTGTTATATGACACAGATTTTGACTGGAGAGTCCAAAAGGATAAAGGAGGTGAATCCAGGGCAGTGGCAGATATAGGCTCTCATTGCTTTGATACGATCCAGTTTATTACAGGAGAGAAGATTGTGTCCGTATATGCGATGTTCCATAAGCAGTATCAGAAGCGATATATGACAAAGCAGGCAGATACGTTTTCTCTACGACCGATTGACTGTGATAGTAAAGGAGAACCGGTATCGGTTGAAAATGAAGATGCAGCCATTATTCTATTCAGATTGGAAGGAGGGATGGTAGGAAACATAAACGTCACACAGGTATGCGCCGGAAAAAAGAATAATCTAAAAATCTTAATCAGTGGAACAAAGGAAGCCTATGAGTGGCAGCAGGAAACACCGGCAAATTTGTGGATAGGCCACAAGGATTCCGGGAATGAGATTATTTATGCAGGTAAAAATAATTTATCTGAAAAAATCAGATGCTTTGCAGATCTGCCGGATGGACATTCGGTAGGATGGAAGGATGCCTTTGAGAAAGGCTTTGAGATTTTCTACGGAAGCATATTAAATGAAACTGAGGCTGTTTATGAGAGTCCGGATTTTGCGGAAGGATGGTATGTTACTAAAATTGTTGAAGCCTGTTTGAAAAGTAATCAGACAGGTCAGTGGCAAAACGTTTAATTTAGGGAGGATAAGAAAATGAAGAAAAAAATTGTAAGTATGTTAATGTGCCTTGCTATGACTGTTGGAGTGCTGAGCGGGTGCGGAAATGCTTCTGAGCCTGCTGAAAGCACAGCTGGATCAGCAACAGTCGGATCAGTGACAACCAACAGTAGTGAGACAACCGGAGATAATAAGTTGACCATGTTTTTAGATGATGCTGCGACGCAAAGCAATTTCCAGGATTATCTGGATGCGGCAGAAAAAGCAACCGGACTTGATATTGAAGTTATTGCCATGCCTACAAATACCGCAGATAGAACAGCTAAATTCATGACAATTTTATCATCGGGAGATGATACGATCGATGTAATTTCGGCTGATCAGGAAATGCTGCTTCCGGTTGTTAACGCAGGATATCTGGAGCCTTTGGATGATGTGCTCACGGATGAAGTTAAAGCGGCATATCCGGAATCCTTTATCGAAATGAGTGACGGAAAAGGTGTTCCTATGTTTATGGAAATCTTTTGTTTCTGGCTCAACAGCAAATATGTAAAAGAAGCAGGCATGGATTCCATTCAGACCAAGGACGAGTTTGTGGAATTTCTTGAAAAAGTATCCAAGGACAATGTGTATGGATATGGCGGAGGATGGGAACAGACATATGTCTGGAATGATATCGGTGAATTTATTAATTTATTTGGTGGTGATTTATATGACTGGTCTAATCCACAGACTCAGGAGGCAGTGAAGTTTTTAAAAGAAATGGTAAATAACGGCTGGACCGCCAAGTCACAGATTGCAGATCAGTATACGGAATTAAACCAGAGAATTATGGATGGTAGCGTTGCATCCATGTTGAATTATTCCAGCTTTATGCCTACTTATGATAAGGCGGGAAGATATGGAAAAGATGATATTTATATTGCACCAATGTTAAATCTTGGAGAGGAGAAGACTTATGCAAATGGATGGCAGTACGTTTTAAATGCTGCATCAACACGTAAGGAAAATGCAAAAATCTTCTTGAAATGGGCCGCTAGTCTGGAAGGACAGAAAGTATATGCTGAAACATTTTCCAGAATCCCGGCAAGAACGGATGTCGTGGAAGATCCGGAGTTCTCTGTGCCCGGTATTGAAGAGCTAAAGCCGTATCTGGAAAATACTACACTGGTAGTACGTCCGTTACCTGCAAATTCATCTGAGTATATTAACGAGATGGGTGCGGAATTTCAAAAATATGTCAGCGATGAGATCAGCTTTGATGATTATATTTCAAAGATGCAGGAATGCATGAAGACTTATTTCCCTGATGAAGTGAAGTAGAAAAATCTGGAAGGAAGCTGTAAGACTGCAGTTTTGATTTTACAGCTTCCACATATTCATAGCAAAGTGAGGTAATGCAAGTGGCTAAAGTCAGTAAGAAAAGATGGCTTCCATGGATTATGATTTTACCGGTAATACTGATAAGAGGCATAACAACAGTTTATCCGGTGTTTATGACCTTTATTAACAGTTTTAGAAATTTAAATGTGATCCAAGGTGGAAAAGGTGAATTCATTGGTTTGCAAAATTATGCGAGAATGCTCTCGGATGAAAAAATTGCCACTTCATTAGGCTTCACTTTAATCTTCACAATGGTATCAATGATTTTTCATATTATTTTGGGAATTGTATTGGCTTTAATCCTGAATATGAAATTTAAAGGTAAAAAATTTCTTCGTACAATTGTGCTGATTCCATGGGCAATGCCAATGATTGTTGCCGGAAGAGCTGCCCGCTGGGGATTTAATGGGCAGTATGGGTTTGTGAATGATCTGATTGGAAGATTTGTGGAAAATTTCCATTATGACTGGCTGATAGATGTGGATTCTGCCAGAATAGCTGTTATCATCGTTGATCTATGGAAAGATATCCCATATTTTGCAATCTTAGTTCTGGCAGCACTACAATACATTTCGGGGGATATCTATGAAGCGGCCAAGATTGATGGAGCTAATGCCGTCCGGGCTTTTTTCAGTATTACATTGCCTAATATTGCAAAAACGGTTTTATCAATTTCAATTTTTTTCACAATGTGGAGAGTGACAAATTTTGAACTTGTATATGCAATGACATCAGGAGGTCCACATGATGGAACGGCAGTTTTAGCATATAAGATTTTAATAGAGGCATTTAATAATTTGAATCTCGGTTATGCATCGGCAATTGCGGTTGTATTGTTTGTCATCATGTTAATATTGAGTGGTCTCAATGTAGCCGTTTCAAAAAAATATCTGAAGTAGGTGAACAGTATGAAAACTAGAAAAAAGATTGCATTTAAGATATTTCAATGGCTGATAACAGCTATGGTGGCGTTGATTATACTTATTCCTATATATTGGATATTTATATCCTCAATTAAACCCAATGAGGATTTATTTACAATCCCTATTGAATGGATTCCTAAACATTTTACCTTGAAGAGCTATAAAACACTTATTGATCAGGTAGGAATCATTCAACAGATTGGTTGTACAATGCTGATAACTATACCGACATTGATTGTATCAACAATAATATGTGTATTAGCAGCATTTGCGTTTGAAAGATTTTCTACACCAAAGCTATCTCTGGCATATGGAATGATTGTATTTTCGGCATTGATCCCTGCAATAGTTACAGCGAGACCGTTATATGATTTCTTTAAGAAATTAAAGCTGGTGGATACTTATCCTGGACTGATCATTCTATATACCAGCGCTTTGATTCCGTTTTCCATTCTCATATTGAGAAATTATTTGAGTGGAATACCGGTTGATATAGAGGAGGCAGCAGAAATAGATGGAGCAGATCTCGGACAGAAAATATTTTATGTTATTATTCCCTTGTTGAAACCGGCAATTGCTACGATATGCATCATCAATTTTATAAATTGTTTAAATGAATTTTTCATTCCGCTCTTCTTTTCGCAGAAGATCAGTGTTTTAACAGTGGGCATTTCAACATTGCCAAGAGCAAATGCATATGATGTACCATGGGATTTGTTAAGCGCAATGGGTTGTGTTATTTTATTGCCTATTATAGTATTTGTCATGATTTTTGAAGAAAAAATCATGGATGGAATTATGGCAGGAGGAGTCAAATCATAAGTTATGGGTATTATGAAATTGAAATGCCGTAAATCTATTATCATGGAGGAAATAAGATATGTACAAAATAGATATGAAAAAAATCAGAGAAGAAAAAGATATTTTACAATGTGCTAAGGATATGAAAGAGGCAGCAAAAAATCCGCTTGTTCCCGGAGCCAGAATTATTCGTGGTGCAGATGCGGTACCGGTATATGTCAATGAATCAGCATGCAGACAGTGGTTTTATCCATTATCTGAGGTCAATGACCTGGGAATGTTCACTTATATTGAAAAAGAAGCAAAGACAGATAATGACAGAGCATGGACAATCCAATATCATCCGGATGTAAATTTATATTATTACATTCTGGAGGGAAGTGGAAAAGTAATCTTTGGAGATGATAATAAAAGCTTTGAAACTGAAGTATATGATTTCACCGAGCAGGAAGTGGTAATCATTCCCAGAGAAGTGCCTTACTATATGGAGGGAGAATGGAAAGCAATCTGTTTCCATGCCAGGACGGGAGTGTTTGGAACGGTAGCCGGAACGAATCGTTACCCTCATCCGGTGGTTACTGTAAATAAACCTTCCAGACCAACGGAAGCTGAAAGTAATAATCAGAAAGAACCGGGAAATTATACCTGTTATGATCAGACAATGACGCGGCAACTGGATTTTGGAAATGTGTCGGGCAAAAGGTCAGAATACATTAACCTTGAGAATGTCAGGAGCGATTATACAGAGAAAAGCGGAACTTATGATATTAATGATCTGTATGCTGAAGTAACACCTATAGATGAGCAGACACATATCATCAGCAATATAAAAGAGGCAAAAAAGAATGCCACAGTATTGGGAGCAAGAGTGCTGAAACGTAAAGATGCACCACCTGTTTATAATGCAAATGCAGGACTTAGGCAATCCAGTTATCCATTGACATGGACAGACGATATTGCTATCTGTAATCTGGCAGAAAAATTAGCATCCTCAGATGAAGAGAGACCGTTCGATTCTCATTCACATCCGGATATAGAAGAGTATAAATTCATCTTATCCGGGTCGGGCAGTGTTACTATTGGTGTAGGTGATGAAACCTGTGAGGAAGAATACTATGAATTTAAGGCAGGGGATCTGGTTATTCTGCCGAGAGGACTTGCACATGTTGATGCAGGTGGTTATTCGGCTTTGTATTTCCATGCAAAACAGAGTGTCTTCGGAAAGACCCCGGGAGACAGTCTGTATCCCCACATTGCGTATGTATATACGAGACCGCACAGACCTACAAAGGAAGAGGAAGAAGCATTGAATGATCCCGGAACGTTTATTAAAATGAACTCAAGGGAAACATATAATGTTTATTGCCCGAATCCTATTGAACGCATAGAGAAGAATCCTACCGATATGACACATTTAAGACCGGATTTGTTCCCTGAAACAGAAGCCTGACAATATGAAGTGTCTGAAATTTAAGCTTAAATTTCAGACACTTCTTGATGCTTAATTAAGAGGAGACCATAGTTATGAAGAAAGATCTGGATGTAGCAGCACTTGGAGAAGTGTTAATTGATTTTACTACGGCGGGGACTTCCGGACAGAATCATATGCTGTTCGAAGCCAATCCGGGAGGGGCACCCTGCAATGTGCTGGCTATGTTAAGAAAACTGGATAAACACGTTGCATTTATCGGCAAAGTCGGGAAAGATATGTTTGGGGATTTCCTGGAAAATACGATCCGGAGTAAAGGAATATTGACCGACGGACTGGTTAAGGATACCTGTATTCCTACAACGCTTGCCTTTGTACATACAGCAGCAGATGGAGAGAGAGAATTCTCCTTTTATCGCAATCCCGGTGCTGACATGATGCTTGGGAAAGAAGAAGTGGACGGAGAACTGATAAAAAGATCCAAAATTTTCCATTATGGTTCCTTGTCCATGACGCATGATAAAAATTATGAAGCAACACAGTATGCCATTCAGGTGGCAAAAGACAATGGATGCCTGATCTCCTTTGATCCCAATCTGCGGCTTTCCCTGTGGAAGACACCGGAAGAAGCCAGAAGGAGGATCCTGTATGGGATGAAGCAATGTGATATCATGAAGATATCGGAAGAGGAAGTTGCCTTTGTATCGGAACAGGAAAGCCTGGAGAAAGGTGTTTCCTTTATCCGGGACAACTCTGACATAAAAATATTGTTTGTTACATTGGGGAATAAAGGCAGTATAGCATATTATAAGGATGAGAAAATATATTGCGGGGGGATCCATCAGGAGCATGTCGTTGATACGACCGGAGCCGGAGATACCTTCTGCGGGGCAGTCTTAAGCCGAATTCTGGAATTAGGGACAGATGCCCTGACAGAGAAGGATATACGTGAGATGCTTTTATTTGCAAATGCTGCCGCATCCATCGTTGTTACCAGAAAAGGTGCGTTATGTTCTATGCCGGAGCCGGAAGAGATCCGGGCTGCTTCTTCCTTAATTGACAAAGTCCTGTAAAATAGGTAAGCTATATTTGTAAAATGATACGTGGAGGTATCGCATTATGGCTGAAATGAATCCTGGACAAACATGGGAGTGTGAACAGAAGCTCCCGCTGCCTATTGGTGTGTCTAACTATTGCCTTGCGGCTTCGGAGTACTATTACATCGACAAGACGATGATGATAAAAGACTTTATTGATGAACGCCCCATGGTAACACTTTTCACCCGCCCCCGGCGTTTTGGCAAGACACTCAATATGGATATGCTGCGCACTTATTTTGAAAGAAGTGATAAAGATACTTCTGTGTATTTCCGGGATAAAAAAATATGGTCCTGCGGACAAAAGTATAGAGATTACCAAGGCAGATATCCGGTGATCTTTCTGACTTTCAAGGACGTGAAGTTTGACACATGGGAAGAGACCTTTGCGGCACTTCGTGACATTTTTGCAAAAGAGGCACAGCGGCACAAAGAGTTACAGAGCAGTGAAAAATGTGACGGATACAGCAGAAAAGTCTATGAAAGGCTGGTCAATGGCAGTGCAACAGAGGTGGAATTATCTTCGGCACTCCTTGATCTGTCCGCAATGCTTCACAGCCATTATGATGTTGCGCCGGTTATCATCATTGATGAGTACGATACTCCCATTCAACAAGGGCACAGTGAGGACTATTACGACAAGATTATCCGGTTTATGCGGAATCTTTTTTCAGGAGGTTTTAAGGACAACAGTCATCTGTCATTTGGGTTCCTCACCGGCATTTTGCGGGTAGCCAAAGAAAGTATTTTTAGTGGAATGAACAACCTGTCTATTAATTCTGTGCTGGACAACAAATACAGCGCTTACTTCGGATTTACGGCAGACGAGGTCCGGGAGATGGCAGCATATTATGACGCGGCTGATAAATACGACGAAATATGTCAGTGGTATGATGGCTATCTCTTTGGAAAGACAGAAATTTTCAATCCCTGGTCGGTGGTCAGTTATTTCAGCAACAAATGTGAACCGAGACCCTTCTGGGTATCTACGGGAAGTAATGATGTCATTGGTGAAGTACTTGCGGTGGCAGACAATGAGATATATGACCGCCTTACTTCTCTGGTCAATGGTGAAACTTTTACCACATTTATTGATACGGATGTGATCTATCCACAGATCAAAAGCAATCCATCGACTATTTATAGCTTTCTGCTTATGACTGGATATTTAAAAGTGTTGAATACATCTCTTTCTTTCAATGGGGATTTCCTATGTGAGGTTGCATTGCCAAACCGTGAGATTTCTCTGGTATATAACAAAGAGATTCTACAACGTATGGAAAATATAATTCCACAGGCCACAGCCATTTCGATTCAGGAGGCCACTTTTTCAGGTGATCATAAACGGCTGAAATCGCAGCTCCAAATGTTACTGACGCAGTCAGTGAGTTTTTTCGATACTGCCGGAGAGAATTTTTATCATGGGTTTATGCTGGGACTGTGTGCATTGATGAGTGGAACTTTTGCGACTTCTAACAGGGAGTCCGGTGACGGCCGGTATGATATTCAGTTAAAACCTATCCGCAAGGGGATGCCGGGTATATTGATTGAACTGAAAGCCGGGAAAAACTGCAGTGATGAAGAATTGAAAAATATGTCTGAAGCCGCATTGAAGCAGATTACGGATAAAAAATATGATACAGAGATGAAGAATGCCGGGATTCAGACAATCTATAAGTATGGAGTGGCCTTCAGTGGAAAAAACGTGGAGATAGCGGTCGAATAGGAAATGGAGCTGACTACAGCAAATAACAAAACCAAAAGAATGATCCAAGAAAGGGTGCCAGATAAGCAGGCATCCTTTTTCTATAAATTTTTTTATTAAAAAGTTTACAAAATTTTACGATAATGTTCAAAAATATACAATTTATCAAAAGTGATGTAGACAAACAATAAAAAGATGGGTAATATGTATATGTAATCAGCCAGATGAACGAAAAGTATGTACAACATGCTACATATTTAAAACAAGAAATATAAAATAAGGAGGAATGTTGCCGATGAAACAGTTCAGCTATATCATTAAGGATGAAATCGGTCTGCATGCACGTCCTGCGGGACTGCTCGCCAAGGAAGCGAAAAAGTATCAGAGTACAGTGACACTTTCCTGTAAGGGGAAATCAGCTGCAGCAAGCAAGCTGATGGCGATCATGGGAATGGGCGTGAAGCACGGAGACAACGTGGAAGTCACGATAGAAGGAGCGGATGAAGATACCGCAGCAGCAGAGCTTCAGAAGTTTTTCCGTGAGAACCTCTAGGAGAAGACCTGCACGGCAGAGTTTGGAAGGTAGAAAATGGAAAAATATATTGGAAAATCCGTATATAAGGGAACAGCGATCGGACCTGTCAGTGTTTTGAAGAAAAAGGACAGTCTCGTTAAGAGGATCCATATCGACAACACAGAGGAAGAACTGAAACGGCTGGATGCGGCTAAGGAACGTACGATGACGCAGCTGGGACAGTTATACGAGAAGGCTCTGCAGGAGGTCGGGGAAGTCAATGCAGCCATTTTCGAGGTGCATCAGATGATGCTCGAGGATGACGATTATCAGGATGCCATTCACAGTATGATTCAGAACGAAGAAGTGAATGCAGAGTATGCGGTGGCAGTGACCGGTGATAATTTTGCAGAGATGTTCGCCAACATGGATGATGAATATATGCAGGCCCGCTCTGCGGATGTCAGGGATATCTCCAACCGGCTCGTCCGCAATCTGTCCGGGGAGGAGCAGATTGACTGGAGTACCATGGAGCCGTCGATCATTGTGGCAGATGATCTGACGCCCAGTGAGACGGTACAGATGGATAAGAGTAAGATCCTGGCCTTTGTCACAGTACATGGTTCAACGAATTCCCATACTGCGATCCTTGCACGTATGATGAACATTCCGGCACTGATAGGGGTACCATTGGAACTGGAGAAAATTCATAACGGGACCCGGGCTATTGTGGACGGCAGGGAAGCGGTATTTTACCTGGATCCGGAGGAAGAGCAGATCCGGCAGGCAGAGGCGGCACAGCAGACGGAACAGAGACTAAGAAGCCTGCTGGCAGAATACAAGGGACGTGAATCCGTGACAAAGAGCGGACGCAGGGTCAATGTATATGCAAATATCGGCAGCGTATCGGATGTGGCATATGTACTGGAGAATGATGCGGAGGGTATCGGCCTGTTCCGCAGTGAATTTTTATATCTCGGAAGGAATTCGCTTCCGGATGAGACAGAACAGTTCAATGCTTACCGTCAGGTGCTGCAGATGATGGCAGGGAAAAAGGTCATCATCCGTACCCTTGATATCGGTGCGGACAAAAATGTAGATTACCTCGGACTTGGCAAGGAAGATAATCCTGCCATGGGATACCGTGCGATCCGGATCTGTCTGGAGCAGCCGGAGATCTTCAAGACCCAGCTGAGAGCACTTCTTCGGGCGGCAAAATACGGAACATTGGCTATTATGTATCCGATGATCATTTCCGTGGAGGAAGTGCTGGATATTCAGAAAATCGTGGCTGAGGTGGCTAAGGAGCTGGAGGAAGAGAAGCTTCCTTACGCAATTCCGGAACAGGGAATTATGATCGAGACTCCTGCGGCTGTCATGATGAGTGAGGAGCTGGCGGAGCATGTTGATTTCTTCAGTATCGGCACGAATGATCTGACACAGTATACTCTGGCTATCGACAGGCAGAATAACAGACTGGACAGATTCTATAATCCACATCATGAGGCAGTCCTGCGTATGATACAGATGACTGTTGATGGGGCACATAAGCATGGAAAATGGGTCGGCATCTGCGGAGAGCTGGGAGCGGATACGACACTGACCACACGATTTGTACAGATGGGAATTGATGAACTCAGTGTGGCACCGTCCATGGTGCTGAATGTCCGTAGTAAAATATGCGAAATGGAGTGAGAGATTCATGAGAATATACAAAGCAAAAGATTATGCAGATATGAGCAGAAAGGCTGCAAATATCGTATCGGCACAGGTTATTATGAAACCGAACTGTGTTCTCGGACTGGCTACGGGATCCACACCCATCGGTCTGTATAAACAGCTGGTGGAATGGTTCCGCAAGGGAGACCTGGACTTTTCTGAGGTTATGACGGTGAACCTGGATGAATATAAAGGCCTGAGCCGGGAAAACGATCAGAGTTATTACTATTTTATGCACCAGAATCTGTTTGACCATGTGAATATCCCGGTGGAAAATACACATCTGCCAAACGGAATGGAGCCGGATTCGGAGAAAGAATGCCATAGATATGCGGAACTGATCCAGTCACTGGGCGGCGTGGACCTGCAACTTTTGGGAATTGGACATAACGGGCACATCGGCTTCAACGAACCGGGAGAGAGTTTTGACAAGCAGGTACATTGCGTGAACCTGACAGAGTCTACGATCGAAGCCAACAAGAGATTCTTCGCATCGGCGAAGGATGTCCCGAAGCAGGCATATACCATGGGAATCAAGACCATTATGCAGGCGAAGAAAATATTGATCGTAGCCAGCGGCGAAGACAAGGCGGAGATCGTACAGAAAGCTTTCTTCGGTCCCATTACACCGCAGGTGCCGGCATCGGTATTACAGCTTCATAATGATGTAACGCTGGTGGCAGACGAAGCAGCGCTTAGTAAGCTTTCTGAATAAGAAAGGGGAAGCTGATAGGTCATGAGAATCAGAAATGCAAATATATATACAGAGGAGCATCGGTTTGTCAGAGGGGATGCAGCCGTGGAGAACGGCAGGTTCGTAAGCTGTACCGGGAATCCGGCAGGTGAGGAAGCTGTTGTGGATGCCAAAGGCATGTATCTGATACCGGGACTGGTGGATATTCATTTCCATGGTTGTAAGGGCGCAGATATGTGTGACGGTACGAAGGAAGCACTGGATGTCATCACATCATATGAAGCCTCTGTCGGTGTGACAAGTGTCTGCCCGGCTACCATGACGATACCTAAGGATGAATTGCTGGAGGTCATGAAAAATGCCGGCAGCTATGAGTATTCCGGTGGATCCCACCTGGTGGGCATCAATATGGAAGGACCTTTTATCAGTCCGGCGAAAAAGGGTGCTCAGGCGGCGGAAAATATCATGCACTGCGATTATGAATATTTCAGCAGGCTGCAGAAAGCAGCGAACGGGCTGATCAAGCTGGTAGATATCGCACCGGAAGAGCCGGGAGCGATGGAATTTATCGACAGAGCCAAAGGAGAAGTGGTCATTTCACTGGCGCATACAGCTTCCGGTTATGATACAGCAAGGGAAGCCATTGAACGTGGAGCATCTCATGCGACACATTTGTATAATGCAATGCCGCCGCTGAACCACAGGGAGCCCGGCGTGATCGGAGCAGTGAGAGATGCAGAGAAATGTCATCCGGAGCTGATCTGTGATGGTGTACACATTCATCCGTCAGTGATCCGTGCAACATTTGCGATGTTTGGTGCTGACCGCATGATCCTGATCAGTGACAGTATGCGTGCAACGGGCCTGGAGGATGGTGAATATACTCTGGGAGGACAGCCGGTTACCGTCAGAGGCAATCTGGCTACCCTGCATGACGGCACAATCGCCGGATCGGCGACGAATCTGATGGATTGTATGCGATTTGTAGTAAAAACAGTCGGTCTGCCGTTAGAGACGGCAGTGATGTGTGCCACGGAGAATCCGGCGAAGGAGATCGGCATTTTCAATGAAGTGGGCAGTATATCCGTTGGTAAGAGGGCCGATTTCGTACTCCTGGATCAGGAACTGAACATTGCAGCGGTATATATCGACGGAAAGGAGTTCACATGTTAGATTTTTTGAAAGGTAAACGAAAAGGGAATTGTATCGGATCTCCCTGTAAGGGAAAGGCAGTTGCTCTTACGGAGGTACCGGATCCTACATTTTCCGAGAAGATACTGGGAGACGGATTTGCAGTGATCCCCTCTGAGGGAAAAATATATGCTCCCGCAGACGGAGAGGTGACCGTGGTATTTGATACGCTCCATGCGATCACCATGACAACGGATCAGGGAGCGGAGCTTCTGATCCACATCGGACTGGACACCGTGACACTCAAGGGAGCCCCTTTCACGGCACATGTTGCTGCCGGAGACCATGTCAAAAAGGGCGATCTTCTGCTGGATGCGGATCTGGAAAAGATTCAGGAAGCCGGACTGCATATCATCACACCGGTCCTGGTATGCAATACCGATGAATATAACAAGATCAGTATTCTGAAAGAGGGAGAGGTATCTCCCGGCGAGGACGTGCTCCAGATATCTTAAGAGCGGTACGTCCGTATCAACTAACGAAACTGACCGGAACTGTTCCGGTTTAGTATAATGTAAAGGAGGAGAAATGTATGAAGTTTCTTCAAAAACTGGGTAAAGCGTTAATGCTTCCCGTAGCGGTTCTGCCGATCTGCGGTATCCTCATGGGTATTGGTTACTGGTTGTGCCCGGCAACAATGCAGGGTGGTGCGATCGAGGGTGTAAGAAATCTGATCGGTCTGTTCCTCGTAAAAGCTGGTGGTGCTCTGATCGACAACATGGCGATCCTGTTCGCAATCGGTGTAGGTGTCGGTATGTCAGAGAAAAATGACGGTACCGGAGCCATCGCAGCTCTGGCTTCCTGGCTGATGCTCACAACACTTCTGTCTACCGGATTTGTTACGACCATTATGCCCTCCATCGCTGAGGATGCTACCAAGACACTGGCATTCGATAAGATTGCGAATCCCTTTATCGGTATTATTGCCGGTATTATCGGTTCCATGTGCTACAACAAGTTCAAGGATACCAAGCTTCCCGACTGGCTGTCCTTCTTCAGTGGTAAGCGCTGCGTAGCTATCGTAGCAGGTGTGGTATCTATTCTGGCATCTGTTGTACTGCTGTTCGTATGGCCTTTACTGTTCGGCGGTCTGGTAGCTCTCGGTGAAGCTATCGTAGGTCTGGATGTAGTCGGCGCAGGTATTTATGCTTTCCTGAATCGTCTGCTGATCCCTACCGGATTACATCACGCACTGAACAACGTATTCTGGTTCGATACCATCGGACTGGGAGATCTGCAGCACTTCTGGAAAGGTGAGACAAGCGCTGATGTATTCTGGAGCCTTGGAATGTATATGTCCGGCTTCTTCCCTTGTATGATGTTCGGTGTCCCCGGTGCGGCTCTGGCAATGGTAAAATGTGCAAAGCCCGCCAAGAAAAAGGCAGCGATCGGTCTGGTAGCTTCCGCAGCAATCTGTTCCTTCATCTGCGGCGTTACCGAGCCCTTTGAGTTTGCATTCATGTTCTTAGCTCCCGGACTGTATGTGATCTACGCAGCACTGTACGGCATCTTCACCATGATCACTGTTGCTCTTGGCTTCCGTGCAGGCTTCAGCTTCTCCGCAGGTGCGATGGATCTGCTGTTCTCATCCTCCCTGCCTGCAGCAGCCAGAATCTGGCTGATCATCCCTCTGGGTATCGCAGCATTTGTTGTATTCTACTTCGTATTCCTCTTCGCTATCAAGAAATGGGATCTGAAGACCCCCGGTAGAGAAGATGATGATGTAGAAGCAGAGAAGAAGATCGAGCTGGCAAATGATGATTTCGCAGCAATCGCAGCAACCATTCTGGAAGGCTGCGGTGGCAAGGACAACATTGCAAGCATTGACAACTGCATCACAAGACTGAGACTGGAAGTAAAAGACATTACCGCAGTGGATGATAAGGTGATCAAATCTGCAGGCGTAGCCGGTGTCATGAAACCCGGTAAGACCTCCGTACAGGTAATCATCGGACCTAAGGTTCAGTTCGTAGCGGATGCATTTTCCAAGCTTTGCGAATAATAAAGCACTGATAAAACTGAATATATGATCGCAAGAAAGACCTGCCTGGGAAGACCATGCGGGTCTTTCTTATACGCAGGCCCGATGCCTGCGGGATGTATTGTAATGTAATGGAGAGAAAAGTCATGAAAAAAACAACAGGAAAGAGGGGAAACGGGGGATTTTCATTAGTAGAGCTGATCATTGTAATAGCTATTATGGCAGTGCTGGTGGGAGTACTGGCACCGCAGTATCTGTCTTATATACATAAGGCAAAGGTGGCGGCAGACCAGGCGAATCTGAAGAATTATTTTACGGAGATCCAGCTGGATTATGCTGCTACAGGAGTGTATAATCCACAGGTGCCGCTGGTGGATAAAACCGGAGCCGGGGGTTATGTGCAGAGAGAGATTCACTTTTTGAGCGGACAGACAGTGAAGATGAAGGCAGGATACTTTGCTGTGACTGAAGATACCAAAGGGCAGGGCGGTTACAATATATGCTACTATTGTGATATGTGCACGGCTATTGATGCAGATGAGCAGACAAGGCAAAAGCATCAGGATACTTGTATCATTACATTTCTGTGATGGCGGTTGAGAGGAATATGTTATCTTCCCAGACATAACCCGATATTATCAGAAACATAGCAGATGTACCCATGCTTCCCGGCGTAGGCGGTTGCCTGTCTGCGGATGGAGGGAACCGTTGCGTATTCCAGGGTGTAAGCGGTACAGCCGTGTGACATAGCCAGATCCAGATACTCAGTATAGTATTCACGCGTGCTTTGATCATTTTTAGTATAGACATCCTTTGAAAAATCATACGCGGTAAAAACGTTCTCCTGGTTTACCCCATCGATGAGAACGTTTTTTTCTGTTGTAAGATATTTTTTTACAAAACAGTCCCCACCGTTGATCATGATCTTTCTGCCTGTATGGTTCATATAGTCCAGAATCATAAGGATTCCGTCATAGATGGATTCCTGCGGATAGTTATAGTATACATCCGTGTTATCGACAAAAAAGCCGTCCACACCTTTCTGTACCAGGGCGTCTACTCTGGAAGCTGTACATGCCTGCCATTCCGGAGCTGAGACATCGATCCATTTTTCCTCCGGCCAATTCTCATAGGCACCCAGAGTATATTTCTCAAAGTCTGTATCATAGGACCGGAAGCTCTCGATCGATCCAATATTGATATAGGAGTAGATTTCGCGGATACCATTTTCTCTTAAACGGGCAATGTCATTTTGGAAAAAATATTCCGCATCTATGACAAGCAGATCAATGTCAGAAAGTTTTTCTGTGATTTCAGAATCTTCGCCGATCAGGACAACGTATTTTTCTGCTTCATCGGAAGGATCAACGGAAGAATATCTTCGTTTTCTTCAATTAACGGCACCTCCATTTTCCACGATCAGCACTCATATCTGCATCCAGATAATTATACTATAGATGGCATTGCATTGCATCTATTTTAGAGCGTTTGGAGGGAAGGAAACAGGAAGGAAGCATAGATAGAAAATGTTGTTAAAATATCGGAAAAAATGGTAAAAAGGGCGAAAAATATTGCAATTTGTGGTATAATTTTTATGTAAATGTAAGATGATGCCGGGATCAAAAATTACCGGCTTTGATGCGTTCGGCGGTTAAGATAACCGGGAAAGTAGGAAGTTGTATGAAGATTCAGGATTTTTGTGACATGAACAAATTCGAGCAGATCATGAAGAACTGGGCAAACAGCACGGGACTGGCAACCGTGGCTGTGGGTGCAGACGGAAAATACATCAGTGACTGTTATAATTTTACGGAGTTCTGTATTGATCTGACGAGAGGAAGCGCAGAGGGGAAAAAGCGCTGCGAGCAGTGTGACAGAGAAGGCCATGGTGTGTATCCCTGCCATGCGGGACTTGTGGATTTTGGTATTCCGATCACACTGGAGGATGGAACCGTGCTGGGCAGTATTATCGGAGGACAGGTGCTGCCGGAGAATCCGGATGAGGAGAAGTTCCGTCAGACAGCGAGAGAGCTGGGTATTGACGAGGATAAATATATTAAGGCCCTGAAAAAGGTAAATGTGAAGACTAAGGAGCAAATAGATGCATCTGCAAATCTGCTGGGAGATGTGATCAACATGTTTGTGAGATCAAGCTATGCTCATCGTAGAAATACAAATCTGGTAGGAGAATTAAAAGGCGGTATTGCAGATGCTGCACAGCAGATCGCAGAAGCGGAAGACAGAACGAAGGAAATCGACGGTTATAGCAAGAGACAGCAGATTCTGGCGCTGAATGCATCCATTGAAGCAGCCAGGGCAGGAGATCAGGGAAAGGGCTTTGCGGTGGTAGCAACGGAGGTTCAGAAGCTGGCGAGAGATATGGCAGCCTCCAGTGAAGCGATCAAGAAGATTCTCGGACAGTTATCTCATACGATCAACAATTTGAATCAGTAAGAAAAAATATAATAGAAAGACCGCATTTCTGATCGGTGACAAGGATCGGAAATGTGGTCTTTTGGCATTATTACTATCAATGTATTCAGAAAAGAAGACGATATACATAGTAAGATAACTGTGAAAACAAACGGATTTGGCATCTATTTCAAGGAGGAGATAAGTATGACAGAGATAGGGGTAAGCAGCATCGGTGCATATGCTGCGCAGAGTAATTACAGCAAGAATACAAAGAACAAGACAATGAAGGATACGACGAGTGCTGCAGGCACGGTCGATACTTCCAAAGCAAAGCAGACGACGGGGAATTATGGTCAGACCATCGGTCAGCCGGAGTTGTCGGAGAAGGCTGCGAAATACTATGAGCAGCTGAAGAAGAAGTACGGAAATTATGATTTTATTCTGGTCAGCAGAGATCAGAAGGAGAATGCAAAAGCCAATGCTGCAAAATATGCCAACGGATATAAGACGGTCGTCCTCATTGATGAAGACAAGATCGAACAGATGGCGACGGATGAGAAATTCCGTAAACAGTATGAGGGAATCCTGAGCGGTGCCGCTGCACAGATACAACAGTTAAAGACCAGCCTGCAGAGTTCCGGTGCGAATGTCAAGGGCTTTGGAATGCAGGTAAATGATGGAGGAACACTGTCATTTTTCGCTGTATTGAAGAAATCCAGCGCCGAGCAGAAGGCCCGGATCGAGAAAAAGGCTGAGCAGAAGAAAACAGAGAAAAAGGCTGCGGAGAAGAAGGCAGCTAAGAAAGAAAAAGAAGAGCAGTTAAAGGAAAAGCGCACAGAGAACGATGGTACGGAAGAGACGGTAACCATTACCGCAGGCTCCATTGAGGAGCTGCTTTCCAGGATAGATACCTACAATTTCAACACACGGAGTGACGAGGTGCAGACCCAGAGCGAGAAACAGATCGGTCAGAACTTCGATTTCAGAGGGTAAGGTGATGTTGTATGGTTTCTATGGGGAAATATGGAGGAATGTTCGTGCGCTCGAGCAGCCGGGGAACGACGCAGATCACCTTCGGGAGTAGGACGAACCAGAGCAGTGCAAACGGCATTTTCGGGCAGCAGAATAACACGACTGCTTCGAAAAATTCAGTCAGTGATATTAAACGGATGCTTGCCCGGGACAGCAGGAGTACGCAGACGCAGGCGGCAAACAGCCTGGGACAGGAGTCTATCGTTACCAGCACGCTGAGCTACAGTGAATCGCTGCGCAATCAGAGGCAGCAGACGAAGAACACGACGCTGGCGCTGAAGAAATTGAAGTACCAGTTCAAAAATATCTCGTCCAAGATACTGCGGAGCAAGACGTCCCAGGCGGCAAAGCAGGCAGCCGGGCAGGCGCGGAGAGAAGTCCTGCGCCTGAAACGGCAGAAGCAGAGTGGCAATTATGATGATGACGAGATCGAAGCAGCAATCAACCATGCCAAAGCCATGGAGCGAGTAGCGAAGAAAAAGGCGAAACACTTAGAAGAAGAGGAACTGGCGAAGGCAGCCGGCGGAATCTGGCAGGGTGAAAAAGTCTGCACGGACGAAGAAGAGAGAACTTCGGAGACGGATCAGAATACGGACCCGGAAGCCGAAGAGGAATTGCCCTGTGAGGCAACGGAAGCACAGAGCGATATGGATCTGGAGAAATATGATTATCCGCAGCTGGATGAATTTCTGTTACAGACCAGTGAGCTTATGGTGGAAATGAGCGATTTTACTTCTGAGATGATGCAGGAATTGTCTGACGGTATGCGGGATATAATGGAGGAGATGGGAATGGATGAGTTATCCGATACCATGCTCTCTGTGAAGAAGGACATCGATCCTGCAGACCTTAAGATGATGAAGATCAAACACCGCAACAAAGAAATGAAAGAAATCGTCAAGGCAGATGCGGAATACCTCAAGGCAGTGTTTGACCGCCTGGAGAAAATGAAGGACAATCCCGTCATTCCCTCCGGAGGCGGCATGAGCTTATCTGCCGGATCCACCGGGATGTCTTTTTCTGCCGATGCCGCTGGGATCGGTGTCCCGACCGTACCTGCATCGGTGATCGATATTTCGTTATAAAGTAGTATTCTGAGGAACTTAGGGTATCCCGATTTTCATATATTAATAGACATGAAAATCGGGATGTTTTTATAAAAATATGCCAACATTTTTGATTTACGTGAAAATTGACTTATAAGGGAGAAAAAGGAGAGAGCGGATGAAAGCAGTAGTATTGTTGTATGATACCAGTTGTATTTACGAAATTGTGATATTGAACTATTTTCTGAAAGTAACGGGAAAAGAAATGCAGTTTGTATCTCTGGACGGAAAAGAGGTCACAGCCACGGAAGGATACCGGATCGTGCCGGAGCATTTCTCCAGCACAAGCTCGCATTCCTGCCTGTGCGCACAGATATATTCCATGATCTGCCGCTCATTCGCCTCCGCGTAACCCTTTTCCAGGAATTCCTCACGTCCGCAGCGGATTAAGTTTTCCTCAGTGATTCTCTTGCCTAAAGGGTACGGATATGTTATAACTATACTCAAAGTTGGTAACAGCTTTCTAAGTATCTAGATTAAATAGTCTTGAATTTTAAGGCAAATTCTCAGCCGATTTTCCAAGAAAAATTGTTATTGATTCATATTATACAGAGACGGGGGAGCCTGGTGCGCGAATTAGAACAACAGAGAAAGGGAAGAAACAAAAATACAATTATAGATTATAATTATATAAGCAGTAATAGATATAGAAAAAATTTTGTATATCTCTTCTAGTTGGACCATAGACAGATGAAAGATGTTTATATCCACCCTCTCCATTTAAATAAGCATCAACAATCATTTTTTTGAATTCGTAGCTATACTTAGCCATAAAAATACCGACCTCCAATCGTTAGATTATTGGTCTAACTTTTTGGGGTCGGTAAATAAAGGAACTTCTGGCTGTTTACGAAAGAAAAATCCCGGGCAGAATTGATAATTCTGCCCGTTTTGTGTTAGAATGCCAGTAGCAGACAAAAACGAGGAAAGAGATATGGCAGCAACATCAGGATGGAATCGAAAATGGAGCAAGGGACTTGGAGCACTGCTGGTGCTTTTCCAGTGTGTAATGATAGGGTTTATCGTCGGGGAAATTGTGTTGTCCAGACAGCAGATGGATATGGTGGTGGGACAGCATGACAAGAACAGCGAAACAAGCAGCTACCGCAGGCATTATGCATTGATTATGGAGCAGCCGGAGGAGCAGTCAAGGGAAGAAATATTTGAAGGGTGTCTGGAAGAAGGCAAGGAAACAGGTGCTTATGTAGAGCTTATGGGAGAGGGACTGGATGGAGATTACTCCAGAATAGAGCTTGCCCGTATTGCAATTGCTGCACAGGTGGATGGAATTATTCTTGAAGCAGAGGAGACCGAAGAATATCAGAATGTCATTCGAGAGGCACAGCAGGAGGGAATTCCGGTAGTTACCGTTGTGAATGACTGTGTGGACAGTCAAAGAAAAAGTTATGTAGGGGTAGGTGGATACAGTTTAGGCAGAGAGTACGGACGTCAGATTATTAAGCTTGCGACCAAGAAGAATCGGGAAGTGTTGATTCTTCTGGACGCATCTACGGATGACAGCACACAAAACATTATCTGCAACGGAATTAAGGAAACACTTACGAATGAGGGAAATCATTTGCAGCTTGATTTGGAAATCAAGTCGGTGGATGGAAGAAGTGCCTTTAATGCAGATGAATCCATTCGCGAAATGCTGATTGATATGGAGGAACTGCCGGACTTTATCATATGTCTGAATGAGAAAAATACCGTCAGTGTATATCAGGCAATGGTTGATTACAATATTGTCGGTCAGGTATATGTGCTTGGCTATTATACTTCAGATACGATTTTACAGGCAGTAAATAAAAATATCATTTCGGCAACCATAGCGGTGGATTATCGGGACATGGGGAGACGATGCGTGGATGCATTGAATGAATATCTGGATACCGGATATGTAAACGGCTTTTTCCTGATGGAAGGCAATGCGGTTACGGAAACGAACGTAAAGGAGTACCTTGAGGATGCTTCGAAGACTGAAGAATAAACTTCATAAAATTGAAATATCCATCCAGATGAAGCTGATAGCGGTATTCCTGATTATGACGGTGGTTTTGTTTGGAGTGAATGTATACATTTATTCCAATCTGGATGAAATGATGCTTCAGATTGAACAGGTGTATGCGAGTAACACAGAGCTGAATGAGCTGCAGAATATTCTGACGCTGGTACAGGATGATATGACGGAATATCTGAACTTGCGGCAGACGGATTCTATGGAGAACTTTTACCGGGATGTTACAGAATATGATAAACTGGTAGAAGGGTTGAATAATCAGATTACCGATGATGAATTGCTTTTACTTGAGAAAAACATTCGGAATCTTTCCGAGCGTTACCGGAAGGTGAGCGAGCTGGCAATCAAGTACCGGCGTGGTTATGATGTTGAGAAATATAAAGAGAATTATGAAGAAGCAACGGAATTGTGCACGTATATCCGGGACTACATCTATTGCCTGAATAACAAACAATTTTATCATAATTCGCAGAATTATCACGTACTGATGAATACCATGCACCGTGTGGAAACGTTGAATCAGATGATGTTTGTTTTAACGGGAATGCTGACGATTGCATTGATTATCTGGATGACACAGGGGATTATACAGCCATTGCGCAAGCTTGCAGAAACTGCGAATGAAGTAGCGGGAGGAAACCTGGAGGTAGCCAGAATTGAAGTTTATGCAAATGATGAAGTGGGCGTTGTAACGAAAGCATTCAATAAAATGGTGCTCAGTATTCAGGAATACATCAAGCGGCTCCGCCAGAGCATGGAAACAGAACGTCAGATGCAGGAAAAGGAGCTTCGAATGGAAGCACATCTGAAGGATGCACAGCTGAAATACCTGCAGGCACAGATTAATCCGCACTTTCTGTTCAATACGTTAAATGCGGGTGCTCAGCTTGCAATGATGGAGGATGCGGAGAGAACCTATGAATATGTTCAGAATGTGGCGGATTTCTTTCGATATAGTGTAAAAAAGGATTACGGAAGTGTTTCCTTATATGAAGAAATTGAACTGGTAGATAATTATATTTATATTATTAACGTGCGTTTTTCCGGAGAGGTGCATTATAGTAAGCAAATTGATAAACGGCTGGTAAATGCATCCATTCCGGCAATGGTATTACAGCCAATCGTAGAAAACTGTGTAAACCATGGAATTCGGGGGATTGACCGGGAAGGCAAAATTCTGTTATCCGTATACCGGGATAACAATGATATTTGTGTAAGCGTGAAGGACAATGGAATTGGGATGAGCCAGGACAAAATTCATCAGATTCTCAGCGGAAGCGTACAGGTTTCTGCAGACAATAAGGATTCTAATGGAATCGGCCTGGATAATGTAATAAAACGGCTTGCCCTTTTCTACGGAAAAGAGGATATTTTACAGATTCAAAGCGATGGAATCAACCAGGGAACAGAATTCATCATTCGGATTCCCATGCAATAGGTCATGAAACGAGGAGGAAAAACGGATGTACAAGATTATGCTTGCAGATGATGAGGGAATTGTAATTGATGCATTAAGCTTCATCATTCAGAAGAATTTCGGCGATAGCTGCATGATTGAGTCGGCAAAGACAGGAAGAAGCGTAATTGAGCTTGCGGAACGTTTTCGTCCGGATATTGCTTTTATGGACATTCAGATGCCAGGAATCAATGGCATTGAGGCGATGAAAGAAATCAAACAGACCTGCCATAATACGGTATTTATTATTCTGAGTGCATATGACCGCTTTGATTATGCCAAACAGGCATTGGGAATGGGGGCTCTGGACTATATTAACAAGCCTATCGAAAAAAATGTAATCATTGATATTCTCCGCAAGGCAATGAAAGAGGTGGATGTTTCCAGGGAAAAACGGAGCAATGACCTTTTGATTCGGGAAAAACTGGAGACGGTCATTCCGATTATTGAGAGCGGTTTGATATATTCGGTGTTGTTTCAGGACAATTACGCCGAGGATACGGAGCGGTATAAGCAGCTCCTTGGGGTAGAAGAGGAACAGGGATACATGATGGTTATCAAGTGTGGCGATGACCAGGAAAATGGTCATCTTACCAATACGGTTGGTACAAGTGTGCGTGTTCAGTCGAGCTATCAGGAAATCCGGGAGATTATCAAGGAGTTTTTTACCGGAATTGTGGGACCGATGATGGCAAACATGATTATTGTTTATGTTCCGGTAGGAATAGAGGAAAGCTCCGAGGAGTATGACAGCCGTATTGAAGTAATCGAAAACGCAAGAAAGATGGTACGCAAGCTTTCGGGTAGAATTGATGCAAAATTCCGGGTCGGGATTGGTTCGGTGATGCTTCTTGAAAAGGCAGGTGTTTCCTATTCGGAGGCGATTAATTCTTTCCGGATATCCAGTGGAAGTGTGGCACATGTGAAAGACCTTCCGATTGGATGCGATTATGAGGAGAATTATCCGGTTCAGACAGAGAAAAAACTGTTTTCCTTTGTAGAAGAGGGAAATCTGGAGGGAGCAACTGCACAAGCCACCAGCTTTTTTAACTGGATGCTGGAAAGCAATGCAGAAAATGTGATGGATATTAAGCTGAAGGTACTGGAATTTGTGCTTTGGGCAGAGAAAATCGGATACGAAAGCGGGGGGATGGTCTACCGTTTCAGCTCCAGACATGATTACCTGAAAAGCATCAACGATATGAGCAACTATGAAGAAATCAGGACCTGGTTCATTACGAAGATACAGGATGTCTGTCGTAATATTGTAAACAAAAAGGAAGAACAGGCCACGAATCTGATTGCAATTGCAAAGGATTATATTGACCACAATTACCAGAATGAAGTATCTCTGGATGAGACGAGCAGACAGATAAATATCAGTCCTTACTATTTCAGCAAGCTGTTTAAAGAAGAGATGGGACAAAGTTTTATTGAATATGTTACAGGCATCCGGATGGAGAAGGCAAAAGAGCTGCTCTCCAAGACGGATAAAAGCATGAAGGAAATCTGTAATGAGATTGGGTATGCAGATCCGAATTATTTTAGCAGAACCTTTAAGAAGAATGTAGGATTTACACCTACGGAGTTTAAAGAGAAAAGGGAAGAAAACGCATGAGATATCGAAATTTCTTATATATGGGAATACTGATAATTTCATTTTTGCTTGCAGGCTGCGGCAGGAAAGAAAGCAAAATAACAGTGGAAGAGCCACGGGAGGAAGATAAAATACAGATTGCCTGCTGCTTTGACAATTTTGTGGTAGAGCGCTGGCAGCGTGACCGTGATGTCTTTGTTTCTACGGCGCAGGAGCTTGGGGCAGAAGTGAATGTGCAGAATGGAAACGGAGATGCGCAGGAACAGATAAAGCAGATTGAATATTTTATTGACAAAAAGGTTGATGTGCTTGTGGTGGTTCCGATTGACTCCTATTCTCTTACCGAAGTGATTAAAAAAGCAAAAAACGCAGGAATTAAGGTGATTTCCTACGACCGCCTTGCACTTGAGGCTGCCCCGGACCTGTATATATCGTTTGATAATGAGATGGTTGGAAAGCTCATGGGGACGGAAATGGCAAAGGTGCTGAAAAAGGGAGACAAAATTATTATGATTTGCGGTCCGTCAGAGGATAATAACGTTTCCTATGTAGAACGGGGATTCCGGGAGGCTATTTCGGAAAAAGGTATTGTTGTTGCAGATATGACATACATTGACAACTGGAAGGCGGATTTGGCAGGACAGTATGTTGCGGAACATCTGGAAGAAATCAGGGAAGTACAGGGGATTATGTGCGGAAATGATGACCTGGCAAGAGAGGTGGTCCGGGTACTTTCCGAAAACCGGCTGGCAGGAGAAATCTGTGTGGTCGGACAGGATGCAGATTTGGAGGCGTGCCAGAGAATTGTTGCGGGAACACAATATATGACGGTGTATAAACCGATTGAAAAGCTTGCAAAATCTGCTGCAGAATGTGCGGTGGCAATGGCAAAGGGGGAGACGGTAGTAACAGAAGAAACATTGAACGATGGAACTACAGATGTGCCCTACATAAAGCTGCAGCCGCTGGCAGTAACGAAAGGAAATATAGACGCCACCATCATCGACAGCGGATTTCATTTGCGGGAAGATGTATATATTGAACGTCCCAAAGTACAATAGGACAAAATTGCATTTGAAAAAAAGTGCAGACAAAAAAATACTAATACATGCTCTGCATTATTATAAAAAACATAAAAATGTGAAGAATCATAACAACTAAAGTCATGCCTCCCTGTGTTAAAGTAACTACTGTAACAAGCAGTTAACAAACAAAGGGAGGTTATTTAAAAATGAGAAAAAAATTACTCAGCATGTTACTTGCAGCAACAATGGTAGTTGGATTACTCACAGGATGTTCTTCTACAACATCTGCTCCGGCAGAAACCAAAACAGAGGATGCAGCTCCTGCTGAGGATGCAGCTCCTGCTGAAGATGCAGCTTCTGCAGACGGAAGCGTTCAGGTTGGTATCGTTCTTCCTACAAAGGATGAACCAAGATGGTTACAGGACCAGGCACAGTTCGAAAAGATTCTCAGCGATGCTGGTTTCACAAATCAGGTATTATTCAGCCAGGGTTCCTCAGCAACAGAGAAAACAAATGTTGAAACATTGATTTCTCAGGGTATCGACGTATTAATCATTTGTGCACAGGATGGAGCAGCAGCTGCTGCAGCAGCAGAAACAGCTAAGGCAGAAGGCGTTACCGTTATCGCATACGACAGATTGATTACCGGTACAGATGCAGTTGACTATTATGTAACGTTTGATAGCTTTGCAGTAGGTGCAGCTCAGGGACAGTTCTTAATTGACAATGCTCCTGCAGGAAGTGGTATTCCGCTTTACCTTTACGCTGGTGCAGCTACTGATAACAACGCATTCATCTTCTTCCAGGGCGCTTGGAGCGTTCTTCAGCCAAAGATTGCTGACGGAACATTCAAGATTGTAAACTCTGATGAAGCTGTAGCACTTCAGGATAAGGCAGACCTTACTCGTGAAGAATTAAGTACAATCATTGGACAGATTACAACAGACTGGGATTTCAACGTTGCTAAGTCTAAAGCAGAAGCTAACTTAACAGCAAACGGCGCAGATGCTAAGGGCGATGTTTGTGTACTTGCTCCTAACGATGGTACATCCCGTGCAATTGCAGATGTATTCTCTACCGATAAGGACGTAACAAGCTATGTTATTTCTGGTCAGGATGCTGAAAAGGCTTCTATCCAGTACATCATCGATGGCAAGCAGTCCATGACAGTATTCAAAGATACTCGTACATTGGCAGCTGACTCTGTAGCAATGGCAGTTTCCGTATTAAACGGCGAAACACCTGCAACAGATACTACTTACAACAACGAAGCTAAGGATGTTCCTGCTAAGCAGACAGACGTAGTAGTTGTAACAAAAGACAATGTTAAGTCAGCATTAATTGATTCTGGATACTATGAAGCTGGTGACTTCACAGGATTAGAATAATTAACAACAACATAGAATCTTAATGTGAGATAATGAGATAGACGGGCCGGCTTTATTCACCTTAGAGAGGTATAAGGCCGGCTCTGTTTTAAAGGAGGTCCAGCGGTGGAAGATTATATATTGGAAATGAAGGACATCACGAAAACCTTCCCGGGAGTTAAGGCGTTAAGTGATGTAAACTTTAAAGTAAAACGTGGTGAAATCCATTGCCTGGTTGGAGAAAATGGAGCCGGAAAGTCCACGTTGATGAAGGTACTCTCCGGAGTGCACAGCTTCGGGACTTATACGGGTGATATCGTATATAATGGCGAAGTACAGAAATTCAAGTCTATTGCAGACAGTGAAGAAAAAGGAATTGCAATTATTTATCAGGAATTGGCATTGATTCCGGAATTAAGTGTATATGAAAACATTTATTTCGGACATGAAATTATGAAGGGAAAATCCATTGACTGGAATGAAACAATTGTAAAATCCAAAGAAGTTTTGGAAAAAGTACGGTTGCACATTGACCCTTCCATGAAAGTAAAAGAACTTGGTGTTGGTAACCAGCAGTTAGTTGAAATTGCAAAAGCATTAAGCAAAAATGTTAAGCTGTTGATTTTGGATGAGCCGACAGCTTCATTGAATGAAGATGACAGCCAGAACCTATTAAAGCTGATTAAGGAATTGAAGGAGCGGGGGGTTACCTGTATCATGATTTCCCATAAGCTGAAAGAAATTTTGGCAATTGCAGATACCATCACAGTTTTACGAGATGGTGCAACAATCTGCTCCATGGATGCAGCTTCTGAACATATTACAGAAGCAATGATTATTAAAAACATGGTTGGTAGAGAAATTGATAACATTTATCCGAAGCGGGAAAAAGTAAATATCGGAGATGTATGCTTTGAAATAAAGGATTGGACAGTAGATGACCCGGTAAAGGGAAGAGAAATACTGCACCATGTAAATATGAAAGTACATGAAGGTGAAATCGTAGGACTCCAGGGTCTTATGGGAGCCGGAAGAACCGAGCTTGCCCTTAGTATTTTCGGTAATACACCAGGATATAAGATTACATCCGGAGAATTATACATCAATGGCGAGAAGAAACATTTCCATAGTCCGAAGGCAGCGATTCAGTCCGGACTTGCATATGTAACCGAAGACCGAAAAGGAAATGGTCTTGTATTGATTCAGGATATTAAATATAACAACTCCATTACAAACCTGGAAGCATTACAGAATGGTTTGGCAATTAATGAAAATGAAGAAATTATCATGGCAAATTCATATCGTGAATCCATCAATATCAAAGCACCTTCCATATTACAGAAGGTAGGAAACTTAAGTGGTGGTAACCAGCAGAAGGTACAGATTGCAAAATGGTTGTTTGCAAAACCAAATATTCTGATACTGGATGAACCTACAAGAGGTATTGACGTAGGTGCAAAATACGAAATTTATTCCTTGATGAATAAGCTGGTAGAAGAAGGAATGAGTATAATCATGATTTCTTCCGAATTATCAGAAGTATTAGGAATGAGTGACCGTTTATACGTTATGTCCGAAGGAACCATTACGGGTGAACTTTCAGCAGAAGAAGCAACAGAAGAAAAAGTCATGGCAATGGCTATTCAATCATAGGAGGTGCAAGATGGGAGAAAATAGTCAAGCAAAAGTTTCTATTGGAAAGGAACTTGGCAGTTTAGTAAAAAAGAATATCAGAGATTACATGATGTACATCGTGTTGGTTGCAATTATTGCATTCTTTGCAGTAAAGACCAATGGTGGATTTGTCACAGCAAGAAATATTTCAAACTTATTTAATCAGGCAGGATATGTAGCTGTTCTGGCAATTGGTATGACCTTGATTTTGATTATTAAGCATATTGATTTGTCTGTAGGTTATGTGGCAGGTTTTAGTGGCGCAATCGCAGCAATTCTGATGACCCAGAAGGGCATGAGTGAATGGGTTGCAATACCGATTGTATTGGTAATTGGTCTTGCCATTGGTGTATACCAGGGTGTTCTCGTAACAAGAGTTGGTGTACCCGCATTCGTAACAACATTGGCTGGTATGTTCATTTTCCGTGGATTGCTGAACTTATCCTTGCAGAAAACCGGTACCATCATTGTACCAAATGCAGGATTTAACGCATTGTCCAATGGCTTTATTCCGGATTTACCATTACATATTGTATTGTTTGGAAATAAAATTCATTTCCTTACCCTGCTGATTGGTATTGTGGCAGTTGTACTGGTAATTATGTCCCAGATTAAGGCAAGAAAGAATAAGCAGAAATACAACTTTGAAGTAGTTTCCATGCCAATCTTTATTGGTACACTGGTATTCGTTTCTGCAATTATTATGGTAATTATTTATGTACTTGCAAAATATCAGGGAATTCCATGGACCGCAGTTATTGTCGGAGTGATTCTTTTAGCGTATAATTATATGTTGAACAAGACAAGACTTGGTCGTTACATTTATGGTATTGGTGGTAATGACCAGGCAGCGGAACTTTCCGGTGTAAACGTTCGTCAGGTAACGATGTTCGCATTCTGCTCCATGAGTGTTCTGGCAGCTCTGGCAGGTATTCTTTATACATCCAGATTGCAGTCTGCAACACCTACTGCAGGTAATGCATTTGAAATGGATGCCATTGCATCTTCTTACATTGGCGGTGTTGCTGTAAGTGGTGGTATCGGACGTGTTACAAATACGATTATTGGTGCACTTGTTATTGTGTCCCTGACAAATGGTATGAACCTGATGGGCGTAGATATTTCCTATCAGTACGTTGTAAAGGGTATTATTTTCATCATTGCAGTTGCATTTGATGTTCGTACACGTAAGACAGGAAAATAATTATCTACATGAAAAACCGGATAGAGACGCTGATTACAAAATACTTTAGGGATGAATGGAGACGGAAAAATGGAAACCGGAGCAAAAAAATTAGATGTTGGTAAAATTAAGATTTCCATTGCGCAGAAGATTATGCTGCTGGTATTTATCAGTTCCATGATTACAGTCGTTGTAAGCGAATTGAGTATTCTACCAAAGGTAACTTCTCTGTATCGGGACAGTATCTGCGATAATATGAAGAACCTTGTGAAAGCGTATGGTTCTCTGGTGGAGTATCGTCTGGAAAAAAATGGTTATTCCATGCTGTTGCAGGAGGAACTGGACGCACTTTTTGAAAACGTACAGATTGAAAGTGTAGAAAGCTGTTATCCGGTGTTTGTAAACAGTTCGGGGTTGATTTGCTATTACCCGGACGCAAGTTATAACTCTACGAATTATCTGGACCAGTTTCCGGAGGAAACGGTTGTCCCGGAATTGATGAGCAGAATTGCAAAGTCGGATATTCCGGAAGCGTCTGTGACGGAAACTGTGGTTGGTGGAAGAACCATGCTCGTTGCGTATTATGTATGCGATGGGTCCAACCCGATGCTGCTGATTATGGCAGATAAATCGGAGGCATTAAGCGTGGTTCGCCCCATTGTAATTATTGGAATACTTGGTGCTGCAATATGTATTGTTGCCATGCTGATTGTTTCCTGGCTCCTTGCAAAGACAATTGCAAGACCGGTTCGGGTGATGACCGATGTATTAAAGGAAAGCGGCGAATTGAACTTTTCTTCCAACACCGTTACAGGCAAGTATGAAAGCAATAACGATGAAACCGGTGCGATGGCCCGTGCCATAACAAATTTCAAAGATAACATTCAAAGTGTTGTTAAGCGAATTTCGCAGGTTTCCAACAAGATACATGACGGCTCGGATGCATTGGAGAACATGGTTGGGGTTTTGGAGAAGAATTCGAATCGAAATCTTAGTACCACGGACCAGTTGTCGAATGAGATGAAGCAGAATGTATTGCCTTCGGTAGCGATGATTGAGAATAACATCACGGAAATTACTGCAGATTTGGCAGAAGTGAATGTGCGGCTGCAAAGCGGAAAAGAAAAAGCGACTTCCGTTCATCTGCAATCCGGAGAAATGCAGGAATCTTCCAAGGCAGCGAACGAGAAGACAAAGTACATGTATGAAGAGCTGAGCAGAGAAACAGAGTCTGCAGTTGAGAAGGCACAGAAAATCAGCGAAATCAGCAAGCTGGCACAACAGATTTCGGCGATTGCCTCCCAGACAAATCTTTTGTCACTGAATGCTTCAATTGAAGCAGCAAGAGCGGGAGATGCAGGAAGAGGATTTGCAGTTGTTGCAGAAGAAATCAGACAACTCGCAACCCAGACCGAGCAGACAACCGGAGATATTAAACAGGTCGTAGAAGTAATTGAAGATGCTGCCAAAGGCATGGTAGAGTGTCTGAACAAGGCAATGGATTATATGGACACTACGGTAATGGCAGATTATCATGGATTTATGGAAGCAGGAGTGAATTATTATAACAGTTCTGCAGACATTGAAAATATCATGGGTGAAATCAGTAGTTCCGTTAACAAACTGAATGAAGAAATGGTTGAAATTAAGAATAATATCAACAGCATTTCCGGTATTATTAATACTTCGGTAGACGGAATTGGAGATATTGAGAACCAGTCTTCCGAAATCTTTGAGATGGTTGGAAAGACGGATGCATTATCCAATGATATGGTTGAGTATGTAAAAGAGTTAAACAGTATTGTGAACCAGTTTAAATTATAATGTGCTAACAACCACCCCCTTTCGATGGCAGGCGATTATTTGAAAAGCAAATATTCGCCTGCTATTCTTTTCTTGACAGAAGTGGTAAAATAAAAGCTTGCCATCAAAGGTATAGGAGTGATCACGGTAGCCGGATTTCTGGCAGAAGTG
>ERZ825384.718-NODE-718-length-42538-cov-30.897912_pt1 | contig 42538 bp, 20 predicted proteins | sample MGYA00519931_ERZ825384 | MGnify/ENA primary metagenome ERZ825384 (study PRJEB31778, sample SAMEA3449200) | human gut metagenome | biome: human gut; feature: human-associated habitat; material: faeces | place: United Kingdom | collected 2010/2012 ...
GCGCTTTCAGCCAAGTTTCATTGGTCATGATGCCCGCATCACTCCCGCTTCAACTTGCTGAAATCACTCGAAATTCAACCACCCCGGCATTAACATTTTTTGTTGAATGGGGTCTTAGTTGAAAAATTGCGGATGCCGGGGCTGACAAAGGCATCCGGCATCCGCTAAAAGGTTGATTCTCAGGCTTTTACGCGACCCAGATATGAGCCGTCGCGAGTGTCTACCTCAATGAATTCATCGGTGTTGACGAAGAGAGGCACGCGTACGGTGGCGCCGGTCTCTACGGTAGCCGGTTTGAGAGTATTGGTGGCTGTGTCGCCTTTCACACCCGGTTCGGTGTAGGTGATTTTCAGCGTAGTCTTGATGGGCATTTCGGCATAGAGAATGGTATCGGTGGAGGCGTCGCTTACCACTTCCACTGTGTCGCCCTCTTTCATATAAGCAGAGCCGGTAACCAGTTCTTTGCTGATGGGAATCTGCTCAAACGTCTCGTTGTTCATGAAGATGTCGGTGTCGCCTTCGGCATAGAGATACTGATAGGGGCGACGCTCTACGCGTACGTCTTCCAGTTTCTCACCGATGTTGAAGCGGCGTTCGATGACGCGGCCGTCGACAACGTCTTTGAGCTTGGTACGCATGAAAGTGTTGCCTTTGCCGGGTTTTACGTGCAGAAATTCCACGCAGAAATAGAGACGGCCGTCCATGCGGATGCAAGTGCCGTTTTTGATGTCTTGAGCGTTGATCATTGCTTATGTATCTGTTTGGCAGTCAATGCCTTGTTTTATTTCAGGCTACAAAGTTAATCATAATTCCTTTATCCGCAAAAAGCTTTTCCCAAAATAAAGCTAAGAAAAAAATTTATTAATGCTAAAATGATATGAAAATTTTTCGTAACTTTGAAACTGAGCAATTAAAACTTGATATTGATGAAACGTATTAATTCATTTTTGATGTTTATCCTTGTAGCGTTAGGAATTTGTCTTGCAGCCGATATGAGCGCCTCAGGCATTGCTTCTGACTCTGCATATTTGACCATATTTGCCGACAGCGCAGCACTCAAAGGGCAAGTATCTGTAAATAAAGACCCGATAAAGCTGATAGCCAAACCCTCTGTCGCTGCTCCTGAGAAGAGGATAGCTTTGCCGGCCCCCGCTTCGTTTTCACAGCAAGACACTTCGCTGTTTATCTACGGCAATGTGGTATACTCAGAGGCTCCTACGGGACTGCGCCATGTGGGTATTTGGAAGTTTAATACTGCCGGCAAATTTATTGGAGTACATCCAAAAAGCATTGCAACTACCGGCAAAAATGTGTATTCTGACGGACTTTATTACAACTATTACCAGAAATATGATCCATCGGATTATTATGAACGCTATCCCAAAGGAGCCTGTGTGGCCTTCGATGCCGACACATGGGAAGAGGTTGTGTTGCCGCTGAATGACGTTGCTATGGACAACTACCCCTTGACGCTCTGTGCCGACGGAGGGCATATTTACGGATTCTATGGCAAGTCGCCTAATATAAATTTTGGCAAGTTCAACCCCCTGACGCAGACCTGGACATTGATAGCCAAGACTGACAAATCCACCTATAGCTGTGCTTATTCTCCTTCAGGGTATGTCTATTTCGTTGACGTTGATGAGATTCTATACCGAATAAATGTCAGCAACGGAGTGGTGGAAGAAATTGGCGGCACCATCTGCACACCGAGTCCATATTCTCAGTCAATGGTGTTCGACAGAAAATCAGGCAGGCTATTGCGAGCATTTATTGACGGAGAAACGAAAGAGGGTTTGCTGCAGGAATTGAATCTAAGCACCGGTCAAGCTGTAACCCTTTGCAAATTCGAACAGAATGACCAGATATTGGGTCTTTATATACCGGGACAGGAAGGTGATAAAGTGCCGGCTCAGGCAAGCGATTTGGCACTACATTTCACCGGCGGCCAATTGCAGGGGAATGTCAGTTTCAAATGCCCCTCGGTGTTGAATGACAATACCGCAGCCTCCGGCCCGCTGACTTATGAATTGTCGGTAAACGGCAAGGTTGTGGCCACCGGCTCTTGTGCTTACGGCAACAGCGTCACGGCGCCCCTTACACTTGATTCTTCGGCCATGTACACGATTGGAGTGGCTCTGAAGAACGAGACCGGAAGAAGCAGGGGTGTAAGAAAGACAGCGTACATTGGTTACGACACCCCTTTGGCGCCGACCGTGAACCTGGAATATGCTTCCGGCAAGTTCAATGTAACTTGGAGCACCCCCGCTGCTATCCACAACGGATACGTCGACAACGAGGCTCTGACGTACACGCTGACGCGCTTCCCCGACAACATCGTGGTTGGCCGTAACCTCAAGGGAAATTCTTTCAGCGATGCCTGCGATACGCCCCAAACCTACAAACGATATTTTTACACTGTAATAGCGCATAACGGCGATATGAGCTCAACGCCCGGTAAATCAAATATCGTGCCTTTGGGCTGCTATCAACCGCCTTATAAGGAGCCGTTCGACTCATTGGAAGCCATTGATGCTTTTGTGGTTATTGACGGCAACAAAGATGGAATTACCTGGCACATAGGCAATTTCCTCGGCAGCACAAAAAGTGTGTATATATCCGGAAGCAAGACTGTGCAGACTGATGACTGGCTGATTTCTCCGCCGGTGGCTCTCATCAAAGACAAGACCTATAATTTTTCAATCAAGTTATCCACGTTCAACCAAGCCAACACTCCGAAGTCAAGATACGAGATTATGATGGGCAGGGAGGCTCGTAGCGAGGCCATGAATTTCACAATCACTCCCGCACATTATTCGCAATCGAGCAGCGGGTTGGTCTATACATGGAGTTTCAAAGCGCCTGACACGGGCGGTTATCACTTCGGAGTCCATGCGGTTACGGAGAAGGGTGGCACTAATCTGATTGTCGACGATTTTAAGGTCTCTGCTCCGTTGGGGAATGTGCCTGACGCAGTTACTGACTTAACAGCGGAAATTGACAGCGTCAGCGCATTGAATTTTGTAATCAGGGGCAAAGCTCCGCTGAAAGATATTAACGGTAACCCGGTGGGTGGCATAAGCTGCATTAAGATTATGCAATCCGGCACTGTTGTGGAAAAATTATGGAACATGGCGCCGGGTGAAGAGTTTTCGATAAGTCACCAGTTGTTGGGAAATGAAACGGAATACAGATGGTTTGTGGTGTGCGAAAACTCCAACGGTCCGGGAAAATGGCGAGACATTACGTTTAACGTAAATGACCCTGAGGCCAAGCCTCAGCCGGTTACGAATTTGAAGGCGTATGAAGATGTCAACGGCATCATGAAGGTGTCCTGGACAGCGCCGACGAAGACCGTTGGCGGTAAGCCGTTGGACCCCCGGAAAATCAGATATGACCTGTCATACAGTTACAGCAGCAACAGCAGCATATCCTACCCTGTTCAGCCTGCACAGGGCGATACCAGTTTCGCTTTCCGGGTGGAAAGTCGGCCGCAATATATTACTATTGAGGTCTCGGCCGTCAATTTATACGGAAAGTCTGAGCCGGCAAAGTTGAAGACGCTGTCGGGTAAACCTTATAAGCTGCCATACAGAGAATCGTTTGGCAACGGACGCGCTGCCACACTTTTTTCCGGCGATTGGTCGCCAAAGGATAATTCCTTCGGCATAGAAGCATCCGACGATGACAACGGCTATATGGCCTGTGAATTGTACGAAAACGAAAAGAATGAGTTTTTCAGCGGTAAAATTGATTTGCGAGGAGCAAAAGCGCCCGGATTGTCATTTTATCTTTACAATATGCAGTCGGGTGAGGCCGGCAGCCGGGTGCATGATTTGAATCCGTTTGCTGTAATGGCGCGTGAATATGGCAGCGTAGAGTGGAAACCTTTGCTCTCCGGCACTGTTTATGACCTCTGTGGCGGCAGCAGTTCGGTGCCTAATGCGTGGAATTGTGTAAAGGCTGATTTGACACCTTTCAAGGACAAGATTATTGAGCTGAAAATGGGTTGCACAGGTGTTACCTTCAACGCTTCTTTGGTTGACAAAATCTCTGTGGCTGACAAGGTGGATTACGACTTATGCGCTTTCTCTCTGAAGGCTCCCGATAAGGTAAAATGCCATCAGAGCTTCGATATTGAGGCCAGAATAGAGAATCACGGAGAGAAGAAGGTGTCAGATTTCAAAGTGGACTTTTACAGGGATGATGAAGCCGAGCCTTTCAAGGTGATTACGGGCAAAGACCTTTTGCCGGACGCGTATGTCAATATCAGAGCCTGCGATTCGTTGGGCATCGGCGACAACGACCGCCAACACTCTTATTATGCCACGGTGAATTGCGAGGCAGACAGCTATCAGGCCGATAACAAGTCGGCAAAAGTAACCGTTTCACGCCGCTTCAGCAATAAACCTAAGCCATGGCAGCTTGAGGGTGTGTGTGCTGATAACACCGTCGCTCTCAACTGGACCACTCCGGTGATTAATTCCGGATACTCCGGCAGCAACGGAACGGAAGATTTTGAAAGCTATGATGCGTGGGCTTACAACGATGTGGGCGACTGGACTTTTACCGATGTTGACAAGCAGGGCATTGGCACATTTTTGATACCCTCCTTGTTGGGATATTTCAAGCTGGACATTGAGGGAAGCCCCATGATGAGCAAGCGTGCGTTTATGGTAATCAAAAACGGATATTTCGGCATAAACAGGGATTTTACCACGTTCAAGGCTCATAGCGGCGACCAATTCTTGGGGTCGATGGCGCCTAACAATGGCGACCACGCCAACGACTGGCTGATTTCGCCGTTGCTCGACGGTTCGGCCCAGACTGTGCAGTTCTTTGCCAAAAGCTATTTGGAGTCAAATCCCGAAAACATTGAAATGCTCTACTCTCTTACCACCAAGGAGCCGAGCTCTTTTGTGGCTGTGAAAGAGGTGGCTGAGGTGCCTGCCGACTGGACCGCTTACAGCTTTGACGTGCCGGCGGGGACCCGTTATTTCGCTGTCAGAAACAAAGGCAACAGAGGCTCTATGCTCATGCTCGATGATTTCTCTTACAAAGTGGCGCCCATGACGGTCGAGGGCTATTATGTCTATCGCGACAGTAAGAGGGTTGAGCACGGCTATGTGCCTGCTCCTGCCTTTGTTGACCATAGCTGCCCGGAAGGCAAGCATGACTATTGCGTAACGGCGCTGTATAATGACGGCGCGGAATCGGGTCCTTCCAACCCGCTCTCCATCCAAAACAGCGTTGCCGAGATTCTTGACGGAATCGTGGTAGAAGGCGGCCAAGGGTTTATCACCATCCGTGGCGCGGCCGGCCGAAGCGTGTCGGTAATTAGCGCATCCGGCATCACCTGTTACAGAGGCGTGCCTGAAACGGATGAAGCAACCATCCGTCTGCCGCAAGGCATATATATAGTCCGCATTGCCGCCTCCTCCCTCAAAATCACCGTCCGCTGATTCACAAAAAAGATAAGAGTGTAGGCCATGGAGATTCAAGATAGTCAAAACCGTCGGTTGGCAATCGAATGTGAGCCATTTATCGATGGTTTTGAAAGGCTTGACGAGAATTATAGTTTAAGCGCTTTTCACGACAGCGTCCTATCGTAACTGACATATCAGCTTTCTGACGATGGTCTTGCATCTGATGTTTTATTGTCGTTTAGCATTGATGGAGAAGTTGAAACTATTCTGAAATTTGTGAGGGTTCACGGAATAGAAATCAATGTGCCTGACATCAGAAGTTCCTTCTTTTATAGCATTAAGTTTTATGTTGCACGTTGGTGTGATTATGGAGACTGTATTGTGATGGAAACAGATGGAGATTGGGTCAAGATAGTGGCTGAGAAAATAGTTGTAATCGAGTGAGTTACATAATTATTGAGGAGGGGTATAGTCGATTTCACAGCCAAGTGCATGGCGAAATGCACGGGTAATGACAGAAGATGACTCTCTTATGAAAACAGAAAAAAGCTGCGCCGGGTAAATGACGCAGCTTTTATATGCTTTGTTTAGGTTTAGCGGGCCAGAATCAGCGCTGAATACGGCGCGGCGGTGAGCTTGCCTCCTTTGGTGACGCCAAGGTCGCCGGTGGGCGAGATGCGGCCGTCTTCTGCCACTATCTTCCAGTTGCCTTTCGGCACTTTTACGGTCTGGGCATGGTCTGCGCCGTTGAAAATCACTTTTATCTCTTTCCACTCATCGCCGCCGGCGTTGTCTATGAGCGAGTAGGAGATAAGATTGGGCTGTTTGGCCGAGTCAATCTTGTCGAAACGCAGATGACGGGCAATGTCTTCTGCTGTAGTCATACGGAAAGCCGGATGTGCTTTGCGAAGCGCTATCAGATTGCGGTAATAGTCATACTGGCTACCGTTGAGAGTCTTGAGGTTCCAGTCGATGGCGTTTACCGAGTCAGGCATATTGAATGTGTTGTGGTGGCCCTTCTTGTCGCGGAACACCTCTTCGCCGGCAAAGATGAACGGGGTGCCCTGCGAGGTGAAGATGATGGTCTGTGCCAGACGTGCCACGCGCTGACGTACGGAATCATTTGCCTCAGGCATTGATTTGCGCAGCTTGTCGGTGAGGCACATATCGTCGTGGCAGCTCACATAGTTGATAATCATCTCAGGCGATTTAGCGTAGGCGAATTTTGAATTCTGACCCTTGGAATAATCCACCTGCGGGTGTGCGGTGGCGGCCACGATGCCTATCTTCACCGTTTCCTCATTACCCGGTTTGCCCGATGCGAAGCCCGGGTCGGAAGCCGACGAATAATGACCCTTTACAGCGTCGCGGATGTCATCGCTGAACACAGCCACGCCCTCCATTTTGCTCACATTCTCTTTAAGGGCTCTGCGTTCGGGGGCAAGAGGTGAGTCGCCTGCCGTCCAGCCTTCACCGTAGATGATGATGTTGGGGTTGATGGCTTTCAGAGTGTCGGCAACGCGGTTCATCGTCTCCGTGTCGTGAATGGCCATCAGGTCAAAGCGGAAGCCGTCAATATGATATTCTTTTGCCCAGTAGGCAACAGAGTTGACAATGTAGTCGCTCATCTGCTTGCGCTCGGAGGCAGTTTCATTGCCGCAGCCGCTGGCGTCGGAATATTTGCCGTTGTCCCAATGGCGGTGATAATAGCCGGGAGCCGTCAGCTCAAAGTTGCTTTCATCGTTCTGAGCCGTATGGTTGTACACTACGTCCATGACAACGCCTATGCCGTTGTTGTGCAGGCTCTGTACCATCTCCTTGAATTCGCGGATGCGCGTGGCAGGGTCCGACGGATTAGTGGAGTATGACCCTTCAGGAGCGTTATAGTTCAACGGGTCGTAGCCCCAGTTGTATGTGTTTGCCGGCAGATTTGCCTCATCCACAGAATTGAAGTCGTAGCTGGGCAGAATGTGTATGTGCGTTATGCCAAGGTCCTTGAGGTGGTCAATGCCCGTTGAGGCACCATATTTATTATGTGTGCCCGGCTCGGTGAGAGCCAGGAACTTGCCCTTGTTGGCAATGCCTGAATTAGGATGAAGGCTCAGGTCGCGGTGGTGAGCCTCATAGATTACCGCGTCGGTGATGTTTTTCACCTTCGGACCTTTGTCGTTTTCCCAGCCCTGAGGATTGGTGGCTGCCATATCTATTATAGCGGCGCGATTGCCGTTCACGCCAACCGCTTTCGCCCATACGCCGGGAGTCTCGTCGAGCCAGCGCCCTTGGTCTTTTATGCGGAAGGTGTAGAAGCTGCCGTAGAGCTGACGCGGCACAGAGGCTGTCCATGTACCGTTGTCGGCATGGAAATGCATGTTGAGGGTGTCGAGGGGAGTGCCGTTGGCCCCGTTGGCATAGAGAAGCACCTGGGCTGCCTCGGCCTTCGGGCTCCACAGACGCCAGTGGGTGCCCGTGGCATCCACCATCAGCTCCAGGTCCTCGCCGCTGTAGGTGGGATAGTTTACGAATTGCTTGTCATAGTTGCTTTGGGCCGCAACATGACCCACAGAGCCTATAAGCATTGCTGCGCTCATGGCAAGTATTGATTTTATTCTCATCTGACAATGTAAGAGGTGAATCTTATTAACTTTTAACGCTGAAAGTAAGGGGTTTATTATATAAAAAAGTTGCCTGCTATGATTTATGACAGACAACTCTTTGTGGGGTTAATGCTGTATTATTTTACGGGAGCAGCTTTAGTTGCAGGTTCCTGAACCTGATTCTCTGTGCCTGCGGCAGCTTTTTCCACTTCCTGGCCTGCGCTGGCCGGAACAGCCTGTTCTACTTCGCCGGTGGCTACCTCAAGGGTGTCGCCGTCCTGAACCTCTGTGGTTACCTCTTCGCCTACTACCTCTTCAGCAGGAGTGGTCTGTTCCTGATTCTTGTTGCCGCATGAAGCGAGGAAACACAGTGCGCAAACTGCGCTTGCAAAAAAAGCTTTCTTAATCATTTTTTTTCTACAGTTTAGACATTAGTATGATGTGCCGGAGCCTGACGCATGGGATTGCTCCTTTATCAGACTCCGGTATTATCAACATCTGTGAAGGGGAAAAGGTTCACAGACGCTTAAAAATTATTTTGTCCTGCAACAGACTTTCTTGTCAGGCCAGGCGTTTCAGAATCTCGCGCAGGAACTGCCAGAATTCCTTCACACTCTCAATATTGGCCTTCTCGTTGGGCGAGTGGATGTCTTTCAGCGTGGGACCGAAGGAAATCATGTCGAGATTCGGCATCTTCTCCAGGAAGAGGCCACATTCCAGACCGGCGTGAAGAGCCTCCACACGCGGTTCGCGACCAAACAGGTCCTTGAAGCTTTGCTCGGCTATTTTCAGCACCTTGCTGTCTTTGTTGGGAGCCCAGCCCACATAAGCGTCGCTGAAGATAACGTCGCAGCCAATGAGCTGATAAAGCGCTTTGATGCGGTTGCATATCTCGTCGCGGCGGCTGTCTACGGCCGAGCGCGTGTGCACGGTAATCTCTATGCGGTTTTCGGACTTCATCTTCACGCTGGCCAGGTTGCACGACGTCTCGATGAGCCCCTCTACCACGGCGCTCATGCTCTGCACTCCGTTGGGAGTGGCGAACACTGCCGAGAACAGGTCGTTGGCCTGGAAGGCGGCTATGACACGCTCAGGCTTCGGTGCCTTTTCAATGCTGAAGCTGAAGTTCGGGCTTTCTGTAAGGGCGAATTCGGCATGCAGCATATCGTTGAAGACTTGTGCGTTTTTCACCAGTTCGTCGGCATGCTTTGCCGGAACGCCAATCAAGGCATTTGCCTCGCGCGGAATGGCATTTGCCAGGCCGCCGCCTTCTATCTCCGCCAGGTCCATGCCCATACTCTCCGACGTCATCCACAGGAAGCGGGCCAGCTGCTGGTTGGCGTTGGCGCGGCCAAGACCTATTTCCATGCCCGAATGGCCGCCGTTGAGGCGTTCTATCTTCACACGGAAATACTCATAACCGGGGTTGGGATCTTCCGTCTCATATTCCATGGAGGCGATAACCACCTGACCGCCGGCGCAGCCTATTACAAGCTGTCCGTGTTCCTCGCTGTCGAGGTTCAGCAGAATGTCGCCGTTCACAAAGCCGGGCTGCAGGCCGTTGGCGCCTATCAGACCCTGCTCTTCGTCTACTGTAAACAGACACTCCAGCGGACCATGCTCAATGGTATCGTCGAGCAACACGGCCATAGCCGTGGCGCAGCCAAGGCCATTGTCTGCTCCTAAAGTAGTGCCGTCGGCGTGTACCCATTCCCCGTCAACGATAGTGGTGATGGGGTCATTGAGGAAGTCATGCTTCTTGTCGGCATTCTTCTCGGCCACCATGTCCTGGTGTCCCTGCAGAATTATGCGGGGAGCATTCTCGTGGCCCGGAGTGGCGGCCTTGGTCATTACCACATTGCCCACCTCGTCGGTTTTGCAGGGAATGTTATGGCGGTCGGCCCAGCCGGTCAGAAACTCGCGCATCTTGTCGAGATGGTGAGTCGGACGCGGCACTTTGGTTATTTCATCGAAGCATTGCCACACAAGCTTCGGATCGAGATCTGTAATTTTCATATCAGGTTTGTTGAAGGAGGAGGGTCTAATTTTTTTATCAGTAATTTTGGAATCTTAATTCCCCTTGAGACGTTTGTAGGCGGCTGCCATGCGCGTGTGATAACCCCGGCGTGCATATCCCGGACCGTTGTAGGCCCGCGCAAAACCGGCCCAGTTTTTGGCCCGCAGATATTTCACCTGACCCGTGTTGGTTATCATGGCCGCAAAGAGTTCAAGCTGTTCCAGCTCCGAGTAACTCATTAGCTCCACAAACTCCTGTATCGTGGCGCAGCCGCAGAGCCGGTAATTGAAACCGCCAATCTGAAACATTCCCCAGAAGGTACACAGGTCAGCCTGTTCAATACAGATTTTGCGGGCGTTGATAAGTTTGCGCCAGGCTTTGCGGGCATAGGCATGCTTCAGCCCCTGCGGCACTTGCGTTGACGCCGGCGCTTTTGCACGGCTTTTCACCTTCTTGGCTACCGACGACCACAGACTGCGGTCGCAGTTCACCACCGGCAGGCCCGGTCCCCAGAAGCCTTCCATGTGCTTCCCGGCTTCTATGAGGACCACAGCCTTGATGGCCGGCACTTCAACCTGCAGCTCGTTGGCCACGCGCCTGAAGTCTTCGTCCGTAAGGGTAGTATAGCGGGTGGCGGCATCCTCAGGCGGCAGTATGCTGTCTATGCGTACCTGATGATATGAGCTGTCGTCGCCTGCTTGGGCTGCTATGCTGTCGGCGGCTGTGCCTTCCGGCTCCGCCGTTCCGCGCTCGTTCCCCGAGGGAAAACACGCGGCAAAGGTGGCGCCGGCAAGCATGATGATGGCTACCGCCGACGCATAACGGCCGGTATTCATGATTCTGCTACTTTCTTAAGAGTTAGTGTGAGATGTTTCCAGAACTTGTCAACGGTGGGTATGTTCAGAGCCTCGTCGGGTGAGTGAACGCCAGTCATTGTGGGACCGAAGCTTACCATGTCGAGACCCGGAAGAGTGTTGAGGAAGAGTCCGCATTCCAGACCGGCGTGGATAGCCTTGATGGCCGGACGTACGCCGAACAGCTCCTCGTAGGCGTCGGCCGACAGCTTCATGATGCGGCTGTCCATGTTGGGTGTCCAGCCCGGATAACTGTTGCCCTGCTCTATTTTGGCGCCTGCAAGCTGGAAGTGAGCGTATACCTGGCCGGCGATGTCTTCCTTGCGGCTCTCTACGCTTGAACGCTGCAGAGAGGTTATCTTTATCTGATTGTCGCCAATCATCTTCACGGCGGCAAGGTTGGTCGATGTCTCCACCAGGCCCTCCAGGTCGTGGCTCATGGCATATACGCCGTGAGGAGCCGAATAGATGGAGCGAACCAGGGCCAGACCCGTAGCTGAGTCGATGCAGTATTCCGGACGTTCCACCTTCTCGATGTTGAACTCCATGCCCGGCTCAACACCTTTATATTCAGCGCGGATGGCGTCTGCATATTTCTGCAGGTCATTGCGCATCTCCTCCAGATGGTCATTGTGTAAGCCGAATACGGCGTGAGCCTCGCGGGCTATGGCGTTGCGCAGGTTGCCGCCGTCGAACTCGCATACGGCCACCGGCCATTTCTGCGAACATTCCCAGATGAAGCGTGCTATCACCTTGTTGGCGTTGGCGCGTCCGGCATTGATGTCGGAGCCTGAGTGGCCGCCTAAAAGACCCTTGACGCTTACGCGCATATAGTGGAAATTCTCCGGCGTCAGCGAACGGGTGTAAGTGAAGATTGCCGTGGTGTCGATGCCGCCGGCGCAGCCTACGAATATCTCGCCGTCGTCCTCGCTGTCGAGGTTGATAAGGATGGTGCCTTTCACCAGGTCTTTGCCTAAGTTCTGAGCGCCTTCCAGACCTATTTCCTCATTCACCGTAAACAGACATTCAATGGGACCGTGTTCCAGAGTGTTGTCGAGCAGCACAGCCAGCGCAGCGGCCATGCCTATGCCGTTGTCGGCGCCGAGAGTGGTGCCGCGGGCGCGTACCCAGTCGCCGTCAATGTAAGTCTTGATGGGGTCTTTCATGAAGTCGTGCTCAACGTCGTTGTTCTTCTCGGCCACCATGTCCATGTGAGCCTGAAGAATCACTGTGGGAGCATTCTCGAAACCGGGAGTGGCACCCTTGGTCATTGCCACATTGCCCACGGCGTCCGTACGGGCTTCTATGTTGTGCTTGGCGGCAAAGTCAAGCAGGAATTTGCGTATCTGTTCTTCATGGGTCGAAGGACGAGGCACTTTTGTGATGGCGTCGAAACACTGCCAAATCAGTGCCGGCTTGAGGTCTTTTACTTCCATTGTAAGTATAAGTTTGAGTGTTGTTGCGATTTTAAGGACCCGCACCCGGCCGGGACTTTGTTTGCGGCTCCGGCCCTGCTGCGGGTTTCGATTGCAAATTTAAAAAATATTCCCGACATAGGCAAATATGGCCCTGTGGTCGCAAATTAGCAATTTTTAAAGTTTGCGGCGGCGCGATATAAAAAATTTTGTGTAATTTTGCGGCGCTATCCGCTCCCACTTGCGCGGTGGCCTTTCAAAAACAACCGTAAATGAAACGTACTCTACCCATTCTTCTGGTGGCATTAGCAGCCATTTCAATCTTCGGCACCACCGCCTGCAGCGGCGACGCTTCTAAAAATACCTCCAAGTCAGCCTCCGCAAAGGTCGATAAAAAAGCAGGCGCCTCTAACCTGCCCAACTACCGCTATGTGGATATTGACACCATTCTTGAGAAGTATAACCTCTCAAAAGATTACAACGAGCAAATGCTCAGGCTGCAAAACTCCCTGCAGACAAAAGAACGTCAGCATCAGAACAACATCCAGAGTTTCGGCCAGAAAATGGAGAGCAAATACAAGAGCGGCGGTTATCTGTCGGAAGCCAGCTTCAATCAGGACCAGAAGACTCTGGCCGGCATGCAGGCTAACGCTGAGCGCGATATGAATGTGGCTGCCCAGAACGCCATGCGTCAGCAGCAGGCCGCCGAAAAGGAGGTCATGGACTCAATCAAGAATTACATCGACGTCTACATGACCACTCATACTTACGACGCCATCTTCTTTAAGAATGCCACCCTCTACATCAACCCGAATCTCGACATCACCGACGAGATTGTAGAGGGTCTGAACGCCCGTTACAACAAGAAGAAATAAAACCATCAAGGCATATCGGCCTTTGCGGGGCTTGTTCAGCCCTGTTAAGACCCATACGCCTCATCAGGCTAACCCAACTAATACCAAATACTGATGCCTACCATTTCACAGCGCGGCGAAACCATACCCTCGTCGCCCATACGTAAGCTTGCGCCCCTGGCCAACGCAGCCCGCAAGCGCGGTATCAAAGTCTATGGCCTCAACATCGGCCAGCCCGACCTGCCTACTCCGCAAGTTGGCCTTGATGCCCTGAAGCACATCGACCGCAAAGTGCTTGAATACTCTCCCTCCGACGGTCTGCCCGAACTGCGCGAGAAGCTCGCCGAGTATTACAGCCGTTACAACATAAACCTCCGTCCCGACGAAATCATCGTCACCGCTGGCGGTTCGGAAGCTGTGCTTCTGGCTTTCCTCTCAACACTCAACCCCGGCGACGAGGTAATCCTTCCCGAACCGGCATACGCCAACTACGTTACCTTCTGCCGCATTGCCGGCGCCAACATAGTGGGCATTCCGTGCAGCATCAAAAACGGTTTCGCACTGCCTTCGGCCGAGGAGTTTGAAAAACGCATCACCCCGCGCACCAAAGCTATCCTCATCTGCAACCCCAATAACCCCACAGGCACCGTTTACACCCGTCAGGAGCTCAACCAGATACGCGAAATAGTGCTCAAGCACGACCTCTATCTCTTCAGCGATGAGGTTTATCGCGAATTCAACTATGGCGACACCCCCGTGGTCAGCGCTTTGCAACTTGAAGGCCTGGAGCAGAACGCCGTTGTCATTGACTCCGTTTCCAAGCGTTACGACGAATGTGGCATCCGCATCGGCAACATCGCCACCCGCAACGAGAAGCTCCGTGCCACGGTTATGAAACTCTGCCAGGCTCGTCTCTCGCCCCCGTTGTTGGGTCAGATAGTGGCAACCGCCAGCATCGACGCTCCGCAGAGCTATCTCACTGAGAGCCGCGAAGAGTATCTGCGCCGCCGCGACTTCCTGGTTAACGGCCTTAACGAGATACCCGGCGTTTATTCGCCGCTGCCCATGGGCGCCTTCTACACTGTAGTTTCGCTTCCCGTGCCCGACGCCGAAGAGTTCTGCAAGTGGTGTCTGAGCGAGTTCAGCTATAACGGCACAACCGTCTTCATGGCTCCCGCTGCCGGTTTCTACACCATCGCCGACAAACCTCTCAACCAGGTGCGTATGGCTTACGTGCTCAAACTCGAAGACCTGCAGGGCGCTCTCGACGCTCTCCGTGCCGCTCTCGAAGCATATCCTCACACAATTCGCTAAACCCCTCCCTTACAGGGAATTAGCATAAACAAAGTCCGGCAACACATTCCGCTGTTGCCGGGCTTTCGCATCTCTTTGGCCGGCTCTTTTCAGGCGCTTGAGATGATATTGTTGCCCGGAAGGAGCAATAAAAAGGGTGTTTGTTTAAACGGGGAGAATTGATTAACTCTGCATCTTAATTATGCGAAGCTTGACCCTGTCGGGGCGTCTTATTGTCGCCTTTTTGTTGCCATTCCTGATGTCTTCTTTTGCATCCGGCGAAGCGTTGCGCAATGTCTCGAGTGAAGAATTGCTGCGGCGCGGCGGCAACCTCATGCACATGAATGATTACGACAGCGCTTATCAGTGCTACAAGACGGTGGCTTCGCGTTACCCTTCGGCTTCAACCCTCGACGAGAAGATTCAGGGTCTCGACGGCATTTACGGCACTCTGGAATGCAATATTCTGATGAGCGATTACCGCAGCGCCTTCGATGATTTGCTCTTGGCCGAGGAGATTGTGAACAAGAATAAGTTGCCGAAAATTCGGCTGAATCTCTATTACGGCGATTTCTATATAGTGCTTGGCTCGCAAACCGGCAAACAGTCGTTTCTTCAGATGGCAGTCCCTTATAATCGCGATACTTTCAACGAGGCGCTGCAGGCCAACGATGATGTGGCCATATACTGTGCGTTCGGCAATCTGATGAACTGCTGTTATGTGCTCAACGACTTCAAAAGCATGGCTGCCGAAGAGAAGAAAATGGAGCATCTGGCAGCTACCAGCAACGACTGGCATTACGCCTATTCGCTGCTTCTGCTGAAGGCATTGCGCGCCGCCTCTCCCGGCGAGGCGCTTGGGTATTACACTCAGGCCGAGAAACTCATTCCGAAAAAGGGATATGACCGTATCCGTGCGGGTCTCTATATAGACATGGCGGCAAGGCTTGAGCTCACCGGCCGTTATGCCGAGGCTCTGAAAAAGGCCGACGGAGCGCTGCGCATTTCGTATCTTCACGATCTGCGCGACATGCGCATTAGCGCCCTCAATGCGCAGGAATCCATCTACCGCAATTTGGGCGAGGAAGCCTCAGCAAAGGCCGTCAAGGAGCATATTAGCGAGTTGAAGGACTCGCTGCAGGCTTATCTGATAATTGACGATGTGATGCAGCTGAGCAACATCCGTCAGCAGCGCGCCATGGAGCGCCGTGTAATAGCGGCTGAGTATCGCGAACGCACGGTGTTGTACACCTGCATCATCCTGGCGGTGCTCCTCATTGTCATGGCGGTGTTTGTGATATTGCTTCGCCGCAAAAACCGCGAGATACGGCGTCGGTCGCTCTATCTGCTCGACCGTATGCGTCTGTTGGCCGTCCAACCTTCCGAGGGCGCTAAAGAGGTATTGCCTGAGGAGGAAGACACCGACATCAGCGAGGAAAACGGCATTGGCGAAGCTGTCTCCGAGCAGGAAGGGGAGGAGAATGAGGCCTCGGCCATGTCGGCAGAGACGTTAGCTGCCATTGCCGCTGACATCGACAGGGTAATGGCTTCGGACGCTGTGTTCCGCCCCGACTTCACCCTGACCACTTTCGCCAGGATGATTGGACGGCATCCCAAGACTCTTTCGCAGGTCATTCGCCGTCATTGCGGCTGCACCTTCCCCACGCTCGTTAACCGCCGCCGCATCACTGAGGCTTGCCGACGCTTTGACTCTCCGGAATATGCCAATTATTCGGCTGAGGGAATAGGGCAGAGTGTGGGATATGGCTCGCGAACTACCTTTACCACTAATTTCCGAAAAATTACAGGTCTCACCGTGCGCGAATATAGAGTAGCCGCCTCCAATCAGGGCGCCCGCGAAAAATCCTGAATGCGCAATAAGAGCGGCATGAAAGAGCAAACTATGCCGCCGGAATTTGAAAGATATTGGGAATGATATTCCGAAATCTGTACATATAATTCTCTTTTCTGACATCTTACTCCGATTAACATTCATCTGTCAGGTTGGAATTCATTTTAACTTTGCGAGTAGCAACCGGATAATTCTGCAAATCCAACTTGTTACCGATACTTTTTTTATTAATCTAAATCATAAATGATGAAACCATTTCTCCGACTCTCACTATCCGTGTTTTGTGGAGTCTCCATCGCCGCTGCGGCGTGGGCGGGGGCAAGTGCCATTTCGCCGAAAATGCAACAGCAAGGCGAAGGCTCATTCCAAAACACATCCCTGAGCAAGGCTGCCAAGGACACTAAGGGAACGACGCAACGCAACCCCAACGTGCGTCAGGCTACTTTCCGTGCCGGCGAGGCGCCGCTGTATCTCTATGCGGCGGTGATGAACTCTGACGGCTGGACTCCCAATCTCCGCGAGCCCGGTATCTTCCGCTACACCCTCAACAGTGCCGACTGCAACCGCACCAAGGTGGTCGACATACCCCTCATCTCCAACATGTATCCGGGCGCCATCTACACACCCTAGGATGGCGGCTACTACATCATCAACGACTACGCCAAATACACTCTGATTGGCTCGGTGGTGAATGTGCACCTCTACCGCATCTCCGACTGGAGTCTGCAGACAACGAAGCAGAAAGTGCCGCACCGCTACATGTACAAGTTCGGCAATTACGACTATCTGCGCGGCAGGGTAGTGGCACAGTTCGATTCCGACTCCACCTTGACTACCATGCGAAACGGCTTCATCGACGTGCCGGGTCTGGATTTCAGTTACGTCCCCCACGCGCTTGTGTATCCGGCATCCAAGGCCGGTGTCATTCATGCCACAGCGCAGGATACCGACGGCCTGCTTTACGCAATAGATGAGAACGGCATTCTCTGGCGTCAGTGCATCTCCAACTCAGTGCTGACCAAGGTGGGCGACACCAAATTGGGCAAAGTGGATTATTCGGGCGCCTTCATCGACCCGCTGACGCATAATCTCTATTTTGCCGCCTACACAGCCAACCACAAATCCTCTCTCTACATCATCGACAAGAACACCGCCGCCGCCACCCATATATGGGATATAGCTCAGGGCGACGTTCTCACCGGCCTGTTCATCCCCAACCGTCCGTTGGCTTTAGAGAAGGCTCCTGCCGCTCCCTCCGAGCTGAAATGGACTCCCGTGCAGAACACCGCATTAGAGGGTAAAATCTCGTTCAAGGCGCCCGTAACCAACTTCGACGGCTCGCCGCTGGTGGGTGAAATGAACTATGCCATTGTGGTTGATGCCGACACCATAAAGAGCGGCAAGATAGCCGCGGGCGCTGTAGCTTCCACGGATTACACCTTCCCCAAGAACTGGTATTATAATGTGCGTGTATCGGTGAGCAACACCACCGGCGCCTCGCCCTATACCGTCATGGAGTATTACATGGGCCAGGACTGCGCCTCGGCACCCGGCAACGCCACACTGGTATCCGACGGCACCAACCTGAAGCTGAACTGGGAGGCTCCCACAACCACAGAGCATGGCGGCCAGTGGAAACCGGAAGACCTGACCTACGACATCATCCGCTATCCCGGCAAATTCGACGCAGGCGCAACCGCCGCCGAGAAGACGTCGCTCAAAGTGGCTACCGACGTGAAAGGCACCGCATGGCAGGAAGCTATTCCGGCTCACAGCAAGACAGTTGGTTATTACTACACCATCATCGCCAAACAGGGCGGCACAGTTTCGCATCCCTGTTATTCCGACACTCTGGTGCTCGGCAATCTCACCCTTCCCTATTACACCGATTTCAAAGACCAGCAGGAAGCCTCCTCTTACCGCGTCTACAATATGAACGGCGACTACAAGACTTGGTACTGGATGTCGTCGTGGGATGGCGCCTTCTGCAACGAGAACTCGCACATGCCCAAAAATGAATGGCTTATCTCGCTGGGGTTTCACGCCGAGCTGGGCAAGGTGTATAAAATCACTTACGACATAAGCAGCTATACAGACGCCTCCAACGAGCTTCTGCAGATAATGGGCGGCATGGGTCAGACTCCCGCCGACATGAGCGTGGCCATCACAGACACCATGGCTTTCGGCATTGCCCGTGTGGCCAACGGCAAACGCTTCCTGGCCTACTTCACTCCTACGGCAACCGGAAACTGGAACCTTGGCTTTCATGCCGTGTCGCCTCTGAGCAGCAAGTTCATGTATCTCTATAACCTCGGCATCAGCGAAGGCACCTCTGCCACAGCTCCTAAAGCCGTTACCGAGATAAAATTCCGCAACGACGACAGCAAGACACCCTGCGGCACTCTCAGCTTCAAGGCTCCCACCGTAAGTTTCCAAAATCAGCAGCTCACCGGCAAGGTCTCTGTAAAGGTCCTCAGGGGCGATTCTCTGATTAAGACCCTTACCAACCTCACACCGGGCCAGGAGGTGAATATGCGCGACACTGTCAGCGCCAAAGGTGTCTTTACCTATCATCTGATTTCGCAAAACGATGCCGGCGAGGGCGAGGAGACCATGTTCGAGACCTTTGTGGGTGTCAACATCCCCGGTCTGGTGACTGAGCTGAAGGGTCATGAGATTCCTTCGCGTCCCGGATATGTGGAACTCAGCTGGGCCGCTCCTGAGGTGGATGCCGACAACCATCCCTTCGACACCTCCATGGCCACTTACCGCCTTGTCAACACCAAGAACAACGAAGTGTTGATTGATAACATCAAGGAGACGTCGATAACTTACAAGGTCTGCGAACCTGAAGATTTGGCCAACTGGTACAACTTCGGCATCATTACCGTTTCGAGTGCAGGAGCCTCCAAGAAGGGCGTAAGCATATCGCCCCTGTCGGTAGGCAAACCGTTGGAAATGCCTTTCATTGAGCCGTTTAGCGGCGTCGCTCCCACGCAGAACTGGATTCGCTCCTCGTTCGGCAACACCACTTATGCTTATCTGGTAGACGGTCAGGCCACCGATTCGCAGAACAAGAAAGTCTACAGCGAGAACGGCGACCAGGGTCTGGTTGGCTTCCGTGTAGGTTCCTATTCCGATGAGTTCTGGGGCGCTCACCGTTCGCTGAAGATTAAAATCACCGGCGAACATCCCGAGATGTCGATTTGGGGCTATTGCTCACCCGGCTGTCATAACCCCATTGACCTGATGGTGAATGAAACCGGTTACGAAGCCGGCTGGAAGGTGATAAAGACTGTGGAACTGGACGCCGACAAATATGGCTGGAAACGCTTCTCGGCCTCGCTCGAAGAGTATAAGGGCAAAGTCATCCAGGTATGCTTCCGCCAGCGCTGCGAAAACTTCACCATGAACATTGTTGACCACTTTGCTGTGGACAACGTCCTGAGCAAGGATCTCTATGCAGGTCGTTTCAACTTCGACTACGACCTCACTCCCGACAAATCTTACAAGCTCATGGTGCCCGTCACCAACATCGGTCTTGAACCGGCTTCGGGCTATACTCTCAGCGTGGTTCGCGACGGCTCTCTCGTTACAACTCTTCCGGGAGTGGCTCTCAATGCCGGCGAAACTCGCGAATTTACCTGCGACCTCGACATCAACAACGGTATGTCGAAGATGCTTGGCTACAAGGCTTATATCGATTGGAAAGATGATATGCGCCATGACAACGACACCACCGCTGAGCAACGCTATGTTGTGAATATTCCTGATCTGCCGCGCATCATGAGCCTCAAAGGCGTGAAAGGTGAATCGAATGTAAGCCTCGACTGGGGCGCTGCCGACCTGAGCATCGCCGACAAGGACACCGTGGAGACCTTCGAGAATTTCTCCACCTTCAGCATCGGACAGACAGGCTCTGAGGTAGAGGGCGACAACCTTGGCAAGTTCATCACCGTGGATCGTGACGGCAAGACGCCGCTGCCCCTGAAGATTGGCAGCAAGACCTATACCTTCCCCAACTGCACGAAACCCTTCGCCTTCGCCACCTTCAACTCAACCTTGACGGATCCGAAAATCAGCTCTTCGTCATACAAAGGCCAGAACTCGGCTACCTGCCTGATTTCTTTGGCCGTTGACGGACAGAAGGACGACTGGCTCATCAGCCCCGAGTTGACCGGTCTGAACAGCGAAATCAAAATCAGCTGTCGCTCAACTTCTGCCTCAAAGGGCCTGGAGGTGATACAGCTTTACTACTCCACAGGCTCCACGAATCCCGATGATTTTATAGCTCTCACTGACTCGGTTGAGGTGCCGAATGCATGGTTCAACGTTACGCTCGATATCCCCTACGGCGCCAAGCGTTTCGCCATCCGCGCCATGACCAACGGCGGCACAGCTCTGCTGGTCGACAACTTCAAGTATGTGGTGCCCGACAGCCGTTATCAGAACCTGAAGCTCAGCGGATATAACATCTATCGCAACGGCATCAAGCTCAACAGCGCTCTGCTCAACGCCCGCACATACACCGATGCCTCGGCCGATACCAAAATCGACAACTACTACACCGTAACGTCGGTCTTCGACCGCGGCGAATCAGGCGCAAGCAACGTATTGAAGATTGACGGCACCAATAGCCTTTCTACGCTCACCGGCGACGCCCTGCGCGTAGGTACCGACGGCCGCAATATCGTGGTGGATAATGCCACCGACGGCATAGTCTATGTCTACAATGCCCAAGGCTTCTTAGTGACCCTGCGTCAGCCTGCCCACCGCCTCGTCATACCTGTTGAGGCTCCGGGCATTTACCTGGTCCGCAGCACCGGCAAGTCGGTCAAACTCATGGTTAAGTAACCCTTCAGCACCAATCTATATTTAGAGCGTGCCATAGAGGATAGTGATTATCCTTTATGGCACATTCTTTTCCGCGCTTTTGTAACGTAAAAGGGCGCCCCGAATAAGTGGAGCGCCCTCATGAACAAGTTATATTGGAAAAAAAGGGTTAAAGTGCTTACTTTACAAGCAGTTGGAATTTTTCTTTACCAACTCTTACGAACCAGATGCCCGGATTGACACGCACGCGCAAAACATCACGCGGGATGCCTGAATAGGCTACCAGAGCATTGGTGTTGAAGATGGAAACAGAAATTCCTTCTGCACCTGCAACATTGATGATGCCATTGCCGGAAGTAATATTCAGACCAGTGGTTATACCCTCAACGGCAAGAGGTTTGTATAACGCGGCATTGCTGGGTTCAGATTCTGAACCGTCGGCGTATACAGCCGTTACGCGGTAATATGCCTCCTTTTTCACATTGGGGTCAAGATAGGAGAGCTCGGTTACCGGAGCGGTGTTTACCTTCTCGTCATCGCGATAGATATTGAAGCCAACCGGCTTGTCGATGCGGCGTTCATAAGTGATGTCGTCGATTTGCAGCATATAATTGTCGTAAGCCATGCTGCGGATGGCGAAGTATTTGGCGCCTTCGGGAATATCGACGGTGTATTCTGTCCAGGCTTTGGGCACCCTGCTTACCTTCTTGACTCTGTGAGCTTTAAAGTCGTCTGTTGTCTTTCCCGTTGTGGAATAGTAAACGTTAAAGCTTTCGGCATAGCTAGAGCTGTAAGACTTGGCAAAGAAGCGAATGGTCTGAGCTTTGCCGCTCAGCTCCGGCGAGATAAGCCAGTCATTCTCGTCATTGTCCGACAGACAATAGAGGCTTGCCAGATACTTGTTGCCGCTGTGGGCTTTGAAAGTGCTGTTGGAGCTGAAGTTTTCATGTGAAGCATCGAAGACGAAGAAGGACTGCAACGACTTCTTGGGAATACCAGGAATTTCAATGTTATCGAAGCCTCCCACGGGTTCCTGGTCAGCATCGATGAATGTCCACTCTCCAACGCCGGAATTGGCAAACGACGGATAGCTCTCGAAATCATCGGTTATGGTGTCGAAATCATTCTTAGAGAAGAGGTCCGACTCCCATTTCAGGTTGGCGCCGTTAACGGACTCAATGGCAGTAACTGTGAGATTTGCGGGCGCCTCGCGATTGGTAATGGTTCTCAATACTGTTACCGGTGAGGAGACATTGTCTGACTGCTTCTGGTCGGCTTCATAGACCACTTTAGCGTGATAATGGCAAGTGTCGGGGTCGTTGAAGCTGTAAGTCTGGTTCAGGGCTATGGAAGCGGACTTCATTGAAGCCAAATCAACGCCGGGGAGAGTCATCACCGGCTCTTCTCCACCGTTTTTATAAAGCTCAACGGAGTACTCATTACCGGAGATGGCATTTATGCCGTTGTTGGCAACGCTGAGACGGAGTTCGAACTTCTCGCCGCGCTTGGCGCTTGAGGGTCCGGCAAAGTTAGCGGCAGTGAGGTTTATGTCTACATTGTCGTGTACCTTGATAACATCTATTGGTACGTAAGAATAGCTCTTTGCCACAACCCTGATGGCCAGGCGCACAACACTGCCCTTAAAGGCGTCGAGATTGACTGATACGGTTCCCCAGGCATTGCGATTGGATTTGCAAAGCTCATCTACAGTGCCTTTCAGCACTTCATGCCAGGTGTCGTCGCTTTCCCCTGTTTTTTGCAGCAATATGCGCACCTCGTTGGTGTTTGCATAGCCTTGGCTATCGCTAAAAATATTATAAGTAGCGAACGAGAATGTGGGCTTCATGGCATTTTTCAAATCCACTTTTGCCGTGTAGAGTGCCACTTCGTCATCAAGAGCACCAAACTGAGCGGCAACGAAACCGCCTGTGCCGTCGGCATCATCTGAGAGCAACTGACCGTTTTGGCATAACGTCCATTTCGCGCTCTCCCCGCTGATAACTTCAACGCCAACAGGGGTGCTCGGCTCGCCGTTGTCAAACGACTCAATGTATGTGGGCAGCAGAGGCTGTCCCACGGGGAGCATATTGCTGACCACCGCGTTCGATTTTCCCTCCGTGGTAGCGGCAACAACTGCAACAGAGGCGAAAATCTGAGATTTGCCGTCGTTGACTTTCCAAGTGTAGGTAGTGTCGGTCAGATTCTCGGCCAATACATCACCTGTGGCGACATTATACACCGAGTATGTAACATTTGAAGGTAACATAACGTGGCCATGAATGTCGGTCTTGGGTGCTTCCCATTTCACCTCCACCGTGCCGGGCACTGTTTCCTTGATGTTGAGGTTCTCTACACCGGTAGGCTCGAAGAGGCCTATATATTCTCCTATCTGAACCTTTGGACCGGGTCCGTAGGTATTAACCGCATAAACATCAAACTCATAATAGTTGGCCGAACCGACCTTGACAGTCATGGAGAACTCATCACCGGCTGCAGAAATATTTGCTGTACTAACCTTATTGCCATTCCTTTCCACCACTACGCTCTCGATGGCTGTAAGTTCGCCACCGGCAGCGTTCACTGCGGGAGCTTTGCCCGAAATGGTTGCATACTTCGGTTTCTTCGGATCAAGGGTAATCTTAAGGTCGGTTACCGTACCGGGAGTGCGTCCGTCCACTTCCTCAACCATGATTTTGTCGATGAAAACATTTGTGTCGTATGCAGGGCTGCATCCGTGGATTCCGATGTAATATATGCCGTCTTCATCCACTTTGAAGTATTCGCTGAAGTCCGTACCCCAGTAAATATTGCTGCGGGGTACTATTACCTTTGTCATCGCCTCTGCCTTAGGCTCCTTGCCGTAGTATACCTCTATGATGTCCGGAGCATAAGTAAAAGCGTCGGAAAATGCATACGTCGAAAATTTATAGAGTTGCGAAGCCTTGAGTTTGAGAGGCGGCGCAATCAGCCAGTCATCCATATCTGCCGCAGTGTTGCCTTTAATGCAGGCCGACTTGTTAGATTGCTTGTATTCAAACTTGTTGCCATCTTTGTTTGCGTCAATCACGGTGAAGAGGTCGAAGTCATCCTGAGTGCTGAAATCGGTGCTCCAAGGGGTTGTATTCTCGTTTAGGCTGACATGGTTCGATTCGCCGGGAGCCGAAACATTGCCGTTGTAGGCTGCTGTTACGGTATAATAATATACGCAGTACTTTTCGGGGATGCTTACAGCGTCGTAAAACGTTGAATCGGTGATATTTGAGGCGACAGTGACCTCGCCGGGGAAGCGTGTTACGGTATAGGTAACCTCGGAGGGATTGATATAGCCGCCGTTTACAGATTCGCTGACGGGGTTCCAGCTTACGGTGAACTTGCCGTTGCCGTATACGGCATTAACAGTCGGCGACTTGGGCGTGTCCTTACCTATGAAAAGTGTAATATCGGCCGACTGGCTGTCGCCCTCGGCATTGGTCAGTATTACGGAGAAGGTATAATTTCCGGCTGAGGGGAGAACGATTGTCTCAGTAGTTACTTCAGCTCCGTATGCTGTGGTGCCGTTGGCCACCTGCTTGCCGTTGGCCAGTACGCGGTAAGTGAGCGCGCCGGCACCGGTTTGTCCGCCTTTTGTTGTGGTAGGCACTTTGAAGCTGACAGTGCCGCTCAGCGCGCCGTTGGCGAAATGAGCAGCTAAGTCGGTAGCCTGTCCGGGCACTCCGTCGCTTACCGTTTCAGGAATGTGCATGCCTATTATCTCGTCGTTTCCGCTCAGCGTGCCCATCTTGGTTACATAACCGCTGGGGAGGGAAACGCGGTAGATAGAGCTGGCGCCTTCCTCGGTCATTACATTCCAGTATATGGCTCGTGTGTCCTTGTCGTAGCAGCCCGAGGATATATAGGGAGTAGCGATGTCGGTATTGCTTATGAGGGTTTTGCTGCCCGTTGTCTTGTCGACCTGATATAAAGCACCATTGAAGTCAAGTGCCCAGAGCTTGTTGTTTTCGTCGATTACCATCGTATGGAACATACAGTTGTCGACAATTCGGGTTACGGGGTAACCGGCGGTGGCATTTAGTGCCATTCTGCCGAACATATATCCGCCGGTGCCGTTGTTGAAGCAACCATATACGGAGCCGTTGTCGTAGGCAAGAGCCACCGGCAGTGAGGTTACCGGTACTTTTACGGTGGAAGTGCGGACCCATGTCTCGGCGTTGTATGCATCAATGTAACATTCAGTGTTACCATCGTTATCCTTGACGGTGCGACCTTGATAGAATGTGTCTCCCACAAGGATACCGGCCCAGTTGCCGGCTATCTCATTGTTGCCCGAGATGTTGAGGAAGTTATTGCCGTCGGGAGTGAAGCTCCACATACGGTGGGCTGTGCGGGTGGTAGAAGAAATTACAACTCCACGAAGGGTGGGGAGTGAAGCTTCGGCGCCGGCAAGGGATGCAGCGTCGAAGAGCGGGGTCGAACTATGCCTCTTTGGCAGGGTCCGTGTCCGAGAGAAGAGTGAGCCGAATTTTGTCTGTGGTTTGTAGATCAGCTCGGGAACATTCTGACTCACCAACGACATGACGTCGGTTGAGACAGGCGTTGACCGGCCGGGACTGAAGCGGCCGATAATCTGAGCACTGACCGACTGGCAAAAAAGCCATGATAAGGTCAGCCACATAATGAGAATCGTAGTTTTAGGTCTCATGAGGTTGGAATTAGAATTTTCGCAAATTTAAGTGCGTAATTCTAATTCTCTATCTTAAAAAGAGACCTGATTGTAACTATGCTTGTAAAGTTACAGCATAAGTTGCAATTCTGCAGGCAAGGTCACGCGAAGGAGATTATTCAGCCCCGCGATTCCGTCCCGGAGCGTCGCTCTTTGGCCAGCGCAAGGTACTCCGACGGTGTCATTCCGGTATGCCGCTTGAAGGCTCGCACAAAGCCTCCTCGCGACCGAAAACCAATGTCCAGACCTATGGCCTCAATAGTGAAGTTATCATATACCGCTGAGTCGCTGATGCGTCTTGCCACCTCCCGGATACGTGCCTCAGTGAGTACCGCTGTGAATGTGTTGCCATAGCTCTCGTTAATCACCTGCGAAACGTTTCTGGCGGAGTCGGCACAGATTTCGGCAATAGTAGCCACGGTACAGTCGGGATTGGATATCACATCTGAATCGTCAAGAGCCTTGCGCACACGCTTCAGCAATTCGGCCTTGTCAATGTCATCCAGTGTCGATGACCCGTATTTGGGTCGGGACTCCGTTATTGACGTCTCCTTCCGTACCGCTCCCGTGGCCGGTGTTTGTTGACTCTCTGCTTCCAGGTTGCTGTTATGTTCGGTCAAGGCGAGGTAATTGTCGTAAAGACGTTCATTCTTGGCACGCAGCATACGGTTTTTTCTTCGCAAACGCAGTAGCAGGAAAATTACGACGGATACCACGATGAGGGTAGCCACCAAAGCCAGATTGCGCATCAACAGTCTGTATCTCACCTCGGCCATCTCGGCGTCTGCATTGTTGAGCCGATACATCAGATACTCGTCGTGTATGCCGCTTAGCTGACATTGCATCAACAGAGAGTCACGAGTCTCAAAATAGAGCGAGCGGTAGCGGTCGGCCATCAGAGAGTCGCCGCGCTCACGGTGATATTCGGCAAGCATTTGGTAGGCATACAGCGACTCGCTGATGAGGTTGGCTCTTTGTGCCTTGTCAAGGAGCATTGAGGAGTGTACGCCCAAAGAATCGTTGTTGCCGCCGGCCTCGTCAATGCGTGTCAGCAGCAAATAGGAATGAGCCAATACATCGTCAGGCATCTTCAGCGATGCCATATATCGGCTGAGTTCCCAGCCATGCCGGTTCGCACCGTGCCAGTCATGCCGGTCGGCAGCCGTCATCATACGCTGAGTAATCTGCGCCTCCTTATACTCGTGCATGTTGGTGTTGGCCGGAATATACTTGAAACTGTCAACTAAAGAGCGGTTGTATTCCGTCATCCATGGCTCAAAACCGAAATTGGCACTGTTGCTGAAAGCAAGGCTGGCCGTTGACCAGTCTTTCTCTGCCACAGCTTTATGAAAGGCAATATGGTAATAATTCAGCGAACGAGTCATATTGTCGCGTGAGGGCAGACAACGCGAGTAAATATAGTTGATATGCCCGAGGCTGTTAAGCAGGGCGGCACTCATGTCGCTGCCACTGTATTCGCTGGCGCTGATGAGATTGCGCAAAGCCTGAGGATAATTGTGCCGGAAAGCCATGTCTATGAGAGCCATACTGTTGTAGGCTTCCACAAGCCTGTCGCGCGTCGCTTTGTCAATACGTCCTTTCGGTTTGTATCCGCGTGTAAACTGCAGGTAGCTCTGATATGTCTTGTCAATGTCTTTGCGCTTCATAATCTGCTCAAGGGTTTTGTCCGCATTCGGATTGTTGTCATGAGCAGACGAGGAGGCAACAGTGGTTTCTGCCGTTGCAAAAATATGGTTAAGCAGAAGCACCAGAGACATCAATATAATTTTAACTAACTTCATAATTACGCATCCTTTATGGTAATTTTATGCCATAATGCTCTTTATTTTCAGATATACTGTGATAAGAATCGTCTGGTAGGAAAAAGAGAATTCTTTACCAAATGCCGCATTCTTGATTTTTTCATCTGCAAAGTTAGTCAAAAATCAGCTATTAAAGCCGTATAACCCCCAAAAAGAACCAAACGATGCAATAAAATTCAATCTGTGGCAACCGCCTGTTTTTTTGTGCAGGGTCTGTGGAGCATAATTTGCATGAACCGGGCTTCCGTAGGCCGAGTAGGGTGGCGTATGGTTATATGGTCTGGGTTTGACCACCGGCATCCCTATGCAGCCCATATCAATTTGCAGAGGATATAAGCAGCCGTCGAGCGCATTATCGTAGCTGAAGTCATAGGTGTTGCAAATGATTTTTCTGCCCGATTCAGTACAAAGTGTGAATTGGAATTTGTTCGGGATTCCTCGGTAGGGGTTCTTAAAGGCTTTCTTATCGTGGATTTCCACATATTCAATGTGGCTGTCTGTAATACGCAGGTAGTTGACGCTCAGTATGACGGCCAACGCAAGCGCTAACAATGACGTGATGATGACGATATATGCTGTGTCGGTGTGGGGATTGTAATTGAACATTGCCATGGCGATTATCATTATGCCTATGGCGATTAAGCCTTTCCACTTTGTGAACACAAGATTATATTGCGAGTAAGCGGCAATGGCGGCAATCCAGAAGAGGCTGAGGGCCATGCAGAGCCAGCCTAAGCGTGTGGTGAAGGACATAACATCGCTGTCTACCTCCAGACCGAAGAGGCCGCGTTGCTCATGCAGGGTAATGGTGTCGGGATAAGATTCTGTATAGTACTCGTCGCTTGATACACCCATGCTCTGGGTTCTGCCGTTGTCGGCTAAATATGCAACGTGGTAGTCGATAGTTGATTCTCCAGTGTTTGAGTGGTCGATGATGGTGAATTTTTCTTTGAACCGGGCCGGATAGCTTCGGTGCGAGGAATTGTCAGCAAAGGTGAGGTTGAGAAGCAGCGGAAAGCTCATCAGCACCATCACCCCCGTAATTACATATTTCACAATCAGCGGCACTTTGTCTATCCAAAGAAGCACTAAAAAAAGATACAGACCACCAAAGTCCATAAGAAGAAATGGCCTGCCATGTTCACAAGGGTATGGAGGCAGCAGCAAGCAATGATAATTGTGGCGGCAATTACCAGGTACTTGCAAAATGTGACGTTGGAGTCGGGTATTTTGAATTGTAGCAGTGGGGGGATGAAATTTCCTTCTGCTTTGGCCTGATAGTGTTGATTTCCCGAGTTATTTTCCATAAGGGTATGACAGTGGCTTAACGTATGGCGCACGAACCGGGCAAATCTGCCTTCGGCCCGTGCGCCTGTTTGTGGCTTCAGAAAAATGCTGACGCTTTTTTACGCCTGCAGATTTCGGTTATTTATTTGAATTTCTCGAAGTCGGCCGGAGTGGCTTTGAGAATGATGCGGTCGCCGGCGGGGCCTACGATGATGAAATTCACGTTGGTATTGGCCGAGATAATCAGGTCGTTGAATTCAGCTGCGCTCTGGCAGAAGGAGGTCATGAAGATTTTTTTGGCTTCCGTTTTATTCTCGTTGAAGGTCTGAATGGCGCTTGCGTCATCTACTTTGAAAGTGATGGCGAAGAGGTTGTCGCTTTCGTCGTACGATACTTCCAGCAGCGAAACGCCGTCGCCCATATCTTCGGGGCATGATTCGTTCATCAGCTCTGCCACCTGCTGAAGCTGTTCCATTGCTTCGGAATCACCGGGGGTGCTTGTAATCTCTTTTTTGTCTTTTGAATCTTCGCTCTTTTCGCTTTTGGCGCTATTGTTGCCGCACGAGGGGAGTGCCACAACAGCTATCAGAGCCATGATTACTGCAAAGAGGCTTTTCTTTACCATGTTGTTGAATATTTAGTTAGTTCTTGGTTATCGTTTACCGACTGAATAGGGTCTTATAAAAACAACAGAGGCCGGGGCGTTTTGTCGGACGTTCCCGACCTCTGTATTGGGGGGAATTCAAGCCCGGAGGCTTAAATTATTTCTGCAGACGATTCTTACTTGCCTTCGTTCTTCAGCTGCTCTTTGAGAGCCTGCAGAGCGTCGAGGTCGCCAAGAGTAGTCTTCTCCATCGGAGCCAGCTGCGGAGCTTCTTCACGCTCTTCCTTCTCGCCGCGACGGAAAGTGCGACGGCTGCTGCCTGCGCGTTCGGCGCGTTTCTCGGCGCGCTGAGCGTCTTCGGCTATGCGGCTGTGGCTCAGGATGATGCGCTTGCTGCCCTTGTTGAACTCTATTACCTTGAACGGCAGTTTCTCGTCGAGTTTGGCCTGGGTGCCGTCTTCTTTTACCAGATGTTTGGGAGTGGCAAAGCCTTCTACGCCATATTCCAGCGAGATGACTGCGCCCTTGTCCATAACCTCCGTAACTGTGCCTTCGTGAATTGAACCAACGGTGAAGATGGTCTCGAATACGTCCCAGGGGTTCTCTTCAAGCTGCTTGTGGCCAAGGCTCAGACGACGGTTCTCTTTGTCGATTTCCAGAACCTGAACCTCGATGTCGCTGCCGATTGAGGTAAATTCGCTGGGGTGTTTGATTTTCTTGGTCCAGCTCAGGTCGCTGATGTGAATCAGGCCGTCTACGCCCTCTTCGGTCTCCACAAAGACGCCGAAGTTGGTGAAGTTACGCACTTTGGCGGTGTGGCGGCTGCCGATGGCATACTTCGTCTCGATGTCCTGCCAGGGGTCTTTCTTAAGCTGCTTGATGCCGAGGCTCATCTTGCGTTCGGTGCGGTCGATGTTGAGGATTACGGCCTCTATCTCGTCGCCTACCTTCATGAAGTCCTGAGGTGAACGCAGGTGGTTGCTCCAGCTCATCTCGCTTACGTGTATCAGACCCTCTACGCCGGGCTGTACCTCTATGAATGCGCCGTAATCGGTCATGACGCCAACCTTGCCCTTGATGTGGTCGCCGGGCTTGAGGTTCGGGTCGAGGTTATCCCACGGATGCGGGGTAAGCTGCTTCAGACCCAGTGCGATGCGGCGTTTGTCGTTGTCGAAGTCAAGGATTACCACGTTCAGACGCTGATCAAGCTCTACAACCTCGTGCGGGTCCGATACGCGGCCCCAGCTCAGGTCGGTGATGTGAATCAGGCCGTCTACGCCACCAAGGTCGATGAACACACCGTAATTGGTGATGTTCTTCACGACGCCTTCCAGCACCTGACCCTTCTCCAGCTTGGAGATGATTTCGCGCTTCTGGGCTTCCAGTTCTGCCTCGATGAGGGCTTTGTGGCTGACTACAACGTTGCGGTAATCTTCGTTGATTTTCACCACTTTGAATTCCATCGTCTTGTCTACGAATACATCGTAGTCGCGGATGGGGCGCACGTCGATCTGCGAGCCGGGCAGGAAGGCCTCGATGCCGAAGACGTCTACTATCATGCCGCCTTTGGTACGGCATTTTACGTAGCCCTTGATGACTTCGTCCTTCTCCATTGCCTCTTTCACGCGGCTCCAGCTGCGCGATGCACACGCTTTCTTATGGCTGAGAACAAGCTGACCTTTTTTGTCTTCCTGGTTCTCGATGAATACCTCTACCTTATCGCCTACCTTAAGGTCGGGATTGTAGCGGAATTCGGTGATAGGGATGATGCCGTCTGATTTGTAACCGATGTTAACCACCACTTCGCGTTTGTTGATTGCGATGACGGTACCTTCGACTACCTCTTTGTCCTTGACCGTGTTGAGTGTCTCGTTGTAGGTCTTGGTCAGATCCTCGCGGCTCTTTGACCCTGCGGTGTCGCCGTTTTCATAGGCGTCCCAATCGAAGTCCTGAAGGCCTTCAACCGGGGTGTTTTTAAGTTCGTTCATTAAAATTGGTTAATGCTGAAAAAAGTTAATTCTCTCGCTTCGCAGTATGCACCCTTCCGAGCGCTTATACTACGGCGCCGCAAAGATAATACATTTTTTAAATTTCTCCAAATTTCGGCACTTTATGGCATTTTATATGGCATTTTCAGCGCCTTTGTTTGCGGCATTTTCTGCAAGAAAGAGGGCGTGCCGATGCCGGCGCGCCCTCCGTAGCTGTTCTTCTCCTTGCGGAGAAAAATGATAGGTTTATTTAATCACAACCTTTGTGGTCTTGCTGCCCTGCACTTTGACGTAGATGCCGGGGGTGAGGTTCTCCTGCTCTACGCGGAAACCGTTCAGGTCGTAGTAGTAAGCCGGAGCATCGTTGTCAGCGTCGATGCCGTTAACAGATTTGTCGAGTTTCTTAATGCTTGAGAAGTTCTTCCAGCCGAGAGCTGCTTTGTAAGCGGGGATTGATTCCTCGAGTACATAGAGGGTAGCCGTGGCGGCAAAGTCCGCAAAAGCATTGTCTGTGGTGGTGGGAGGCACTACAGCCTTGCACTTGACAGATGTGATGTTTTTGCTCGACATGAAGGCTGTGCCGGCAATGTCGGTCAGCGTTGTCGGAAGTTCGATTTCAGTCAGAGCTGTGCAGCTTGTGAAGGTCATGGAACCGATAGTCTTAAGGCCTTCGTTGAGCTTGACGTCGGTCAGAGCCTTGCAGCCGTAGAACGTGCTGGCGCCAAGGGTTACTATACCATTGGGGATAACTATGTTGTTAATCTTTTCGCAGCCCCAGAATGCGCTGCCGATGCTGTCGACTGTTGAGGGAATCTCAACTGTGGGCAGGTTGATGCAGTTGGCGAACGACTGGTCACCAAGCACTTTCAGACCGGTGGGCAGAGTAACTGAAGTAAGGGTCTTGAAGCCGTAGAAGGAGCGGCCGATGCGGTTAACGCTTGCGGGAATTTCAAGGCTTGTGCTTACCTGCGTGCCGTTGAAGTATACCTTGCCCCATTTGCTCTGGATGCTGTTGAAGACGTTGTAGATGGGGTTGGCGTTGCCGTTGGCCATCCATACGTTGCACCATGCGGCGAGGTCTTCAATCTTCAGTTCGTTGAGGTTGCGTACGTTGCGGAAGGCATCTTTGCCGAGAACTTTCAGGGTCTTGGGCAGAGAAGCCGAAGTAAGTTTGGAGTTGCCGTAGAAGGCTTGTTCAGCTACTGCAACCACGGTGTAGTCCGTGTTGTTGGCGTTGATGGTGCCGGGCATGTCAAGCTTTGTCAGCGAGGCTGCGCAGCCCAGTACGGTAGCTTCCTTCTTGGAGTGGTCAAGAGCGTATTCGATGTTGTTCACCGTAACGGTGTCCTGCATCTCGCCGCCGCCGCCCTGTTCAACCTTGTAGTTGAAAGCGTAGTCCTTGAGGAAGAAGCCGCGCCAGCTTGTGCCACTTTCGTTATAGCCGCAGAACAGACGGGTGTCGGCCGTAAGAGTGGTGAGGGTGTCGGTAGTGGTGACGGTGAAGGTGGGGTCGGGAGTGATGCCCTGGCCGTTGAAGCCGAGCATGAAGAAGCACTGGTCAGCGTTGCCGTTCGTGCCGCCGTAGAAGTCGATGGAGTCAGTAGTCAGCAGAGTAGCCTTGTTGCCGCTGATGGTGAAAGGCACCTTGTAGTTGTGGCCATAGAGCCACGACTGCAGACCCTGCACCTCAATCTTGTTGTCGGCTGTTTTGGCAACGGTAATGGGCAGCTCGTGAGTTGCCTGTACGGCACCGGCCTGGTTAGTCTGGCTGAGTTTGAGCAAGCCGTTGGCTTCCTTGCCTGTGATGCCGGTCATGAAAGCTACACCGCCCTGTGATACGGCAGCATAGATACCGGTGTTGAAGCTAACCTGGTTGCCGTTGAAAGTAAGTACTACGGGTTCGGTGCGGCTGTAGCTGTTGCCCTCGAGCGAGTAGAACGTGATTGTGCCGGCTGTGGAATGAGTGCCGATAACCTGGTTGGCGGGGCAGGTAACGGTTTTGGCAGTTGCGTCCCATGTGCCTTTAACGTCGTAACCGTCGGCCAGGCCTTTGAGGATTACCTCGTTTTCAGCTGCACCCTGTTCAACAGTGAAGTAGCCAACACATTTGCCCTGGTTGGTGAAGCTCTGGAAGAACGTGTTGTAGCGTTTGCCTGCTATGGCGCAGGGATTGGGCTGCTCGCCGCCACCGCCGCCGCCGGCAACAACATTGTTGTTGATAACATAATTATTGAGGTAGTAACCACGCCAGCTCGTGCCACTCTCGTTGTAACCGCAGAACAGACGGGTATCGGCCTTAAGAGTGATGAGGCTGTCAGTCTTGGTAACGGTGAAGGTCGGGTCAGCGGTGATGTTAGTACCGTTGAAGCCGAGCATGAAATAGCACTGAGTGCCCGATGTTGAGTTGTACCAGTCGAGCGAGTCGGTCGTCAGCAGGGTAGCCTTGTTGCCGCTGATGGTGAAAGGCACCTTGTAGTTGTGGCCGTAGAGCCACGACTGCAGACCCTGAATATCCATGTGGATGTCAGATACGTTGCTGATGTACAGAGGCAAGTCGAACGATGCTGAAACAGCACCGGCCTGGTTCGTGCGGTCGAGTTTCAGACGGCCGTTGGATTCGATGGCGGTAAGGTCATCTTTCATCATCACAACACCACCATTCGTTACGGCGCAGTAAACACCGGCGCTGAAGGTGATGTTGTTGTCGGTGAAGGTGAGCACTACAGGTTCGTTTTTGTAGTAGCTGCCGCCTCTGAGGGCGTAGAAAGTAACAGTGCCGAGCGAGGCGTGAGTGCCAACTACCTGTGAGGCGGGGCAAGTTACCGTGCCGGCTGTCTTGTTGTAAACACCTTTTACGTCGTATCCGTCGGCAAAGCCTTTGAGGATTACAGTGTCGCCTTGACCTTTTTCAACGGTCAGCCAGCCTACGCAGTTGTTGTAGTTGGTGAAGCTTCCGTAGAAAGTATTATAGCTTTTGCCTATAATTTTTTCGGGTACGGCACCCTTGGGTGCTTCTTTGCGTATCGGAGTGGTGAATTTGTCCTTTGCGGTGAGATTGGCCCGGAACACCTCACGCTGAGGCGCGCCGAGCGCGGTTACGTTCGTTGAAGGAATGCGCTGGCTAACAGCCTCTGAGACAGAGGTCTGTTGGGGCGTCTGCTGTGCGGACTGCAGCTACTGGAAGGTGTAGTTCGCTGTACGCTGCTTGGCCGGAGCCTCGGTCAGATTGACCTTTTGCGGCGTAATCACGCGTCCCGGCAATTCGCTTAGCTGAACCTGAGCCGTCATGATGCCGGCCGTCAGCAGCGCTGCCGTGAGGAAGCATAGTTTTTTCATGTTGTTAGATATTTTAATTGAACTTAATTTGGTCACTTGGGAGTGGTGTGGTTTTCAATTTGTAAAGTTAATAAAATTTTCGGAATACTAAAACTCTATGCTAAAATATGGTTTTGCGGGCATTACCTTGCTGAAAAATCGGAGTTTAGTCTAAGCATTACAGAGAAAAAGGAGAGCCACCGGCTCGGGAGAAGGATGCTGTGCAGTCGTTTCTCTCCGGGCCGGTGGCCGGTAGGGTGTCAGTCACCGTCTGCCTGTGGGGTTATTGGCGGGCAGTGATGAGGATTTTGCGTGTGGCTGTGGTGCCGTCGGTGTAACGGATACGGGCTATGCAGGGTGTGCCCGGAATCGGACTCTGCAGACGGATGCCGCTGAGGCTGTAATACTCTGTGGTGGCTATCTCCTTGCCGTCGTTGTCAAGGTCGCTGACGCCAAGGGTGATAACATTCACTGTATACTGCTTGCTCAGAGGCTCTTTTGTGTTGAGAACCGTGGCGGTGAGGGTATGGGTGCCCTCTTTCAGCAGATATACGTGTCCGCCTTCGTCAATGCGCAGACCGTCGCTTGTGCTCCAGACCACGTTGGGACGCATGCCCACATGGAAGCCGTTGGTGATTGACTGGGCGCTGTCGTTGTCGGCGTAGTCAATGTCTACGGCGTGGAAATCGCTCAGTGGCAGCGAGTCGACAAATGCCAGTACGGGGAAGCAGGCGCGCCGGTAGGTGTAGGCGTTGCCAAGGGCTGCCGTCTGCAGCTGAAGGTTGCTCAGACCAACTGCTAAAGTGTCGTTGGCAAAGCTGCCAAGGGCAGTGCGGTTGTAATAAGTGCTGTCAACGTGCATCAGAGCGGGGTCGATGGGGGTGCGAGTGTCGACATAACTCGAAATCAGGGCTACGTTCGAGACGCGGGTGGCCGTGTCGGGCACAATCACAGCGCCGGTGTTGTAGCAGCGCAGAATGGTTGTGCCGCCGTTGCCGTTGCTGTGCATGGCGGCATTGATACCGGCAGCGTCGTTGGGTGCCGTAACGGTGCCGTGGTTATAGCAGTCGGTAAGTTCAACGGGTCCGTAGCCGCCCCAGATACCTGCGGCGCCAAGGCCTTTGGCCGGAAGCGTGCGACTGAGGGTTACGTTGCCGTAGTTAACGGCATGACTTACCTTGGCTATCGGCATTGCGCCTACACCGAAGATGCCGGCGGCGCCCGGTACGTTGCTCTCTACGTTACCTGAGTTCCAGATGCGTTCGGCCGTGGAGCAGAATGAGCCGGCAAAGCCGCCAACACCGCTCGAGGTGGCGTCGTCTTTCTCTTTCACAACCTTTACGTTGCCCGTGTTGAAGCAGTCGCTGACGTGGCCGCCGGTGATTTTACCTGCGAAGCCGCCTGTTGACTGTGACTCGTTGTAAACGTCGCCGTAGTTGCCGCTGTGGCTTGCCGACGAGGGATATTTGCTCTGTGAAGCCATCTGGCCTATTACACCGCCAACGCTGTAGGCTGTGGAGCTGAAGCCGGTGATTTTGCCGGTGTTGAAGCAGCTGTCGACGGTGCAGCCGGCGGTAATCTGACCGATGATGCCGGCCGTATAGCTCTTGCCGCGCAGGTTACCGCTGTTCTTGCAACGGAGGATGTAGCTCAGTCCGCTGCCCTGCGTTGAGGGAGCCATGCCACCAAGGTTGCCGCCATTGGGAAGGGTGATGTCGGCCACGTTCTCGCAGTCGAGAATCTGACCTGTCTTACCCAATCGGCCTGCTATGCCGCCGGCCTGCTGGCGTGCCACTACGCTGCCTTCGTTGCGGCAGTGGCTGGCCGTGCCGCTGTGCCATGCTGCTATGCCGCCAACATATTGCTGGCCTGTCCAGGTTGTGCCGGTGGTGTTCTTGTTCTGACCCACTGTGCCGCGGTTTATGCAGCTGTCTATGAGCGAACCGGCGTCTGTCTGGCCGGCTATGCCGCCTATGTAGTTGTAGTTGGTGGCGTAGCTCGGACTGATAACGCCTTCAAACACGCAGTTGCGTATCAGAGAGCCATCGTACATATAGCCGGCGAAACCTGCTCCGTAGCCGCCTTTGCTGTCAACCTTCATGCGCGATACGCTGTTGACGATGCTGCCGTAGAGCTTACCTGCGAAGCCACCCGTGTAGCTGTAGCATTTCAGAGTGCCGTCGAGGGTAAGGTTGCTTACGCTGCCTTTCGAGCCGATGGTGCCGAAGAAGCCTAAGTATTTGCCCGTTTTGCTGGTTTCGTCGGTAAGGCTGAAACCGCTGATGGTCTTACCGTTGCCGTTGAAAGCGCCCTGGAACTGAGGTCCGGTGAAGCCGATGGGCTTGAAGGTGGTGGTGTCGGCGTATGTGATGTTGTTCTCAACACGGAAGAAATAGCCTTCGTAGTCCATTCCCGACTCGGTCATGAATTCCGACAGCAGAGTGAGGTCAGCGGCCGAGGTGATGCGGAAAGGCGAACTCTCGGAGCCGTTGCCTGCCAGGATTGCCTTGATGGCCGTGAGGGGATAGGTCTTGGTGAATCCGTTGAGCTTGGCCGTGAGAGTATCGGTGGCGATGTTCTGGTTGCCCATGTTCACCTTCAGGTTGCCGCCTGCTATGCTGAACACGCTGTCGCCTTTGAGCTGCCACTGCAGAGCCTGCGTGGCTGCCAGGGGGGTAGCGTGGATTACGTTGGTGCGCTTTTCGCCTTTGCCGAAGAGCACATAGATGCTGCGCTGGGCTATGCCGGCGGTTTCATTGGCAAATGCTTTCAGAGTGGGGTATGCCGTGGCGCTGAATTGGAATTTCTCTTTGTCGAGGCCTTCGGGCACGGTCGCTGTAACGAGTTCTGAAGTGGAGACGCCGTTGAAGCCCTGGCTCAGCGAGGAGCAGCCGTCCATATTGTTTACGGAGGCATCGAAGTAGTTGGCTTCAATGTTGCCGCGGCCGTTACTGTAGCCTATCACGCCGCCAAACGGAGTGCCGGAAGTAACAACCAGACCCGACGATACGCATTGCTGCACATTGCCCATGCCATTGGCTGCCGCATTAGAGCCTATAACGCCGCCGGTATATTCAGCGCCGCTGATGGTGCCCGAGTTGACGCATACCGTCAGTGAGCCGGCCGATGCGCCGGCAATGCCGCCGGTGTATTTGCCGGCGCCGGTGATGTCGCCGTCGTTCTGAGAGTCGCTGATGCTGCCCATGTTCTGGCCGGCGATGCCGCCCACATAGTCGTTGGAAGCGGTTACAGAGGCGCCGTTGTAGCAGCCTGCTATGCTGCCGCCCTCGTCAACATGACCGGCGATGCCGCCGATGCGGTTATAGCCTGTGCGGATAGCGGCGTAGTTGCGGCAGTTCTCCACCTTGCCGGTGGTGTAGCCGATTACTGCGCCCGCGCTGCCATAGAAGTCGAGTTGGCAGGAAGCGTCTATGATTACGTTGCGGATGATGCTTGTGGGACTGCCGATGTGGAACAGACCGCCGTAGTTGTAAGTGCCCTGCAGCAGATTGCCCTGAGCGTTGACTTTGGCAGCCGTTATCTTCAGGTTCTTGATAAGGTGGTTGTCGCCGTCGAAGACACCGGCAAATTCCAGCAGATGGTTTCCGGCACCCACGCCTGCGAAGTCGTCGGCGAGGCCGAAGTCAACGTCGGCAGTCTGGCGGAAGAAGTCGCCTTCATGGTCATAGTGCATCACGGCGGTGTGCAGGATCATGAAGTCGGCTTTGTTCTTTATCAGATAAGGAGAAGCGGCTGTGCCTTCGCCGTCGAAGAGCTTCGGAACGACGTTGATGATGAGGCGGCGTCCGGTGGCTTTGCCGTTGATAGTGGCTACCAAGGTATCGTTAGCGTAAGCTGAGCCTACAGCCAGCGAGTTGCCGCTGATGCTCAGACCCTGCGTGGCGGCGGTGAGATTGCCTTTGGCGTCGAGCAGCTGCCATGCAATGCCTTGTGCGGCCTGCAGCATGGCGTTGTGCTTCATTACGCGCGTTGATTCACCGGCGGCGAACACTGCGGCAGATTTTGCCACGTCGTTGTCAGTGAGAGCGGCGAAAGCCTTCAGAGTGGGGTAGGCGCCGGTGTTGGTGTCCCATACCGACGAGCTGAAGCCCTGCGGCAGCTTGCCCAGGAAGAAATCGGTGTTTTGGCCGAAGCGGGTATCCTTCAAACCGGTTGCCTGGTTGTCGGAATATACATTTGTGAAGGCAGTGTCAGAGGGTTTCTCTTCAAACTGCTCCATGGTGAATTCGTCGCCGAACACACCGGCGTGGATGGTGCGTTCGCGGCCCTGTACCTGACCCGCGTTGTAGCAGTTCTTGACAAAGATAGGCTCTGTCATGCCGTCGATGCTGTTGTAGCTGCAGGTCAGGTATCCTATCAGACCGCCTGCGTAGGTGCTCAGACCGTCAGCCTGAATCAGACCTGCGTTGTGGCAGTCGTCGATGTAAGAGTCGCGTACTATGCCGCAAATGCCGCCGGCGGCTTCCTCCGTGCCTGTGGTGGAAGTGGTGCGAACCAAGCCGGTGTTGAGGCAGCCGTCCATGTCAACGGCGTAGAGATAGCCTGCAATGCCGCCGGCAAAGCCGTAGCCTGAGCCTTGCGTTACGGTGCCTGAGAAACGGCAGTCGGCAATGCGGCCCTCGCGGTTGGTGGAGTATGACTGAGCCAGACCGGCAATGCCACCTACGCACGAAGCGCCGTTGGTGAGACGTGCCGGCAGCGATACGTCAGCGTCGGAGTGGCAGCCTGTGAGGGCGCCGTAGGAATAACCGGCAATGCCGCCTATGTAGCCTGCCGCCTGAGCGCGACCGCTGAATGAGCAGTTGTTGACAGTGCCGTAAGTGCGGCCGGTGATGCCGCCTGCGCAAAGACCTGTGGAGGTTACCGTGCCTGTGGCGTGGCAGTTGTCGATGACGCCCATGGAATAACCGGCTATCAGACCGAGATAGTAGCCCGAACCCGTTATGGAGCCGTTGGTTACGGTGAGGTTGCTGATGCGGGCGTTGGTGTAGATGGCGCCGAAGAGGCCCTGGAAGTGATAGCCGAGGGCATTCACCTTAAGGTTGGCAATGGTGTGTCCGTTGCCGTCGAAGACGCCGTTGAAGGCCGCCTTCTTGCTGCCTATGGGCAAGAAAGTGCCGACGCTGCTCATGTCCAGGTCGTTCATGAGCTTGAAATAGCGGTTGGGGAAAGAGTTCTTCTGCGAGGCTTCTGAGAGAGCCACCAGGTCAGCCGTGGTCTTAATCAGATACGGCGAAGCCTGAGTGCCGTTACCCTCAAGGTTGAAGGGATTGGCGGCAGGCAGCTGCAGTGCTATCGAGGCTTTGAACTTGGAGGCCGGCAGATAGAGCGCTACCAACCCGTACTGCATTATGGAGCCGGCAACCCATGGCGAGAAGGTCATTGTGGAATCGGCCTTGGAGATGGTGGCCATCACCGGCTCATCCTTCGTTATCACGCCCGTGGCCGGGTCGATGGGGAAGGTGTGGAAATCGCCGTAGAGGCCCATGTTGGCTATGTACTGCTCTGATACGGATGCAGTGCCGTCGGCCGAGATACGCGCGGTTACCGGAACGCTTGTGGTGCCGAAGTTGTAAATCTTCATCTCGGCGGCCTGCGGCTGTTCAATAAGCAGCGGATAGGATATTTCCGAATCCTGGCCGTTTGCGCGTTTGGTGGCCGTCATGGTGGCGTTCGAGGGGTGATATTCGCTGCTGTCTATGGCAGCCAACAACAGACCCTTGTTGTCGCCGTCGCCCACTATGGCGCCCCATTGCGGCAGGCGGATGACACCCTTGCTGTCGATGGTGCCGCGCACCGGGCTGGAGGGGAAGTACTGTATTCCGGCATCGGAAATGGTGATGGGGAACATGTATACATCGCCGTATTGGGTGCTTTGCCAGATGCGCTGCGGCAGAATGCTCACAGTGCCGGTATTGACGTCGATTACGGCATCCACTGTTTCTTCGAGACCGTAGAAATTGTGGATGTGAATCATCGTGGGGTCGGTGGCGTCGGCCACATACTGCATTATGCAGTTGCTTTCGCTGCCGTTATGCACAAAGTCCTTGCCTATCACATAACCCGTTATAATCTTGGCCGGCGTGGCCATGCGCTGTGTGCGGATAACGGGAGCCTGCGATGTGGCGGCGGATGCATTGCCCACAGGACGCAGAGTCCTCTTGTCGGGCTTTACATAGGTAAGAGTGGCCGGAGCGTTTGCGGCCAAAGACACATTTGCCTGTGCCAAATTGCCCGATTCGGCTGCTGCAATGTCGGCAGCAAGCGCAATCCGGGGCCGGAAGGATTGTTGCAGCGCAGCGGCCTGAGGCAGAGCCGGTGGTCGTTGACCCTTAACCGTGGTGTCGGCGTTGAGCCGCGCCACGGTCGGCGTCGTAGCCGACAGCGTTGCAGGAAGTGCTATGGCGAGTGCCGGTAGCAGCTTCTGCAAAAGATTGTGTTTCATTTAGCTGTTTGTTGGTTAGAGTTGTATTGAGGTATTCTGTTTGTTCGGTTATCAGCGGCTGAGGGTGCCGTCGGTGGCTATCTTTAGCGGCGAGGCGGGGAAATCGGTGGCCGACAGGCGTTTGATTTGGCGGGCTGCCTCGTTGGTGGCGTCGAGCCGGGGCCCTTTCCCTTTCTGCTGCCTGAAGCTGTGAATTTTCCCTTTTATGAAACGGCCGTCGGCATCTATCTCCACTACTGCCACCGGGGCGAGGCCGCTCACTCCGCCAAGGCTTACGCGATATGGCGTACAGAAGTTGCCGAGGCTGTAGAAGATTATGTGGTCGTTATAAAGCTCGGCGGCACGCGGCACGTGCGGTCCGTGGCCATACACCACATCGGCACCGGCGTCTACAGCTGCATGGGCAAACTTCACCACATTCCCTCGGTTTTCTCCAAAAGCCGTTTCCGTGGCATTGGCAACGTGGCTGTATTTGGGACCTTCGCCGCCGCCGTGGAAGCTGACTATGACAATGTCAGAGTTCTTCTTGAGGTCTGATATAGTCTGTTTCACGGAGGCCAAATTATTTATCGACATGGTTCCTCGGCTGTGGCCGAAGGCGGCATATCCTATTTTATAGCCGTTCTTCTCTATGATGGCTGTGCGTGCGCCTTCAGCCCTTCCTGCGTAGGCTATGCCGGCCTCTTTAAGGGTCTTCTGCGTTGAAGCCACCCCCTGACTGCCGAAATCGTTGGCGTGATTGTTGGCAATGCTCAGCAGGTCGAAGCCGGCATTGACAAGGTTGCCGACGTAGCGCGTGGGAGTGCGGAAAATATAACAGAGCTTCGGGTTGGAGCAGCGTTTGGGCGTGCCTCCGCTGTCGAGCAAAGTGCCTTCAAGATTCCCGGCTGTTATGTCGGCAGCGCGCAACAGTGAGTCGCAGTCGGCGAAGAGGTTAGCCCCGTCGTTGGCCGGGAGATAGGCGCTTCCGGCATCCTCAGGAAAGGTCGTACCCATCATTATGTCGCCCACAAAAGCCAGCGTGAGGGGCTTTTTGAGCTGCGTGGATGGTTTTTTGACAGCAACGCTGTCGGCCGCGACAGAGGCGTTTGGCAGCGGTTTGTCGGCAACGTCCTTGCCCGAACAGCGGGCGAAAATAATTAGGGTTACTCAGAAAATAGCTAACTGATTATTTGTCAGTGTCATAGATTATTTGTA
>ERZ825384.758-NODE-758-length-41279-cov-31.805963_pt1 | contig 41279 bp, 37 predicted proteins | sample MGYA00519931_ERZ825384 | MGnify/ENA primary metagenome ERZ825384 (study PRJEB31778, sample SAMEA3449200) | human gut metagenome | biome: human gut; feature: human-associated habitat; material: faeces | place: United Kingdom | collected 2010/2012 ...
ATGAGAAATCCTACCGTTTGTCGGTCTATCTTCGATAGCCCTGCCACGGAATTACGCCGCTGCCCCGCTGAGTCGGGTCTACTTTTTTCGTGGTTTTGTCCATGGGCCTCAGCACATACATTACATAGTGGCCGAAGCAATCGGGAAGGTTGGGGTTGACAAAGAGGTCGCCGCCATGGGTGCGGTCGTCGCCTATCGTGGCACTGTTGTAAGGCAGGTTGTAGAACACTGATGCCAGTGACAGCAGTTTACCCTTTGGTGAGATATACATTTGTAAGGTGTTGATGCTGTCTGACTCTATGTTGGCATTGGTATAATCCATGCCTGTTGAGCGGCTGTAGGGAAGGCCGGCGGCTTCGCCGTTGGGAAGTTGCAAGCGCATCTCAATCTTCTTGGTGCAATTGGAGTCTGAGAATCTGAGCGTAGTGTCGGAATTGACTACCACATTGTCCACGCCGTCCATCTTGGTGATGTCATCCATGTCGTCGTAATCACCGTCGAAGGTGAGCAAGACGGCATATTTGCCTTTGGGCACTCGTACCTCGTATGTGTGTGTTTGGCCTTGACCAATTTGTCCTTGCCAATAGACTTTACTATGGCTGCTCTGTCAACATCTATGAAGAACAACATACGCGGATTTTTGTCGGCGATGCAGCTGTCGGTGGCGGTCTTTGCCAGTGTCCATTTCACGGTTACTGTTGCTGAGTCGGCCGAGGAGGCGAATTTGGGCGCCTGCGATTCAGGTGCCATGTAGACGGAGGAAACTACTTCTTGTTTGCCGGTGGCCGGATTGGGAACTGTCACTTCGGCAACAGGTTTCTGTTGCCATGCCATTACTCCTGCAGCTAAGACTGTGGATAATACTCCAAATGTGAGTAAACGATGTTTCATGCTGTTGTTAGGGACTCTGTATGTTAGATTCTGTGATGAGGCCGGCCAGAATCCGTTAAACCGACTCATTATTGTATGGAAAGTATGTTTGCTCTATAACTTGTAAGCCTTGATAGAAGCTCGTTCAGGTCAGGCATTTGATTCCACTGAAGCAAAATTCAAACACACTCGGGAATTTTCATAAGCAAAGTTAATATTATAGCGGCAAGGAAATGCACTGAAAAGCATCAAAGTTTGCCTCAAAAATGCCCTTGAAATGCCCCACTTCCAAAAACGGTGCAAATTTTTCCAATTTTTCAGCCTTAAAGTGGAAGCGATTGGAACCTACGTTTGTGAATTGCAAGAAGGAAACAGGGGAGGATGTGTGATGCTGTTGTTTTACACACCCTCCCCTGTTGGCTATGGGGATTGCTTTTGCTGTCTTATTCTGTTATCTCAACTGCGAGGACATCTTCGGGTTCGGAGCTGACTTTCTCCTCCTCCTGACGAGCTTTGTAATCGTCGACGTTTGCTACTACCAGACGCTGGTATTCGCGCAGACCTGTGCCGGCGGGGATGAGGTGTCCGCAAATCACGTTCTCCTTCATGCCCTCAAGGGTATCGGTCTTACCGTTGATGGCAGCCTCGTTGAGCACCTTGGTTGTTTCCTGGAAGGAAGCGGCCGACATGAAGCTGCTTGTCTGCAGAGCGGCACGGGTGATACCTTGCAGAATCTGCTCGGAGGTGGCGGGCACTGCGTCACGCACAACCACTGTCTTGAGGTCCTTGCGTTTCAGCGTGGAGTTCTCGTCGCGCAGTTTCTTGGCCGTTACAATCTGACCCTTCTGGAGCACCTGGCTGTCGCCGGCGTCAACCACCACCTTCTTGTCGAAGATGCGGTCGTTCTCCTCGTGGAAGTCGCGTTTGTCAACCACCTGCTGCTCCAGGAAGCGGGTGTCGCCCGGGTCGAGGATAAGCACTTTGCGCATCATCTGGCGTACAATCACCTCAAAGTGTTTGTCGTTGATCTTCACGCCCTGCATACGGTAAACGTCCTGCACCTCGTTGACGATGTATTCCTGCACCGCCGTCGGGCCTTTGATGTTGAGGATGTCGGCCGGCGTAATGGCGCCGTCGCTGAGAGGCGTGCCGGCGCGGACATAATCATTCTCCTGCACCAGAATCTGCTTGCTCAGAGGCACGAGGTATTTCTTTTCGTAACCCTGACGCGATGTCACGCTGATTTCGCGGTTGCCGCGTTTAATCTTGCCGAAGCGTACCTCGCCGTCAATCTCGCTGACAACGGCGGGATTCGACGGGTTACGGGCCTCGAACAGCTCGGTAACACGGGGAAGCCCTCCGGTAATGTCGCCGGCATTACCGGTGGCACGCGGTATCTTAACAATGACCTTGCCGGGCTTGATGTGCTCGCCGTCGTTGATGAGCAGGTGAGCACCCACGGGCAGCGAGTAGCTGCGCAGGATGTTGCCTTCAGCGTCAACCACCTGAGCGGCAGGCACTTTGGCGCGGTCTTTGCTTTCTATCATTATCTTCTCGTGCATGCCGGTGGCTTCGTCGGTATCCACGCGATAGGTAACGCCTTCTTCAAGGTTCTCGAAGCGTACAACACCCTCTTCTTCGTTGACGATGACGGCGTTGAAGGGGTCCCACTCAAACAGCATATCACCCTTATGCACCGTAGCGCCGGGGCCGAAGTAGAGCTTCGAGCCGTAGGGGATGTTGGCGGTGGTGAGGATATTGCCCTTGTTGGGGTCGAGGATACGAACCTCACCCATACGTCCCACAACGATGTCGGTGCCTTCCTCGTCTTTGATGGTGCGGAGCTCTTCAAACTCAAGCACACCTTCGTAACGCGAAGTTACATCTTTCACAGCAGCGACGTTTCCTGCAACACCGCCGACGTGGAAGGTACGCAGGGTCAGCTGGGTACCCGGCTCGCCGATTGACTGTGCCGCGATGACGCCCACAGCTTCGCCCTTCTGCACCATGCGGTGAGTGGCAAGGTTGCGGCCGTAGCACTTGGCGCAAACGCCCTTCTTCGACTCGCAGGTAAGCACTGAGCGAATCTCCACCTTCTCTATGCCGGCCTTCTCTATGCGGGCCACATCAGCCTCGCGAATCTCGTCGCCGGCAGCCACAATGAGCTCCTCGGTAACGGGGTCAAGGATGTCGTGAACCGACACGCGGCCAAGGATACGCTCGCCCAAGGTGGCCACTACTTCCTCGTTGTTCTTTATCTCCGTACATTCCAGACCGCGCAGCGTGCCGCAGTCTTCCTCATTGATGATAACGTCGTGAGCCACGTCAACCAGACGGCGGGTAAGATAACCGGCGTCGGCGGTCTTCAGAGCCGTGTCGGCAAGACCCTTACGGGCACCGTGAGTGGAGATGAAGTATTCCAGCACGCTCAGACCCTCCTTGAAGTTGGCAAGGATGGGGTTCTCGATAATCTGACCGCCTTCGCTGCCGCTCTTCTGCGGTTTGGCCATCAGACCACGCATACCTGAGAGCTGACGAATCTGGTCGCGCGAACCACGGGCGCCGGAGTCAAGCATCATGAAGACTGAGTTGAAGCCCTGCTGGTCTTCCTCCATCTGCTTCATCAGCGTGGCGGTGAGCTTGGTATTGACGTGCGTCCATACATCGATAACCTGGTTGTAGCGTTCGTTACCGGTGATGAAGCCCATCTGCCAGTTATTGTGAATCTCCTCAACCTGACGGTTACCTTCAGCCACGTATTCAGCCTTCTCCTTAGGAATGATGACATCGCCGAGGTTGAAGCTCAGACCGCCCTTGAAGGCCATCTTGTAACCGAGGTTCTTGATGTCGTCGAGGAATTGAGCCGAACGGGTTACACCGCAAGTCTTGATGACCTTGCCGATGATGTTGCGGAGGCTCTTCTTCGATATGATTTCGTTGACGTAGCCAATCTCCTTGGGCACATACTGGTTGAAGAGTACACGTCCCACAGAGGTGTTCTCTTTGCGCACAGTGACGCGGTTGCCGTTCTCGTCCAAGTCCTCCACAACGATGGTTACAGGGGCGTGAAGCGTTACCTGACCCTGGTTGTAGGCTATTTCAGCCTCTTCGGGGCCGTAGAATATGGAGCCTTCGCCCTTGTCGCCGTGGCGCAGCTTGGTGATGTAATACAGACCAAGTACCATATCCTGCGACGGCACGGTGATAGGAGCGCCGTTGGCAGGGTTGAGGATATTGTGTGCGCCGAGCATCAACAGCTGAGCCTCGAGGATGGCCTCATTGCCCAAAGGAAGGTGCACAGCCATCTGGTCGCCGTCGAAGTCAGCGTTGAATGCCGTACAAGCCAGCGGATGCAGCTGTATGGCCTTGCCTTCAATCATCTTGGGCTGGAAGGCCTGGATGCCGAGGCGGTGAAGTGTCGGGGCACGGTTGAGCAATACCGGGTGGCCCTTCATTACGTATTCAAGAATATCCCAAACCACCGGTTCTTTGCGGTCTACAATCTTCTTGGCGCTCTTCACGGTCTTCACAATGCCGCGCTCAATGAGTTTGCGGATGATGAAGGGCTTGTAAAGCTCGGCTGCCATCAGTTTGGGTATGCCGCACTCGTGCATCTTCAGCTCCGGACCTACCACGATTACCGAACGTGCCGAATAGTCAACACGTTTACCGAGCAGGTTCTGACGGAAGCGGCCCTGTTTGCCTTTCAGGCTGTCTGACAGCGACTTGAGCGGACGGTTGACGTCGCTCTTCACAGCCGAAGCCTTGCGCGAGTTGTCGAGCAGGCTGTCAACGGCCTCCTGCAACAAACGCTTCTCGTTGCGCAGAATCACCTCCGGAGCCTGTATCTCGATAAGGCGTTTGAGGCGGTTGTTGCGGATGATTACGCGGCGATAGAGGTCGTTGAGATCGCTGGTGGCGAAGCGGCCGCCATCCAGGGGCACCAACGGGCGCAGCTCCGGCGGAATTACCGGCACGGCGCGCAGAATCATCCATTCGGGCTTGTTGATGTTGCGCGATGCACGGAAGCTCTCAACCACCTGAAGGCGCTTCAGAGCCTCTGTCTTGCGCTGCTGGCTGCCGTCGGTGTTGGCGCGGTCGCGCAGCTCATACGACAGGGTATCGAGGTCGATGTCGCGAAGCAAATCAAGAATAGCCTCCGCGCCCATCTTGGCCACGAACTTGTTGGGGTCATCGTCGGGCAGATTCTCGTTCTCCTCGCCCAGACGGTCCATTATGTCGAGATACTCCTCCTCGGTCAGCAAATCGAGCTTCTCGGGAGCAATAATATCTTTGTCGTCTATTTCGGCCGCCTTACCCGGGTTGATTACCACATAGCGCTCATAATAGATCACTGCGTCGAGCTTTTTCGAGGGGAGCCCCAGCAGATAGCCTATTTTGTTGGGCAGCGAGCGGAAATACCAGATATGAGCCACGGGCACAACGAGTTCGATGTGTCCCATACGCTCACGGCGAACCTTCTTCTCCGTAACCTCAACGCCGCAGTTGTTGCAAGTAATGCCCTTATAACGTATGCGTTTGTACTTGCCGCAATGACATTCATAGTCCTTCACCGGGCCAAAAATCTTCTCGCAGAAGAGGCCGTCGGTTTCCGGCTTGTATGTGCGGTAGTTTATGGTTTCGGGTTTGAGAACCTCACCGCTCGACCTGGCCTTGATCTCCTCGGGCGATGCCAGCGAGATTGTGATCTTGGAAAAGTTGGTCTTTATCTTGTTGTCTTTCTTGAAAGCCATTTAAGTTCCTTCCTTAAAAAATTAGGTATATGATGAACTCGTCCGGGACACCGCAACAAACACTGTGCTGCGGGTCCGGGAGCGGATTAGTATCAGTCGAGGGTAATCTTCAGGCCCAGGCCGCGCAGCTCATGCAGCAGCACGTTGAGCGATTCAGGAATACCCGGAGTAGGCATCGGGTCGCCTTTCACAATGGCTTCGTAAGCCTTCGAACGGCCCGTAACATCGTCAGACTTGATGGTAAGAATCTCCTGCAGCACATGGCTTGCGCCGAAGGCCTCCAGGGCCCAGACCTCCATCTCACCGAAACGCTGGCCGCCGAACTGAGCCTTACCGCCCAGAGGCTGCTGTGTGATGAGCGAGTACGGACCAATGGAGCGTGCGTGCATCTTGTCCTCGACCATGTGGCCGAGCTTCAGCATGTAAATCACGCCCACGGTGGCAGGCTGGTCGAAACGGTCGCCCGTGCCGCCGTCGTAGAGATAAGTCTTACCATAGCGCGGCAGACCGGCTTTGTCGGTCCAGGCGTTCAGGTCGTCAAGCGTGGCACCGTCGAAGATAGGAGTCGAGAACTTCTCGCCTAACTCGCGGCCTGCCCAGCCCAGAACGGTCTCGAAAATCTGACCCAGGTTCATACGCGAAGGCACACCCAGCGGGTTCAGAACGATATCTACCGGCGTGCCGTCTTCCAGAAAAGGCATGTCCTCCTGACGTACCACTCGGCTCACGATACCCTTGTTGCCGTGACGGCCGGCCATCTTGTCGCCCACACCAATCTTACGCTTCTTGGCTATGTAGACCTTGGCCATCTGCATGATGCCGCTGGGCAGTTCGTCGCCGATGGTGATGTCGAGCTTGCGGCGGCGCAGCTGGCTCTCTATCTCTTTGCTCTTGCGCAGATAATTGGTAATCATTTTGCTTACCATATTGTCTATGCGCTCGTCGCCTGTCCAGTTGTTGATGTTTATGGTCTCGTAGTCAATCGTGGCGAAGTTCACATTCTTGAACGACTCACCTTCAGCCACCTTCACATCGCCGATAAAGTCTTTGACGCCCTTCGACGTCTTGTCGGCCAGAAGAGTAGTCATCTTCGATGCCATCAGCTGAAGCAGTTCGGCCTGTTTAGCCTTATATTCGTCGTCGAGCTGTTGCAGCTGTTCATTGCTGCTCTTGCGGCCCGTCTTCTTCTTGTTGGCGCGGCTGAACAGATTGGTGCCTATTACCACACCCTTAAGGCTCGGATTAGCCTTCAGCGAAGCATCCTTCACATCGCCGGCCTTGTCGCCGAAGATGGCGCGCAGCAGTTTCTCCTCCGGCGTCGGGTCGCTTTCGCCCTTAGGGGTGATTTTACCAATCATGATGTCGCCCGGCTTCACGTAGGCGCCCACACGGATTATGCCGCGCTCGTCGAGGTCCTTGGTTGTCTCCTCCGAAACGTTCGGGATGTCGGAGGTCAGTTCCTCCATACCGCGCTTCGTCTCGCGCACCTCGAGAGTATATTCGTCAACGTGCACAGAGGTGAGGATATCCTCGCGAACCATGCGCTCGTTGAGCACGATGGCGTCCTCATAGTTGTAACCCTTCCAGGGCATGAATGCCACCTTGAGGTTGCGGCCAAGTGCCAGCTCGCCGTTCTGCGTGGAGTAACCCTCTGTGAGAATATCATCCTTCTCCACACGCTGTCCAACTTTGCAGATAGGACGCAGGTCGATTGTCGTACCCTGGTTGGTGCGGCGGAACTTGGGAATGGCATATTCCTTCACAGCCGGCTCAAAGGCCACGAATTCCTCGTCCTCGGTGCGGTCGTAGCGGATACGTATCGTAGTGCTGTCCACGAACTCTATCACGCCGGCACCTTCCGCCATAATCTGAGTTCTGGAATCGCGAATCAGCTGACCCTCGATGCCTGTGCCCACAATAGGAGCCTCCGAGCGCAACAGCGGCACAGCCTGGCGCATCATGTTCGAGCCCATCAGCGCGCGGTTGGCGTCGTCATGCTCCAGGAAGGGAATCAGCGACGCGGCTATAGAGGCAATCTGCACGGGCGAGACGTCCATCAGCTCAACCTGCTCGGGCGAGGCGATGGGGAAGTCGGCGTCCAGACGAGCCTTAATCTTATTATTGATAAAGGTGCCGTCGTCGTTCAGCTCTGCATTGCCCTGAGCAATCATCTTGCCCTCCTCAACCTCGGCTGCCAGATAGATAACCTCGTTGTTGTTGAGATTCACCTTGCCGTCGGTAACCGTGCGGTAGGGGGTCTCTATAAAGCCCAGATTGTTGATTTTGGCATATACACAGAGCGACGAAATCAGACCGATGTTCGGGCCTTCAGGGGTCTCGATAGGACAGAGACGGCCATAGTGGGTGTAATGCACGTCACGCACCTCGAAACCGGCACGCTCACGGCTCAGACCACCGGGGCCTAAGGCCGACATACGGCGTTTATGAGTAATCTCGGCAAGCGGGTTCGTCTGGTCCATGAACTGGCTCAGAGCATTCGTGCCGAAGAATGTATTGATGACCGATGAAATGGTCTTGGCGTTGATAAGGTCGATGGGAGTGAACACCTCATTGTCGCGCACGTTCATGCGCTCTTTGATGGTGCGGCTCATGCGTGCCAGACCCACGCCAAACTGGTTGTAAAGCTGCTCGCCAACGGTGCGCACGCGACGGTTGCTCAGGTGGTCAATGTCGTCAACGTCGCTCTTAGCGTTGATAAGCTCAATGAGATATTTGATAATCTCAATGATGTCTTCGCGCGTCAGCACCTTCACCTCCATCGGGGTGGTCAGGTTCAGCTTCTTGTTGATGCGGTAACGGCCTACCTCGCCAAGGTCATAACGCTTCTCCGAGAAGAAAAGGTTGGTGATGACCTCGCGTGCCGATGCGTCGTCCGGCGGCTCGGCGTTGCGCAGCTGTCGGTAGATGTGCTGGATAGCCTCTTTCTCAGTGTTCGTGGGGTCTTTCTGCAGAGTGTTGAAAATGATGGCATAATCCACCGAATTCACATTCTCCTTCTCCAGAAGCACTGTCTTGGCGCCGCTCTCCAGTATGTCCTGTATGTTTTCTTCAGTGAGTACCTCACCACGATCCACAATGGTCTCGTTGCGTTCGATACTTACCACCTCACCCGTGTCCGTATCAGAGAAATCCTCCTGCCATGTGTGCAGCACACGCGCCGCCAGCTTGCGATTGAGAATCTTCTTGATATTTGACGGCGTAAGCTTTACCTCCTCAGCCAGGTCAAATTTCTCAATGATGTCCTTATCACTCTCCAGACCGATGGCACGAAGCAGTGTCGTTACAGGCAGTTTCTTCTTGCGGTCAATGTAAGCATACATTACATTGTTAATGTCCGTGGCGAACTCAATCCACGAACCGCGGAACGGAATGATACGTGCCGAATACAGCTTGGTGCCGTTGGCATGGATGCTTTGGCCGAAAAATACGCCCGGCGAGCGGTGCAGCTGACTTACAACCACACGTTCTGCGCCGTTGATGATAAAGGTGCCCTGGTCCGTCATGTAAGGGATAGGACCAAGATATACATCTTGTATCACGGTAGCAAAATCCTCATGGTCAGGATCGGTGCAATACAGCTTCAGCTTGGCCTTCAGCGGAACGCTGTAGGTCAAACCCCGTTCAAGACACTCCGCAATGCTGTATTGCGGCGGGTCTATGTAGTAGTCCAGAAACTCGAGGACGAAATTGTTGCGCGTGTCTGTAATGGGGAAATTCTCCGCGAAGACCTGATACAGACCCTGTTTCTTACGCTTCTCAGGGGGCGTGTCAAGTTGCAGAAAATCCCGGAATGATTTCAGTTGCACCTCCAGGAAATCCGGGAATGGCATCGGATTCTTGGTCGACGCAAAATTAATGCGCGGTTTTTCGGTTATAGCGGTACTCATTGATACGTTTTGTTGTCTGGTAAAAATGGTGGGAACTCTCGGCTCCCGTCTGGCCGGTCTGTGCTCCTTTACTTCAAAAAATTTTCCGTTGAAACCTTTTGTGTGTTTTCTGTTCCTGTCTGCCGATTCATTGTACAGCTGTCGCCAATTTCTTCTCTGAATGTCTATACTTGAGTTTTCTTTCAGTACGACATCATTAAAGACTTTCTGAACCCTTTAAATCATTTTCAGGTTAGCACCCGGGGTATGACAGAGTCAATTTCAACACCTTCTCAACGACAATCCTGTTTTCTTAAATCAGCTATTTGTTAGTTTCACTTCGGATGGCTTGAGCAAAGCCGGTCAGTATAGAATTACAAATTTCGTGCCCGGCACTGCGCCGGAATCAAAAATTTGTTTAAGAATGCGGTGCCATTTGGTTAAACAACCTAAATTTCACACGCAAAGCACGGTCACTTGGGTTACATCGGACCACCCGTGGCCTTGCTTCCAGCGTCAATCAAGCCTTTATATCCTTCTTCCGGTCAGATTTCAGATGTTCTTTGTGCTTCTGAACACCTTTTCTGCCTGCCTTACTCTCCTACTGACAGCTCTTGTCAGTCTGCGAAGGTGAATGACTTTACCTCTTCGGGTAAAAAAGACTCAATATCGCCTATCCGCCGCAAAAAGATATAAAAAGGTTAAGAACGGGACGCTCAAGCGCCGTTCTTAACCCGTTTTTACCTCTGCGAGGATGTATTATTTGAGCTCAACTTCTGCGCCGGCTTCTTCGAGTTGTTTCTTCAGACCCTCTGCCTCAGCTTTGGGAAGGCCTTCCTTAACTGCGCTGGGCACGCCGTCAACCAGAGCTTTAGCCTCTTTCAGGCCAAGACCGGTCAGCTCCTTAACGAGCTTAACCACTGCCAGCTTAGCTGCGCCGGGGGCTTTCAGGATAACGTCGAAGTTGGTCTTCTCTTCCTCAGCGGCTGCGCCTGCTGCGGGACCTGCTGCTACTGCTACTGCGGCAGCTGCCGGCTCGATGCCATATTCTTCTTTCAGAATGTTGGCCAGCTCATTGACTTCTTTTACGGTCAGGTTTACCAGTTGTTCTGCAAATGCTTTCAGATCTGCCATCTCTTTATAGGGATTTTATTGTTTTTAAACTTGGGTTGGTTAAGCTTCTTCTTTTTTTGATAAGGTTTCCAGAATGCCGTGAAGCTTGTTGCCGCCACTCTGAAGTGCGCTGATAACGTTCTTGGCCGGTGATTGCAGCAGTGCCACGATATCGGCGATAAGTTCGTTCTTGCTCTTGATGTGTGCCAGAGTCTCGAGCTGATCCTCGCCGGCATATACGGTCTCTTCTACGTATGCGCCTTTAAGTGCGGGAAGCGTCTCTTTCTTCTGACGGAAATCCTTGATAAGACGTGCCGGTGCATTGCCCGTGTTGCTCAGAAGCAACGTCGTCTCGCCTTTCAACAGTTCATACAGCTCGCTGTAATCCGTGTCGCACTGTTCCATAGCCTTGCGAAGAAGTGTGTTCTTCACACAAAGCATCTTGATGTCGGCCTTGAAGCAGGCACGACGCAATTCTGATGTGCGCGCTGCATCCAATCCCTGAGTCGACGTCAGGTAGAAGCATGCATACTGGCCAAGGGTATCCTTGATGTTATCTATTATAAGGGCTTTATCTTCTTTTCTCATTGCTGTGCTTTCGTTTTAATGATTAGTTGTCGGCAACAGATTTCGGATCCACCTTTACGCCGGGGCTCATAGTGGAAGAAAGATAAATGCTCTTGATGTATGTACCTTTGGCGGTGGCAGGTTTCAGCTTTATCAGCGTGTTGATGAATTCACGAGCATTCTCGCGCATCTGCTGTTCGTTGAAACTTACTTTGCCAATAGATGCATGTACAATACCGGTTTTGTCAACCTTGAAGTCTATCTTACCCTGCTTAACCTCTTTCACAGCCTTTGCAACGTCCTGCGTTACTGTACCGCTCTTGGGGTTAGGCATCAGACCGCGGGGACCAAGAATACGGCCTAAACGACCAATCTTGCCCATTATCGCAGGCTGAGTTATAATGACGTCAACGTCTGTCCAGCCACCCTGTATCTTGTTGATATATTCGTCAAGACCTACATAATCAGCGCCTGCTTCTTTTGCGGCGGCTTCCATGTCAGGGTTGCAGAGCACGAGAACACGAACCTGTTTGCCCGTGCCGTGAGGCAACGATACAACGCCACGTACCATCTGGTTGGCCTTGCGGGGGTCTACGCCGAGACGCACGTCGATATCAAGCGACGAGTCGAACTTGGTGAAAGTTATCTCCTTCACCTTTTCAGCTGCCTCGGCAAGTGTGTAAACCTTGCCCGGCTCAAGTTTGCTGAGCGCCAGCTTCTGATTCTTTGTCAGTTTTGCCATGTGCTTGATTTATTAGTTCATCTCGGGGAAGGCCCCTTTTACTGTTATACCCATGCTGCGTGCCGTACCCGCTACCATGTGCATGGCAGATGCTACGGTGAAGCAGTTTAAATCAGGCATCTTGTCTTCTGCAATGGCCTTTACCTGATCCCAGGTTATCTCAGCCACCTTCGTACGGTTGGGCTGTGCAGAACCGCTCTTTATCTTGGCGGCTTCCTTCAGCTGTACGGCTACCGGAGGTGTCTTTACTACAAAGTCAAAGCTCTTGTCGGTGTAATACGTGATTACTACCGGCAAAATTTTGCCTGCTTTGTCCTGAGTTCGGGCATTGAATTGCTTGCAAAACTCCATTATGTTAATGCCCTTGGAGCCGAGGGCGGGACCTACCGGCGGCGACGGGTTGGCAGCGCCTCCCTTTATTTGCAGCTTGATCTGTCCAGCAATTTCTTTTGCCATGATTGTTGTTTGTTAAACGTAGTTTTAAGTGGCTTGCTCTTTAACGGGTCGCGTAACCAACTCATCAAGCCAAGCGTTCCACTTGGGATGTTTCCAACTCTACATCGGTGGAACGGCCAAATATCTTGACCTCCACCTTGATCTTCTGGCGGTCTGCATTGATTTCCGTTACTTCGCCGGTCATACCTGAGAAGGGTCCGTATGTTACCTTCACCGATTCACCAACACGGAATTCCTCTGCCGTCTCATCTACAGGCCTGTTGCCTTCGTCTATCTGTCCAAGCATGTGCTGAACATCTGACTCATGCAACGGTTGGGGAGCACTCCCCTTGTCGCGGCCACGCAGAAAGTCTATCACGTTTGTTGTGTTACGAAGTTCGTAGATGACCTCGCCCGTAAGCTCAGCCTCTACAAATACATAACCCGAATAGACAAGACGGTCTTTTAACACCTTCTTGCCATTGCGCGTTGCATAGACCTTCTCAGTGGGTATAAGCACCTGGGATACATGGTCACCCAGAGTAGAATTCTTGATGGCAGCATCAAGAATCTCTTTGACCTTGGCCTCCTTGCCTGAAATGGCACGCAGCACGTACCATCTTTTCTTCTTTTCAGCCATGGTCTTTTACTTATGCGACACTGTAGACAAGCTCCATCAGAAGCTCAAAAATCTTATCCACAGCCCATATAAAAACAGCCAGCACGATGGAAGCAATCAGCACCAGCACAGAGCTATTGATAAGCTGTTTTTGAGTTGGCCAAGAAACCTTATACACAAGCTCGTTATAAGATTCCTTTATGTCCTGTATCAGTTTCATTTCTTATTATAATTGGCACGGGAAGAGAGGCTCGAACTCCCGACACCTGGTTTTGGAGACCAGTGCTCTACCGACTGAGCTATTCCCGTAAGTAAGGGCTTTCCAACTTCATTTGGCCGGAAAGCCCTTTATTTGTTTCCAAGGCTTAGTGCCTTACTGATTCTTAGTCGTCGATTACGCTTGTGATCTGGCCTGAACCTACGGTGCGGCCGCCTTCACGGATAGCGAAACGCAGACCTGCGTCGCATGCTACCGGAGTGATGAGCTTAACGTCGATTTCAACGTTGTCACCGGGCATTACCATCTCTACACCTTCCGGAAGTTTGATCTCGCCGGTTACGTCAAGCGTACGGATGTAGAACTGAGGACGATAGTTGTTGTGGAACGGGGTGTGACGGCCACCTTCTTCTTTCTTCAGGATATAAACCTGAGCTTTGAAGTGATCGTGAGGCTTAACCTGTCCGGGATGGCAGATTACCATACCACGCTTAACCTCGTTCTTGTCGATACCGCGGAGGAGCAGACCAACGTTATCGCCGGCTTCACCCTCGTCAAGGATCTTGCGGAACATCTCAACACCGGTAACAACCGATTTGCGGTCAGCACCCAGGCCGAGAATCTGAACCTCATCACCTACCTTAACGCGGCCGGCTTCGATACGACCTGTAGCAACGGTGCCACGGCCGGTGATTGAGAAGACGTCCTCAACAGGCATCAGGAAGGGTTTGTCAACGTCGCGCGGAGGCAGCGGGATCCAAGTATCAACTGCTTGCATCAGCTCCATCACTTTCTCTACCCATTCAGGTTCTCCGTTAAGAGCACCGAGAGCAGAACCACGGATAACCGGGGTGTTGTCGCCGTCGTAGTCGTACTGGCTGAGCAGGTCGCGCATATCCATTTCAACGAGTTCGAGCATCTCCTCGTCGTCAACCATGTCACACTTGTTCATAAACACTACCAATGCGGGCACGTTCACCTGACGGGCCAGAAGGATGTGTTCGCGAGTCTGGGGCATCGGGCCGTCGGTAGCGGCAACCACGATGATAGCGCCGTCCATCTGAGCAGCACCGGTAACCATGTTCTTAACGTAGTCAGCGTGTCCCGGACAGTCCACGTGTGCATAGTGGCGATTCTCGGTCTGATATTCTACGTGAGCAGTATTGATGGTGATACCACGTTCCTTCTCCTCAGGAGCGTTGTCGATGGAGTCGAAAGAGCGAAGCTCAGACAGACCCTTTTCTGCCAATACCTTTGTAATAGCAGCGGTGAGGGTAGTCTTACCATGGTCAACGTGGCCAATCGTGCCTATGTTGACATGCGGCTTGCTTCTTTCAAATTTTTCTTTTGCCATAGTATGTTGGTGTAATTTTTGTTTTTATGTTCTTCCGGTAGAAGAGAGAGAATCTCTTCCTCCGGTTGAAGAGAGAGAATCTCTAAGTCGAAAAAGTTGGAGCCGATGGCGGGATTTGAACCCGCGACCTCTTCCTTACCAAGGAAGTGCTCTACCCCTGAGCTACATAGGCATTGTTTAATTGGAGCGGAAGACGAGGTTCGAACTCGCGACCCTTAGCTTGGAAGGCTAATGCTCTACCAACTGAGCTACTTCCGCATCTCCCTTTGGCCAATTAGTGGGCGAAGATGGATTCGAACCACCGAAGGTATAAACCAGCAGATTTACAGTCTGCCCCATTTGGCCACTCTGGTATTCGCCCTTTTGTTCCGATGCTTTCTTTCAGCCTCTCTTGGCACCCTTTGTAGGTCGCATCTCAATTACGGGTGCAAAGTTAATAAGTTTTTCCTTACCCACCAAATGTTTCCGGATAAAAAATTCAAAAAATTTCTTCAGCAAACCTAAACACAAGTCGCAACTTATTGATTTACAGCACTTTCGGCCTCAGAAAAATTTTTACCCGTTTTTGAATTTTTATTGCTCCGCTTTCCCCTGATTTGATAAACCTTATAAGACTGCGCCTTTTGCGGCCGTCTTATAAGGTCCTATCTCTTCTCTTAATTTCGTTGCTTTTTCGGCATGGAGGTTATTCCACCGTTACCGACTTTGCCAGATTGCGCGGCATATCCACATCCTTGCCTTTGTTCACGGCTATATAATAGCTGAGAAGCTGCAGCGGAATAGATGTGATGATGGGTGTGAGGGCTTCGGGCACGTCAGGCACCTCAAGAACATGGTCGGCGATGCCGCGGATTATGGTGTCGCCTTTGGTTACTATGGCCACGATGCTGCCGCCGCGAGCCTTTATCTGCTCAACGTTGCTCACAATCTTGGTGTAGAGATGGTCTTTGGGTGCTATGATTACCGTGGGCATCTCCTGGTCAATCAGGGCAATGGGTCCGTGTTTCATCTCGGCTGCCGGATAGCCTTCAGCGTGAATGTAGCTTATCTCTTTCAGCTTCAGGGCGCCTTCCAGAGCCACCGGATATGAATACCCGCGGCCCAGATAGATGAAGTTGCGGGCGTAGGTGAAGATTAACGACAGACGCTGTATCTGCTTGTCGAGCTTCAGCACTTCGCTCACATAATCGGGCATCTTGACAATGCTCTGCAGCATACTGTCAATCTTCTCCTGGCTGATTGAGCCTTTGAGTTGAGCTATGGTCAATGCCAGCAGCGTCAGCACCATTACCTGGCCGGTAAATGCCTTTGTAGAGGCCACACCTATTTCGGGACCCACATGGATGTAGGTGCCGGAGTCGGTATTGCGGGGTATCGACGAACCTACCACATTGCTTATGCCATAAACGAAAGCTCCCTTTTCGCGGGCTATCTGAATGGCGGCCAGGGTGTCGGCGGTTTCGCCCGACTGCGACACGGCTATCACCACATCCTTATCTGTTATCACCGGTTTGGAGTAGCGGAATTCCGAAGCATATTCCACTTCCACGGGAATGCGGCAGAACTCCTGAATCAGCGATTTTCCCAACAACGAGGCATGCCACGATGTGCCGCAGGCCACTATGATGATTCTGTTGGCGTTCAGGAACTTATCCTTATTGCTGAGCACGCCGTTGAGAATCACCTTTCCCTGGTCGGCAACGGCGCGGCCGCGGATACAGTCGCGCAGCGTGTCAGGCTGCTCAAAAATCTCCTTCAGCATGAAGTGCGTATAGCCGCCTTTCTCCAGCTGCGAGATGGACCATTCAAGCTGCTTTACGTCAACCTTCGATTCCTTGTTCTCAAAATCGACTATGCGCAGAGGCTCACCTTTCTTTATGATTGCTATCTGCTCGTCGTCAATGTAAACCACATTTTTGGTGCAGTCCACAAACGGAGTGGCGTCTGAGGCCAAGAACATCTCATCTTCGCCGATACCCACCACCAAGGGTGAGCTTTTGCGGGCTGCTATTATCTGGTCAGGCTCATTGCGGTCGATAACGGCCATTGCGTAAGCACCAACCACTTGCTTCAGGGCCTCGCGCACGGCATCGAGCAGTGAGCAGCCATTCTGCACTTTGATGAACTCGATGAGCTGCACCAGCACCTCGGTGTCTGTCTCGGTGTGGAAGTTCACCCCGTGTTGCTGCAGAGCATCCTTCAGTACTTTGAAATTCTCTATCGTGCCGTTGTGCACCAGCGCCAGATTGCCATCCTCGCTGAAATGCGGGTGTGCGTTGGTGTCGTTGGGCTCGCCGTGAGTTGCCCAGCGGGTATGCGCTATGCCCAGACGCGCATCGGTCGATTTGTCGCGACAGAAACTCTCAAGCGCCGACACTTTGCCGCGGGTCTTGTAAACGTTGATTTTATTATTGGGAGTAAGTAATGCAATACCTGCGCTGTCATATCCTCTGTATTCCAGACGTTTAAGTCCTCTTATGAGCACGTCATAGACATTGCCGTTACCTATATATCCTACTATTCCGCACATATTCTCAGTGGAAAAAAAGTGTATAAAGTAAAAAAGGATTCCGAGCTGCTCCGGCTCCGCAAACACCTTTTAAAGCACAAAGGTAATACAAATTTTATGCGTTGTCAAGAGCAGCCGCCCTTATTGGGGTAGAAATTGCCGTCTGAGGCTCAATTTCTGTCAAACCGGGCCACAACTTCTGTTATTTTGGCACGTATGAGGTCATTGGCGAGATTCCCCATACTGCCCATATGCGTATGGCAGATATCGCGGCTTGCTTTGAAAGTGCCGTTTTGCACCTCTATGCCAACCTGTCGGTAGGCATCGCGAAACGGGGTACCCTCGTTGACGCGCCTGTTCACTTCTTCCACCGTGAAAAGGCAGTCATAACGCTCGTCGTTGAGGATGCCTTCCTTAACCTGCAGATAAGGCAGGATGAAAATTGCCATATTCAGACAATCTTCGAGCTGTGTGATTGCCGGGAATGTGATGTCCTTGAGCAGCTGCAAATCGCGGTTGTAACCCTGCGGCAGATGCGCCAGGAGCATGGCCACCTCTCCGGGAAGGGCCTGCAGACGCGAGCAGCGTCCGCGCATAATCTCAAACACATCCGGGTTCTTCTTGTGAGGCATTATCGACGAGCCGGTGGTGAAGCGGTCGGGCAGCGACACAAACGCAAAGTTCGAGCACATAAACAGACAGACATCGCCGGCCAGCCGTCCGAGGGTTGTCGCCACAGCGGCAAGAGCAGCCGCAAGAGCCTGTTCGGTCTTTCCCCGACTCATCTGGGCTGCCACCACATTATAATGTAAGGTGCGGAAGCCAAGCAGCTCGGTGGTCATTTGTCTGTCGAGTGGGAACGACGAGCCATATCCGGCGGCCGAGCCCAACGGGTTCTGATTGGCAATTCTGTGTGCCGCCAACAGCAGTTCCATGTCATCGACCAGCGTCTCTGCGTATGCGCCAAACCACAATCCGGCCGACGACGGCATGGCCATCTGCAAATGTGTATAGCCGGGCATCAGGCAGTCTTTATGCTTCTCACTGAGCTGCTGAAGCACGTCAAAGAGCTGCTCCGTGAGCCCGGCAACGCACCGTATTGCGGCTCTGTAAAAGAGTTTGAGGTCGACCAACACCTGATCATTGCGCGACCTGCCGGCGTGAATCTTCTTTCCCAGGCTGCCAAGGCACCGCGTGAGCAGAAACTCCACCTGCGAATGTACATCCTCCACATCCGGCTCAATCTCGAACTCATTTCGCTCTATCTGTGCGGCAATATCGTTCAGTGCCTCAGTGAGCACCTGCAGTTCGTCGGCTGTCAGCAGCCCTATCGAATGGAGCATTTTGATGTGTGCCAGAGAGCCTTGCACATCGTAGGGGGCAAGTGCCAAATCGAGGTCGCGGTCAGCGCCCACAGTAAATTGTTCTATCAGTTGGTCAGGTTCAAAACCCTTGTCCCAGAGGTTCATATCTGTATATTGCGGATTACGGTTGAATAAAGCTGTAACGCCTCTTTGAGCATTGGCAGAGGCAGATATTCGTCGGGTGTATGCGAGAGGTGCGAATGCCCCGGGCCCATTTTCACCGACGGGATGTTGTGAAGCAGCGACATATCGGATGTAGTGGCCGACGTTACACATTTTACACCGGCTTTCGCCACGGCTTTTGTCAGGGGATGCTCCGGGCTGATTGCCGACGCCCTTATGCGTGTGGAACGGGGTGTGGCAGTGGTGTCGCTACCGAGTTGATTTCTGACGGCTTCTATAGCCATCTCATTTGTGCAGGTATCGGTAGTGCGGATATCCACCACCCACTTACACAGATCCGGAATCACGTTATGCCGACTGCCGGCTTCAATCTGCGTTACGGCGAGGCGTGCCGGACCGAGTGTGGGCGACGGCGCAGGCATTGTCATACGGCGCAGGCGGTCGATGTCGTCGAGGGCGGCATAGAGGGCGTTACGTCCGGTGTTGCGGGCTGCATGACCGGCAATGCCGCGTGTCTCGCAGTCAAGCACCACGAGTCCCCTTTCGGCCACGGCACACTCCAGCGACGTCGGTTCTCCCACCAACGCCATGTTCACTCTTATGCCGGCGGCGTCCAAGGCGGGCAACAGGGCACGCATGCCGCCGCTGCCGCCGCGTTCCTCCTCCACCGTCAGGGCCAACAGCAGATTCACCGGCAACGTCTCTCCGCGCATCTGCAGAAAGGTTGTTGTGAGAGCCACCACGCTGCCACCGGCATCATTGCTGCCCAATCCATACAGGCGCTCTCCCTCAACAACAGGGCTAAAAGCATCGCGCTGCCATCCGGCCACCGGTGCCACGGTGTCGAGATGGGAGTTGAGCATCAGGGTAGGACGCGAGCTGTTGAAATCATCGCTCAGCGCCACCACATTCAGGCCGAAACGCCGCGGGGCACAACCCCGGCTGCTCAGGTACTTTGTAAGCAGGTCTGACACGGCCTCCTCATTGCCGGTTACCGATGGGGTGGCGATCATTTGGCTGAGCAAGTCCACCATTTGCACTTCCCGCTCAGTCATTGGTGATAACAGTTTTGCCAATCTGTACTTCCATCACACCCTTTTCCAACGCCTTCAGGGCGCTGTCAATTTTAGGCAGCATGCCGCCGCTCACCACTCCCCTGCTCTTCAGCTCCCGGGCTGAGGAGGGTGTGATGATGCCAATTACTGACTCTTTGTCGGCGGCATTTGCCAGCACTCCGGGCAGTTCAAACCGATAACGCAGGCTAACCGTGTGTCCGGCTTTCGCCAGAGCGGTTGCCAGCGCCGAGGCCACACCGTCGGCATTACAGTTGAGCAGGGTGCCGTCGCCGTCATGGGCAATGGCACAGCACACCGGGGTGAGACCCTGTTGCAGCAGCCGGTTAATCATATCCACGTTTACACTTTCGGGCGAGATGTCGCCCACGAAGCCGAAATCGGCCGGCTGAGGCTTGCGGCGAACTGCTCTGACGAGATTTCCGTCGGCGCCGGTGAGGCCTATTGCGTTGCAACCTTTACTTTGCAAGGAAGCCACGAGGCGTTTGTTGATTAATCCGGCATAGACCATCACCACCACACGGAGCATTTCGGCATCGGTAACGCGGCGCCCGTCAATCATCCGGGTCTGCAGCCCGAGGGCTTTGGCCAGAGATGTTGCCTCCTTGCCGCCGCCATGCACGAGAATCTTAGGGCGGTCATCGACCTGAAACTCGTTGATGAAAGCGGCAAGACGCTCCGGGCAATCGGTGATGCTGCCACCTATCTTATATATGTGAATAGGGTTTGTCATAGTTGCTCAAGCATCCGTTTCAGCACTACCTGAGCCGAAATTTCGCGGTTGGCGGCTTCGGGAATCACCAGGCTGCGCGGCGACTCTATCACCGAGTCGGAAACAATCATATTGCGGCGCACGGGCAGACAGTGCATGAAAAAGGCATTGTCGGTGAGGGCCATCTTGTCGTCGTCAACGGTCCATGAAGGGTCTTTGCAGATTACCTTGCCATAGTTGGCGGCATTATACGGACTCCAGTTTTTGGCGTAGATGAAGTCTGCACCCTCAAAGGCTTTTCGCTGGTCATATTCCACCCGAGCCTTCCCCACAAACTGCGGCGCCAGTTCGTAGCCTTCGGGATGCGTAATCACCAGGTCGTAATCGGCGGCGTTGCACCATTCGGCGAAGGAGTTGGGCACAGCCTGAGGCAGCGCACGGGGATGAGGTGCCCAGGTGAGTACTACCTTCGGGCGTTTATTTGTTTTATGCTCCTCTATGGTGATAAGGTCGGCGAGGCTCTGCATGGGATGACGTGTGGCGGCTTCCATGCTCACCACGGGGCGCCCGGAGTAGCGCATGAACTGGTTCAGCACATCCTCGCGATAATCTGCCTCGCGGTCGGTGAGAGATGCGAAGGTGCGCACGCCAATGATATCGCAGTAAGCGCCCATTACGGGTATTGCCTCAAGCAGATGCTCGGCTTTGTCGCCGTCCATCACCACTCCCCTCTCCGTTTCGAGTTTCCAGGCGCCTTGATTCACGTCGAGCACCATGGTGTTCATACCCAGGTTCATGGCAGCTTTCTGCGTAGAGAGGCGTGTGCGGAGACTGGAGTTGAAGAAAATCATGAGGAGGGTGCGGTTTTTCCCTAAATCTGTCAGGGCATACCGGTCAGCTTTTATCTGCTGTGCTTCGGCGAGTAAGGCCTGCAGGTTACCGGCGTCGGCAACGCTAGTGAAATGCTTCATCGGTTCAGCGATTTTGAGAGTTTGTCAATTAAAATATCCACCTCTGCTTTTCCGGTGCAGAGAGGGGGCAGCAGGCGCACGGTATGCTCCCCGGCGCCTCCGGTGAAGATGCGATGTTCATGGAGCAGGCGGCGGCGCAGGTCGGCGGCTGAGCCTTCCACATCCATACCCACCATAAAGCCTTTGCCGCGCACCTCGCCCAGGCCCTTAATGCTCTTCAGCGAGTCAATGAGATACTGACCCGTGACGCGTGCATTCTCCACAAGCTCCTCGTCGGCCATTACGTCGAGCACTGCGCAGGCAGCCGCGCATGCCAGATGCGAGCCGCCGAAGGTGGTGCCCAACATACCTTTGCCAACTGTATATTGCGGGGCAATGAGCAGTCCGCCCATGGGGAAGCCGTTGGCGATGCCTTTAGCCATGGTGATGATGTCGGGACGGATTTGGCTGTACTGATGGGCAAAGAACTTGCCCGAACGGCCATAGCCGCACTGCACTTCGTCGGTAATCAGCAACGTGCCGGTTTCTGTGGCGAGTCGGAGCAGGCTTTGCAGGAAATCGTCAGTAGCCACGCGTATGCCGCCCACGCCCTGAATCGGCTCAACAATCACGGCGGCATAGCGGCGCGAGGAGAGGGCCTTCTCAGCGGCGGCAATATCGTTGAGGTCTGTGAAATCGACCTTATCAGCCATAGCAAACGCCGACCGCACTTTGGCATTGTCGGTGGCGGCCACAGCGCCGGCGGTGCGTCCGTGGAAGGCTTTGCCCATGGCTAAGACACGGTCGCGGCCGGTTGTCATCGACGCCACTCTGAAGGCATTCTCGTTGGCCTCTGCGCCGGAGTTCACCAGGAAGAGGTTATAGTCGTCATAACCGCTTGCGGCGCCGAGTCTGTCAGCCAGTTCCTGTTGTTTGCTGTTGATTACGGAGTTGGAGTAGAAGGGGAGGCTCGCAGCCTGCTGTGCCACGGCGCTGACCCAGCGGGGATGGCAATGGCCTATGCTCACAACGGCGTGTCCGCCATAGAAATCAAGATATGGTTCATTATCTCCCTTTACGAAGACGCGGCAGCCGGTGGCGCGCACCGGTTCCACGTCGAAGAGGGAATATACGTCAAGCATTTTCATAACTTAGAATGCCGAGGATTTGAGTTGCAGTCCGGTTTTCTGGGGCAAACCGAACATAATGTTCATATTCTGCACGGCCTGCCCGGAAGCGCCTTTGAGCAGATTGTCAATGGCCGAAACCACCAGCAGGCGCCCGTCGGAGACGGTGAGGTGAATCAGGGCTTTGTTGGTGTTGATAACCTGTTTGAGATCGACATCCTTTTCCGAAAGGCGGGTAAAGGCAGCATCTTTGTAGAACTCCGCATAGAGGTCGTTCAGGGCCCTCTCAGTGAGTGGCGCCTCCATAGTGAGCATGGCATAGATGCCGCGGGTGAAACTGCCTCGCACGGGGATGAAGTCAATGCGGGGTGTGGAGCAGGACGAGAGGGTGCGCAGGGTGGCCACAATCTCTGCCAAATGCTGATGGGTAAAGGGCTTATAGACGGAAACGTTGTCTTGCCGCCAGCTGAAATGGGTAGAGGGAGCGGGCAGCACTCCGGCACCTGTGGAGCCGGTAAGAGCCGTTACTGAGACTTCGGCAGGCAACAGCGCCGCCGACGCCAGTGGCAGCAGAGCCAGTTCTATGGCTGTGGCGAAACAGCCGGGATTCGCCACGGAGAGGGCCTTGGCTATCTTTTTGGCGTTCAGCTCGGGGAGGCCGTAGACGTAACCGTCGTGGCCGTCGCGGAAATCCTGCGCCAGGTCTATGACGCGCAGCGTGGCAGGACGCTGATGCTGCTGCCAGAACTCGCTGCTTTTGCCATGGCCTGAGCAGAGAAAGAGCAAATCGATGTTGCCGAGGTTGCAGTCGGCGCTGAAACGGAGGTCGGTGTCACCTTCGAGTCCGTTGTGTACCGACGTCAGCAATGCGCCGGCATGACTGGCCGACTGCACCCACTCAATCTGTGCCTGCGGATGATTCACCAGAAGGCGTATCAGCTCACCGGCTGCATATCCGGCTCCTCCGGTTATTCCTATCTTTATCATACTTCTCCGTTGCGTTTGAGCATATTGCGGTAAATCTTCATGGGGTTGGCCGTGAGTTTGGTGAAGCCTTTCACGTCATCGGCATTCCAGCCGGTGCTTACCTCGCCATAATCACCCATTCCGGTCTTCATCAGGTCGCAGGGGGTCTCCACGCCAATCAGCGAGAAGGTATAGGGTCTGAGCAACAGCTCCACAGTGCCGCTCACATGTTGCTGCGAAGAGATAAGGAATTGTTCCATATCGCGCATCACAGGCTCCGGATAGCAGGCTTCGTGCAGCTGCATTCCATACCATGTGCCTATCTGGTCTTTCCAGTATTGCTGCCACTTGCTGAGGGTGTGTTTCTCCAGATATTTGTGGGCGCCGAGGATGAGCATAGGAGCGGCGGCTTCGAAAGCCACACGACCTTTGATGCCTATAATGGTGTCGCCCAGGTGCATATCGCGGCCAATGGCGAAGCGAGAACCGATGGCTTCCACGGCACGGATGGCGTCGGTATGTCGGTCAAATGTCTTGCCGTCAACAGCTGTCAGCTCGCCTTTGGTGAAGGTGAGCCGCAGTTTGCGGGGTTCGGTCTCGGTGAGCTGCGATGGCCATGCCTCTTCGGGCAAGGTCTGCTCTGAGTGGAGGGTCTCTTTGCCACCCACACTTGTTCCCCAAAGACCTTTGTTGATGCTGTAATCCATCTTGCGGAAGTCGGCCACATAGCCGTGCTTTGCCAGATAATCTATCTCTTCGGCACGCGTCAGCGCCAGGTCGCGGGTAGGGGTGATAATCTCTATCTCGGGTGCTAAAATCTGGAATGTGAGGTCAAAACGCACCTGGTCGTTGCCGGCGGCCGTGGAACCGTGTGCCACTGCCTCTGCGCCTATTTTCTTGGCGTGCTCTATTATGGCTATGGCCTGGAAGGTGCGCTCGGACGACACGCTGATGGGGTATGTGCCGTTGCGCAGCACATTGCCGGCAATCATGAAGCGGATGCAACGTCGGTAATACTCGTCTTCAATGCGCAAAGCGGTGTGCGAGGCTGCCCCTAAGGCTTTGGCCTTACGTTCTATTTCCTGAAGCTCTTCGGGCGAGAATCCACCCGTGTCTGCCACGGCGGTATGCACCTCATAGCCTAATTCTTTGCTCAGATACATGGCGCAATAGGAGGTGTCGAGGCCGCCGCTGAAGGCGAGTACTACTTTTTTCTTCTGCATATCTTGTTGCGTTTAAGACCCCATTCCACAAAAAATGTTAACGCCGGGGTCGCAGGGCTGAGGTGATTTTTGCAAGTTGAGGAGGGCGCATAGCGAGCTATGTAACCGACGAAACTTGGCAAAAAGCGCCCAAACCTGCGAGACCGGAGTAACTTCATTCTTGTGTTTTGGGGCCATAATTAAAATTTAATTTGAGGTCCGGTTAAGCTCTCTTTTGATGGAATTGTTAAGAATTCTGTTCTTTGCAGAGCCTTACGCATATTAGTTTTCATTTCACCGGCATTAACATTTTTTGTTGAATGGGGTCTAAAAATATGTTGCGATTGTGAAAAATGAAAAAATCCGTCTCCGGCAATGCCTCTGTAATCGGCATTGTCCGGCAGTTGTAATGGGTTTCGGATTGGGTGTTGGCTTCGGGCCGTTCTCACCGCCTGAGGTGGAACATCTTGGCGAATTTATTCTTCAGCCATGTGCGGTAGGCGATAAAGGGCGACGGTCGTTTGATTTCGGCCTCGGGGTCGAAGAGCATCCCGTAGCAGAGGCACATCCGGCGGTTGTTACGCTGCAGAATGTCGTAATTGACGCATCCCTGACAGCCGTTCCAGAATTCCTCTTCCTGGGGCAGCTCGGAGAAGGTTACGGGCTTATAGCCTAAACGCGAGTTGAGCTTCATCACCGGCAATGAGGTGGTGATGGAGAAAATGCGTGCGTAGGGAAACCGGCGCCTGGCCAGCTCAAAGGTCTTCATCTTTATACGTCCGGCAAGTCCGAGTTTTCTGAACTCGGGGTCTACAATCAAACCCGATGTTGCCACATAATCGCCGTGGTCCCAGCTCTCTATGTAGCTGAACCCGATGAGGCGCTCGCCATACATGGCCACCACGGCTTTACCGCGGCGTATCTTATCGGCAATATACTCCGGCGTGCGACGTGCTATTCCTGTGCCGCGTTGTAAGGCCGAGTTATAGATTAACTCGACTATCAACGATGCATATTTCAGATGTTCGTCGGTGGCGAACATCACAGAGACTTCATTGTTGTTCATTTTTGAACTTTTACCTTAAGATGATCCCCCTCTCTATTCCGGCATCTACGGGCGAGGGGCCTGAAAACGTTATCCGCTGCAAAAGTAATAACTTTCGGCCGAATAGTAATATAAAAACCGGAGAAAAATGCAAAATATTATGTTATAAAACATATTTTTCGCCCTCCAAGGCTATATCAGGGGCTGAATATTGACTCAAATCAAGTCTCAGAGAGGTTTAGAGGAAAGGCCCCCGGGCAAAACTTTAACGGACACGCCGCGTTATAGCATTGACAATACATAATTGCAAGACTATGAAAAAGATAATTATTCTTATGATGGCCGTGTTGCTGTCGGCAACCACGGCAAGCGCCTTCATCGACAGCTATACCATCAGCCACGACAAGCTCCCTGAGGAGGCGCAACAGATGCTCACGGATTATTTCCCGAAGGCCAAAGTGAGTTCAATAAAAATCGACCGTCATCTGCTGAAGAAGACCGACTACGATGTCCGTCTCACCAACGGTATCAAGATTGAATTCTCAAACAAGGGCAAATGGACGTACGTAACGAGCAAGCGCAAGGCCATTCCGGAAGACTTGATACCGGCCAAGATTCGCAAGTACGTAGCAGACAATTATCCTGACGTTAAGATCATCAGCATCCGAAAGAAGACCACTTCATACGAGATTGGTCTTTCCTCCTCGGTCCTTCTCACCTTCAACCGGCTCTACAAGCTGACCAAGACGGAGAAGGCCCCTACCGAAGATTCTGATTCCGACAGCGACTCAGACAGCGCCTCAGACGCCGAATCTGACAGCTAACAAGTCTTTCCCTCATCTAAATTTTCCGCTTCAGGTGCGTGTATGCAACCGCAACTGAAGCTTATTTTTTGCCATAAATCTGAATAAATATGAAATAATTACGGCTATCAAAAATGACTTAGCTGATTAAACGATAAGAGATTTATTACCCGCAAACTTTCTTGTCAAGTTGGTGGATTTAGAAATATTTTATACCTTTGCGACATAGACTTGAAGTCGGAAACCTTTTCGTCTTCAAAATTCAAATTTTACTAACCCCATCACTCATCACTATAAAGAAAGTAATCATCTTGCTTGCGGTGTTGTTTGGCGTCAGTGCCATACAGGCACAAAACACCGTGGATAACCCTTCCAACCGCGCCTACTTCGGTTTGCGAGCGTATGGCGACATCATGTTCCCCTGTACTTTTAAAGCCTCTACTTCCGACGGCCTTAAGTATGACGGCGACAAAATGAAAACAGGAGGTGGCATAGATTTAGGAGGCATATACAACCTGCCTCTGAAAGGTAACCTATTCCTGGAACCGGGAATCTCTCTCTACTACAACACCAACACGGTCAACTTTGATGATTATTTTGCAACGCCGGGACCCGATAGCGATTACAAAATAGCATTCAAAAGCAGAATGCATCGTTTCGGCTTCCGTGTACCTGTCATGGTCGGTTACCATTTCGATTTCGTCAACGGGGTGAGGCTCTCAGTATTCACCGGTCCGGAGTTGGATCTGGGCATCTGGAGCAGACAGAAAAAGAACTACGGCATTGTAGAAAGTTACAATCAATATGGAGATCACGGGCAATATCACCGTGTAGGCCTGAACTGGAACGTTGGCTTAGGCATCACCTACGGGCATTTCTTTTGCGGCATAAAAGGTGCCTTCGGTTTGCTCGACATGGCAAAAGACAAATACATTTTAGACATCAACGAAACTTCCTTCGATAATGTCAAACTTCACGAAAATAGAATGAGCATCGGCATCGGCTATAACTTCTAACGTTCTCAATATCACCATTACAATTAGGGGAAGCGCCATCCAACCTTCGGCGCTTCCCCTAATTGTCAAATTCTGCAGGAGTGAATTCAACCGGCTTGTTGCTTTTGCCCTATACCTTTGCGAATAAACTTCTCGGTAGATAGAAAAGCAACAGATCGGCAGTATCAAAAACGCTGCCAATCTGTTTTTATAAGTCTGCGGAATTAGTCCTGGTTGAGGTTTACGCGCTTGAAGGCTACTACGGTAAGGCCTTTGTTGACGCTGTTCAGGTATTCACCGACGGTGATTTTGGCGTCGCGGTGGAATTCCTGCTCCATGAGTACAGTCTCTTTGAAGAATTTCTTCAGACGGCCCTGTGCGATGTTGGTAATCATCTGCTCGGGCATGTTCTTCTCCTTCTCGGCGGCTGTCTTCTCTTTGATTTCGCGAATCTTCACTGCATCCTCTTCGGTGATGTAACCCTTCATGATGCCTTCGTTGATGTGCTCTTCGCTCTCGGCAATGTAAAGGTTGAAGCCGGCTTTCTTCAGGGCTGCCTCAACGGCTTTCTTAACCTGCTCCAGACGGGTCTTCTCAATGGCCACTTTCAGCTCCTCGTCGATAACCGACTGGGGAACGCTTTCGCGGTTGGGTGCGATGGGGTTCATGGCTGCTACCTGCATGCCAATCTCTTTGCCTACCTGCAGGTCAGCAACTTCTTCACTCAGACCAACTATTGTGGCGAGTTTGTTGCCGAGGTGCTCGTAAGCCGATACGGTGGGAGCTTCGAGGCACTCGTAAACGCCAAGTTCCATCTTCTCACCGGTTTTACCAATCTCGTCGGTGATGTGCTCTGCTACGGTGCGGCCATCTTCCATGGCCAGACCTTTGAGGGCTTCGAGGTCTTTGGGCTGTGCTTTGAGGGCAGCGTTAAGGATTTCGCGGGTGAGGGTGCGGAATGATTCGTTCTTGGCAACGAAGTCCGTCTCGCACTTCAGAGCTACAACGGCTGCGAAATTGCCATTGGTGCCTGCGAAAACGCAACCTTCGGCGGCCTGACGGTCTTCGCGCTTAGCGGCAACAGCCTGACCTTTTTTGCGGATTATCTCTATGGAAGCCTGAATGTCGCCGCCGGTCTCGGCAAGGGCGTTCTTGCAGTCCATCATGCCTGCGCCGGTCATCTGACGCAGTTTCTTAATATCTTCAATGCTTACTGCCATTGTCAATTTTGATTTAGGGTGCGGAGCTCCGTGGCCGAAGCCCCGCGGTTAATATTGTTCCTGACTGTTACTCGGCTTTGGGAGCCTCTTCAGTCTGCTGTGCTGCTTCTACCGGAGCTTCTGCCTTTGCTTCTTCAGCGGGGGCTTCTGCTTTGGGGGCTTCGGCGTTCTCGTTGCGGCGTACGCGACGACGTTTGCCGGGAGCGGGGGCTGCTGCCTCTTCCTCTTCGGGCTCGTCGTTGTCGAGTTTCTCTATCTTGCGTTCCTGCAGACCTTCGGCGATAGCGGCTACTACAGTGTCAAGAATTATCTCTATGCTCTTTGAAGCGTCATCGTTGGCGGGGATTACAAAGTCGATGTTCTCAGGGTTTGAGTTGGTGTCGACGATGCCGAATACGGGTATACCCAGACGGTTAGCCTCTGCAACGGCGATGTGCTCTTTCATCACGTCAACTACGAAGAGTGCTGACGGAAGACGGCTCAGGTCAGCTATTGAACCGAGGTTCTTCTCGAGCTTGGCGCGCTGACGGGTAATCTGCAGTTTCTCACGCTTCGACAGGTTGTCGAACGTACCGTCCTTGCTCATCTTGTCGATGGTGGTCATCTTCTTGACAGCTTTGCGGATGGTGGGGAAGTTGGTGAGCATGCCGCCCGGCCAGCGTTCGTTTACGAAAGGCATCTCGACGCTCTTGGCGCGATCGGCGATGACGTCTTTTGCCTGCTTCTTGGTGGCTACGAAGAGCACCTTCTTGCCGCTCTTGGCTATCTGCTTGAGGGCGTTGGCGGCTGTTTCGAGCTTGGCTGCTGTTTTGTAGAGGTCGATGATGTGGATGCCGTTGCGCTCCATGAAGATGTATGGAGCCATTGCGGGATTCCATTTGCGTTTGAGGTGGCCGAAGTGGCAGCCGGCGTCGAGAAGTTGCTCAAAGGTAGGTGTTGCCATTGATTTGTTTGTGTTTGTTTACGTTCTGTTTTACATTGCAACCGACGGGTAGGGAACGATGCCATCCTGCCGGTTTAGATACTAAACTCTTTGAGGAGAGGAGGAGAGAAGGTGCGATTCCTTTTCAAGACTGATAGTCCCTGAGAAGGAGGGGTTTGAGAAGAGTGGGAAGGGAATACAGCTGTAAAAGCCGTAAAAAACGTTGTATCGCTTGACGTCGCCTTTACCGGCAACGCCAAGCGTAAAACTTTCAGACTGCGAGTGCGTAATGCATCAACGTTTGCTGAACTGGAAGCGCTTGCGGGCCTTGGGCTGGCCGGGTTTCTTGCGCTCCACTACGCGAGCGTCGCGGGTCATAAAGCCTTCGGCGCGGAGAGCCGGCTTTACTTCCGGATTGTTCTTTACAAGTGCGCGGGCTATGGCAAGACGAAGAGCTTCGGCCTGGCCTTTGTAGCCGCCGCCGTTAAGATTCACTTTGATGTCGAAGCTACCCTCGGCGTCAAGTGTCTTCAACGGCTGTTTTACTATATACTGAAGAATGGGAGACGGGAAATAAACATCAAGCGGGCGTTTGTTGATGGTGATGTTGCCCGTTCCTTCAGTGAGGTAAACCCGTGCTACCGCAGCTTTACGACGGCCTATGGCATTGATTATTTCCATCTCTTATTTCAGTTTATTGATGTCGATCGTTTTGGGATTCATGTTCTCGTGGGGATGCTCAGCGCCGTTGTAGACGTAAAGATTGTTGAGCTGCTGTGCGCCAAGTTTGGTCTTGGGCAGCATTCCCTTTACCACCTTGATAAACAAGGGGTGCTTGCCGGCTTTGATGGTCTTTTTGAAAGATTTGGCCATGAGGTCTGCCGGGGTGTAAACACGCTGGCCACCGGGATAACCGGTGAAGCGCAGATACTCGCGCTTGTTCATCTTATCGCCGCTCATCTGCACCTTCTCGGCATTGATGATGATGACGTTGTCGCCGCAATCCATATTGGGCGTGAAGTCGGGCTTGTATTTGCCGCGCAGTATTTTTGCCACTTTTGCGCACAGACGACCCAGAATCTGATCCGTTGCGTCGATGACTACCCACTCCTTCTTGATGGTCTGAGGAGTAGCGTATTGCGTTTTGTAACTTAAAGAGTCCACTTTAAATCGTTGCTTTTCTTTGTTTGTTGTTGCGGTAATCTCTGCTGCGGGAAAGGCCAATTAACCGCCCGCTTCGATTGCCATTTAGTAGCTTGGATATAATCGGCGTGCAAAATTAATACTTTTTTTGTTCCCGGCCAAATTTCGCGGTTTTTTTTTCGTGTTAAAAACTTAAAACGCACCTCTTCATCAGATTGGGTTGAAGGAGCGGTTTATCGGAGAAGGGAGGCGACGAGGCGGAGGAAGGCGGCAAGGAGGTCGAGGCCGCAGTCGGTCATGACGCTCTCGGGATGGAACTGGAGGCCGAAGAGTGGGAGGGTGCGGTGGCGCAGGGACATTATGTTGCCCTCTTCGTCGCGGGAGGTGGCGACCAGGGTGGCGGGCAGAGTTGAGGGGTCGACGATCCACGAGTGGTAACGGCCGACGTGAGGCGGAGAGGGGAGGGTTTTCAATGTAGCCAGAAGCGGGTCTGAGTGGTCGGTGACTGTCAGCGGGGAACGGTGGCCGTGGCGCGGACAGGGGAGCTGGCGCAGGTGGGCCCCGAAATGAATGGCGATGGCCTGCATGCCAAGGCATACTCCGAGCACGGGCACACTGCCGGCGGCGTGCTCGACAAGTCGCATCAGCCCGGGCATCTCCTGCGGCAGACCGGGGCCGGGCGAGAGGATGAGGGCGTCGTAGTCGAGTGGGGAGTCGGCAAGCACGTCGGTGGGCACGACCGTCCATTGGCAGCGGGGGCTGACGCGCTCCAGCAGTCCGCAGATATTGTGCACGAACGAGTCGCGGTTATCGGCCAATGCGATTTTCATGGCTGCAAAATTAGTAAAATTTCATTAATTTTGCGGCATGGAATGTATAACACCGGCGGAGTTGCGCCGGGCTATGAACGAACGTGGTGAACGATGCGAACCTTTCGTGTGGGGAGTTGACTACGGTCTGACGCGTGGCTTCATCTGCTCGCCGGAATATCGCGGGGTGCTGTGGCACATCGGCGCAGATGGCAATGACCGCGGCCTGACGCCGGAGGAGCCGTCGCCGGAGATGGCGATTGTGTCCGCTCCCACCCGGGAGGAGTATGCGGAAATGTTCGAAACCCTGCAAGCGGGGCTCATGCGCGGCGACTCTTTCCTGGCCAACCTCACCACGGCCACCGAGGTGTGCCTGAAGGGTTCTCTGAGGGACGTCTTCCTGACGTCGCGGGCTCCCTTCCGGCTGCTCATCCCCGGCGAGTTCGTGTGCTTCTCGCCGGAACCGTTCGTGCGTGTGGAGGGGAGGGGCATAGCCACGTTCCCGATGAAGGGCACCATCGACGCCACTTTGCCAGACGCGGAGCGGCAGCTGCTCGACGACTACAAAGAGACGTGCGAGCACCACACCATCACCGACCTGATGCGCAACGACCTCAACATGGTGTCGGATGCCGTTGAGGTGGTGCGCTATCGGTATGTGGAGCGAGTCGAGACCATGCATGGCCCCATCCTGCAGACGAGCTCGGAAATCTGCGGCTCCTTGACCGAGGGCAAGGAAAGACGCTTTGGCGACATCATCTTCCCGCTGCTGCCGGCCGGGAGCATCACCGGGGCGCCGAAGCGTGCCACCGTGGAGCTGATAGCCAGGTCGGAACGGTGTCCGAGGGGCTGGTATACGGGCGTATTCGGCTATTTCGACGGTCATGCTTTCCGCTCGGCCGTCATGATTCGCTGCCTTCAGCGCAGTGCCGACGGACGGCTCTATTATCACAGCGGGGGCGGTGTGACCATCAACAGCCGCTGTCACGACGAGTACCGCGAGGTGCTGGAGAAGGTGTACCTTACTAAATAATATATGGTTATCACCAATTGTGTCAACGATAGGAACAAGGTCGGACTACACGCCCACAGCGTGGACGATTCGACGCTCCACGTTTGACAACAGGAGTAAAATTGTGGATAACCTTAAGACATATGAGCGAGTTCTTAGAGACGATAAGGGTGAGCGAAGGGCGGTTCATGCTGCTGCCGCTCCACGCCGAGCGTATGAGCCGCACACAGACAGAGGCCTATGGCCGACCGAATTGCGGGCTCTGCCCGGGCATGGCCGACGTCCCGGTGGATATGCGCACGGGCGAGGTGAAGTGCAGGGTGCGTTATGGCCGGGAGATCGAGGCGGTGGAGTTTGAGCGGTATTCGCCCAGGACCGTCCGCAGCCTCAGGCTGGTGGAGGCGTCGGCAGACCTCGACTACCACTTGAAATATGCTGACCGATCGGCGCTGACAGCCTTGCGTGCCCAGCGTGGCGATGCCGACGATGTGGTGATAGTCTGCCAAGGGCTCGTCACCGACACCTCCTATTCCAACTTGGTTTTCCGCAGCCGGGAGGGTCGGCTTTACACACCGCGGACGCCGCTGCTGCGCGGGGTCATGCGCAGACACTTGTTAGAAAAGGGCCTGTTGAGTGAGGCCGACATTACCTTGGCGGACCTACAGGGGTTCGTGTCGGTGATGATGATTAACGCCATGATGCCGCCGGGTGCCATTCCCGAGATACCCGCCACGGCAATAGGCGGCGACGCTTATCGCTGGTAATCAAAAGCGCGGGACTACGGAGTTATCCGATCTTGATTCCGGAGAAGCCCATGAAGGCGAGTGCGAGCAGTCCGGCGCATAGCAGGGCCAGGGGCGTGCCGCGCATGGCGCGGGGGGAGTCGCTCAGCTCCAGCTGCTCGCGGATGCCGGCGAAGATCCACAGTGCCAGGGTGAAGCCGATGCTGGTGGCCACGCCGTAGGTGATGCTCTCCATGAGGTTGAAGCCTTTCTGCACCACGAGGATGGCCACGCCGAGCACGGCGCAGTTGGTGGTAATCAGGGGCAGGAAGACGCCCAGTGCCTGGTACATGGCCGGCACGGTCTTCTTCATGACTATCTCCAGGAGCTGTACCAGGAAGGCTATGACGAGGATGAAGGCTATGGTCTGCAGGAACTCCAGTCCGAGGGGGGTGAGGACGAAGTACTGCAGCAGCCAGGTGACGGTGGTGGCGATGGTGATGACGAACGTCACGGCCATGCCCATGCCCACGGCCGAGCTGATGCGCTTGCTCACGCCCAGGAAGGGGCAGATGCCGAGGAACTGGGCCAGCACTATATTGTTGATGAATATAGCGGTGATGATTATTGAGATGTATTCGAGCATGGTTTATTCGGCTTTTTTGCGGAGTTTGTTGACGATGGCTATCAGATACCCGAGGGCTATGAAGGCACCGGGGGCGAGCACAAAGAGCAGCATGCCATAGTCTTCGGGGTAGATGACGGCGCCGAAGATGCGGCCGGTGCCGAGGAATTCGCGTGCGCTTCCGAGCAGGGTAAGGGCCAGGATGAAGCCTATTCCGCAGCCGAGGCCGTCGCATACGGAGTCTATAACGTTGTGCTTGCCGGCGAAGGCTTCAGCGCGGCCTAACAGGATGCAGTTGACCACGATAAGGGGTATGAAGATGCCTAAGGAGGCGTTGAGCGCCGGCACCCAGGCACTCACAGCCAACTGCAACAGGGTTACGAAGGTGGCTATGATGACGATGTAGGCCGGAATATGCACTTTATCGGGTATGAAATTGCGCACAGCCGCTATCACTGCATTACTGCAGACCAGCACGGCAGCCGTCGACAATCCCATCATCAGGCCGTTGAGAGCCGAGGATGTGGTGCCCAAGGTGGCGCACATTCCAAGCAGCAGGACAAACACCGGATTGCCCGGCACTATGCCGTTATATATCAGTTTCCACTTGCTCATGGCTTTTTGCTGTAAGATTTAAACGTGTCGTAAGCCTCGCGCACGGCTCCGAGGAAGGCGCGCGAGGAGATGGTGGCGGCCGTGATGCCATCTATCTGCCCATGCTTGGCAGCATCTTGCTTTACGTAGAAGCTGACCTGACCGGGATTCTTGCTAATGATGCTGCGGTCGTTTTTGGGATCGCGGAACCAGTCGGCCATCTTGGCGCCGAGTCCCGGGGTCTCAGCCTGTTGCAGCACACGGAAATCGCGCACCGTGCCGTCGGCCTCAAAGCCAACCATAATCACTACTTCGCCGTTGAAGCCCTCGTTTGTGGTGGCTTTCACGGCGGCTCCCTGAAGTTTGCCTTTCAGGTAGGCCGGGTAGATGACGCATTGCATTTTAGAGGCCGTGGTAACGGTGTCGGCATCCGCTTCGGGATTATTGTCGAAGGGAGGTGCCACCTCCTGAATAGCCTTTATCTGAGCCATCTGAGCCTGCCTGGCAATCGGCTCTTTGGTGATGCTGTACATGCCTCCGAGCAATGCGCCGGCAACGACGGTTACCATAACCAGGGCGATGACCATGTTGGGCAGCGTGGATGCGAGTTTCTTCATGCCTTTACCTCCTTTCTGCTCTTGCCGTGGCCGTAGCGGCGCGGCTTGCAATAATGGTTGATGAGGGGCACGCAGCTGTTCATGAGCAGTATGGCGAAGCTCATGCCTTCGGGATAAGCGCCAAAGCGCCTTATTATAATGGTGATGAAGCCAATCATCAGTCCGAAGATTATCTGGCCGCGGTGAGTAGTAGGCGACGTTACATAGTCGGTGGCCATGAATACGGCTCCGAGCAGCAGGCCTCCACTGAGCAGGTCATAGAGCGGGTTGCAGCCCAAAGCGGCACTGAGAGCGGCGGCTCCCACAAGCACCGAAACGGGTATATGCCATGTGATGACACGCGCCAGCAACAGCCACACAAGGCCTATGAGGATAGCTATTGCTCCAACCTCGCCCAACGAGCCGTTTATCTGGCCGGTAAGCATATCAACGAGGTCTACATGCACCTGCGTGCCGGCTGCCCAGTCGGCATTATATTGTGCCAGAAAGGTGGCGCCGGTTTCGGCATCGGCATATGTCGAGGCGCCTGTAATGGCGTGAATGCCGGCTGATACGCCTTTGGGCCATGTGGTCATAGCCGCCGGGAAGGAGATTAGCAGGAATACGCGACCTACCAAAGCCGGGTTCCAGATGTTTGTGCCGAGGCCGCCGAAGCTCATTTTGCCAATGCCGATAGCCACGATGCTGCCTATGATGACCATCCACCATGGCAAGATGGCGGGCAGGTTGCAGGCCAGCAACAGGGCGGTAATAAGAGCTGACCCGTCGGTCAATGTGCTTTTCCGCCCCATCCAGCGGTCAATAAGATACTCCGTGCCAAGACATCCGGCGATGCTGAGAAGCACTACCCACAGCGCCGGCAGGCCAAACACCCATATACCCACGCCAACGGTGGGAAGAAGCGCTCCGACCACGTTCCACATACAGCGCTTTACGCTGGCGCCGCTGTGCTGATGTGGCGATAATGATACTGTCAGTTCTCTCTCCATCAGAGTTTTCGTTTTCTAATTTCCAACTTGCCCAGCTTGATGAAATCGAGCAAGGGTTTATGAGCCGGACATGACCAGCTGCATGATCCACATTCAATGCAATCCATCACAAAGTTCTGCTTCATCTCGGGCCACATCTGCCGGCGTGCCTGCGCGATAAACAGATAAGGCTCCAGACCCATGGGACAGGCGTTGAGGCAACGTCCGCAGCGTATGCAGTTTTGTTCTGCGGGACGCTCAATGGCTTTGCCGTCAAGCACCAACAGCCCGGAAGTGGCTTTCACGCTCGGAGAGTCGGTGTCTTTCACCGCGCGACCCATCATGGGACCTCCGGCCACCACCTTCAGCTCTGCCGACTCCGGACATCCGCCGGCCAAATTAATCAGATGGCTCAGTGCCGTGCCTATGGGTGCGCGGAAATTGCCCGGATGGTCAAGGTCCGGTCCGGTAACGGTCAACACCCTCTCTATCAGCGGTTTACGCAGATAAACGGCTTCATACACTGCAAAGGCTGTGGCCACGTTATCCACAATGGCGCCAACGGAAACCGGCAGCTGGCCAGACGGCACTTCCCTGCCTGTAAGGGCCGTTATGAGTTGTTTCTCGCCGCCCTGCGGATATTTGGTCTTCAGCGTTACCACCTCAATGCCCTCAAAGGCCTGAGCCGCCTGACTCATGGCGCTGATGGCCTCAGGCTTATTATGCTCAATGCCAATCATGCAGCGGCTTACCCCAATGGCCCGCATCAGCAGATGAGCGCCGCGCACTATTCCGTCGGGCTCTTCGCGCATGAGACGGTCGTCGCAGGTGAGATAAGGCTCGCACTCGGCGCCGTTGATGATGAGCACATCGGGAACCATACCCTGCGGCGGAGTCAGCTTCACGGCCGTAGGGAAGGCGGCGCCGCCCATTCCCACTATTCCGGCGCGGCGTATGGCGTCGATGATGGCGCCGCTGTCGAGAGCCTCAACCTCGGCAGCGTCCATGGGTACATACTCAACGGGGTCTGCCGTGTGGTCTACATCTATTATTATGGCATCGGACCAATAACCCTGGGGATTGCGCACTTTTGCCAACTTGCTCACCTTTCCGGCACGGGGTGCGTGAACATTGGCGCTCATAACGCCGTCGGCCTCGGCTATCAGTTGACCCTGCGCCACAATATCACCGGCCTTTACAACAGCTTTGGCCGGTTTGCCTATGCTCTGACCCAACATCAGCGTCAGCACATCGGGGTCGTCAATGATGTGTATAGGCTGCGCTGCTGTGAGCTTGGCGGCATCGGGGTGAATACCTCCTATCTTGAATGTCTTCACGATTGCAATTCTTTATGGCTGTTCAACATCAGAATGCTATGGCGGGGACAGACTTCGGCACATTCGCCGCATCCTATGCAGAGGGAGGCATCTACAACTGCCACAAAGTTAACCACTTTGATGGCTTTTGTGGGGCAAACGCGCATACATTTGCCGCAACCTATGCAAGCCACCTCACACTCTTTCATTGCCAAGGCACCTTTGTCGTGGTTGCTGCAGGCCACAAAGCTCTGTTTCTTGCTCTGAGGCACGAGCTTCATCAGCGACCGCGGACAAGCATCCACACACCGGCCGCAACCCACACAGTTGTCATAATTCACCTTTGGCAACCCGGTTTCGGCATCCATGCTCAGGGCATCATACGGACAGGCCTGCACACAGTCGCCGCAGCCCAGACAGCCGTATGCACATTCCGTGTCGCCGCTGCAGGCCAGGGCTTCCAGCGCACAGCTGCGCACGCCGTCGTAGAGCGAAGTATGCGGCCTCAGCGCACACGCGCCGTTACATGCCGTAACTGCCACTTTGGCCTCTACCTGAGGCGCGGCCATACCCACAATATTGCCAATAGACTTCATTACAGGCCCTCCGGCGACGGGACAGTTCAGCCCGTCAAGGCTCTTGGCACCACAGCAGGCCACCGCAAAGGCATGACAACCGCTGTAGCCGCAACTGCCGCAATTGGCCCCGGGAAGCAGCGCTTCCACCTCAGCTATGCGCGGGTCCTCATAAACGTAAAACTTCTTGGCAGCCAGATATAGCAGCAATGCCGCCACCAGACCTATGCCGCCCATCAGAAGCACAGTTATCCAGATTTCATTCATATTTACTTATCAATTGCCTCCAATTTCCTCTTTATGACGAACACAAATTCTCTGTTTATGCGATTTCTGCACACATAAAGGATTATGAAAAACATAAACATCACCCCTACTCCGGCCAAAGCGGCCATGAGCTGGTTACCCCACAGCAGATAAACGCCTACCATGACGGCTATAATAGCCATTGTGGGATAGAGCATCAACAGTCTTATTGCCTTACGATGCAGCTGTTCGGAGCCGGCCACTTCCACCTTGTCGCCTATGTTCAGACGCATACCGGGAGGCACCGTAACGGCCAACAGTTCGCTACTGTTGTTTCCGGCTCGGCATATCTTGGCGGCGGCGCAGGCGGCACATTCGTCTGAATCGGCAATGCGCACTCCGACCATGTTCCTGCCCGGCATCAATTTCTCTACCACTCCATGGTGCAATATCTGATCACTCATGATGCTATTTATTTGGCTTATAGCTCAGCTTTTGTCAGTTTGTGTAATACTGATTCTTGCGGCGAGACGGCCTTCTGCCCCGGAAACCGTAGTTCATGATACTGAATTTTGGCGGTCATTTCACAGGTTTAGTTCTATAAGGTTAGTCGCGTTCAGTAAGCAGCAAAACACCTCTTTCAAATGTGCCTGCAAAGTTAATGATTTTTTCTTATAGAAAGGTCTAAATAATGCAGGTAAAAAAGCATAAAAAGTGCGGACAAATATGGATATAAAAAAAGTTACTCGCCGTCCTCCCGACGACGAGTAACAAAGATAGATGCTAACTTAAATTTATTCCACAATCTTCTTATACGAATCAAATTTTTCTCAATGATTTGGGCTTCCTGGGTCTACGTCACCGCAGTCCACTCATCGGAGTTCCATTAATCATAAACTCACACTATTCAAGGTCTTTATTTTGAGAGTCGTGGAATGTTAAAACTCGCAGACTCTGGTCCTGAATGATTTTCGATGCAAATTTATAACACCCTTAGCGGTAATTCTAATCGGATTCATGAACTCAAACAACAAATTATTCAAAATCGGCCGTCGCCAACCTTCAAGTACCCACTTATCTAATTGAATTTCGCGTACTTGAGCCTTTTCGACCAATTCTTGTTTAAAACGGGTTTTTTGGTCGGTGAGATTTTAAAAAATTTGTTCGACTTCATGTAGTCGAACAAATTTAACCCTCTTTTCACTTGATTCTTACGAATCTCATGTTAGAGGCATGAGCCGGGAACATCAGCGTCAGGAGGTCATCCTCTTCCAATGCGGCCCTCAAACCGTAAGTCATCCAGTCGCCGTCGGCGTCACGCCAGTGAAGCTGATAGCGGTCAGGCACCGTCTCCGTCAACTTGCCTTTGAGCATACCCGCGTGCCATCTGCCGGGATTTAATTTTGCGCCGGAGAGATAATAGATGTTATACACCCCGGGAGCCTCCTTCACTATGAGCAGCCTGTAATCGCCTCCTAAGTGCAGCAGACTCTCGTCCATCTGACGGTCGAAATATCCCCATTCCCCTTCCATGGGGTCAACGGAATATTTGATGCTGTCCCTGAGGTGCGCTACATCGGCCGGAGCGCTCTCATTGGCGAAACCACTGCCGTAAGTAAACATTGTGCCGTTGCGCACCTTCACCTTAGCCCCGGGAGCGAGCATAAAGCCCACGCTGTCAACCACCAATTCGCCGCATCTGAAATGCTCGAGCGGCAAGCACTCCCTATCGCCCAACTCCACCATAAAACCGTCGTCATTGCCCGAAATACGCAACGTAACCTCCGGCGGCAACTTCCTGAACGCCTTATCCTTGAGTACAAAGCGTTTCTGCACAATCGTCCGGTTGCCCTTGCTTCGCAGCACATTCACCACATATTCATCTTCATAGTCGAGCAGACCCTCAGCGCGGTGAATATTCATCATCACCGACAGCGTATCGCCCTGAGCAGATGTCAGACACAAGCCCTGAGCAGGCGAATCATCTCCGGCCTTCACATTGCCATAACGGCGCCCAGGCTCGGCATTCAGATTCTTCATCCTCACCGCCACACAATAACGCCCTGACGGCTCAGGAGGCGCCCACATCCACGTTCTTGTCTCCTTTTCCTGATTTTCCAACACCTGAACTCCGCCCGGCCAGAAGCTCACCCTTGACCATCCGGCACAAACAAGGCACGTCATAGTCATAACCGCCGCCATCAGCAGTCGTGCGCCGGCCCATTGCAAGCTATATCTTCCGCAACTGAATCTCATACATCCGATTTTAAAATACAAAGATAACAATTTTTCTTCATTTACAGAATATTGTCGTTCAATTAAACAATATTTGCGTCCCATCTCTCATCTATCATAAAAGGGCCGTGCCAATAAAGCACGACCCTGATTGAGTTAAATGTTGCTTCGAGAAAGTTACCGCAGATGATTCACCTTTTGTAACTCTGCCATGAACATACGGCACAATTGCCTTGATTGTTTTGCCTACACCGTTTATGATATAGATGCCGGGCTGAAGACTTATTGTGGCAGGCGTAACCGTTCCGGCAGATATTAAAGCAACTTGCTTGCCATCAGCCGTAAAGATACGCAAAGCGCTGTCTATTGCGCCGAACACGGTGATTTGTCCGGGTTCCGTCACTATGCTCCATCCGGCCTCATCGGTGTCGGTGCCGTTAACGCCGGTCCAGGCCGTCTCAACAGTGTTGGAAGGACCGCTTTCGCCCTTGTCGTAAACGGCCGTAACGGCGAAGAAGTGTCGCTCCTTGTCCGACATCGGCACTTTATACATCGTCTCGGTTACAGGATTTTGGTTTACGCGGACTCCGTCGAGCCAGATATTATATCCTTTCAGTATGAGCGATGCCTCGCCCTGCGGGATATACTCCACATCGTCAACGTGCATCATCATCTTGCCGCGCGAGAAGCAGCGAATGGCCGCATACTGAGTGCCTTCAGGCACAGCCACTTCGTACACCGTCCAGGCTGAAGGTATGTTCTCATAGCGCTTCAGAGCGGTAAAGGAAGACGTTGGAAAACCCAGGCGCGGATGACCCCTGGGGCCAGGTTGATTTGACCCCCGAAGC
>ERZ825384.762-NODE-762-length-41076-cov-3.549767_pt1 | contig 41076 bp, 35 predicted proteins | sample MGYA00519931_ERZ825384 | MGnify/ENA primary metagenome ERZ825384 (study PRJEB31778, sample SAMEA3449200) | human gut metagenome | biome: human gut; feature: human-associated habitat; material: faeces | place: United Kingdom | collected 2010/2012 ...
GCACCAACCTGCGGCAGGAGGCCTGGCAGGAGGCGCGGCTGAACCTTGAAAACCTGCGCGCAGAGCTGAAGGAGAGCATGCAGCAGATGGATTATCTGCATATCCGTCACCGCATGGTATACACCCTGGCCACGGTGATGGAGGCGTTTTCCAAGCATTGCGGCGCGCCCGAGCAGTTTAAGGATATCCCGCAGGATATGTATACCCGCGCGCTGAATATGGACAGCGTGGACGCGGTGATGGACATCTGCCATACGCTGATCAACCGCATGGAGGAAACCGAGACCGTCCAGGAGAAGCAGGAAACCAACGGCTATGTGCAGGCGCTGCTTGAAATGCTCAAGCACGATTGCGGCAGCAACATGAACCTGTCGGCTGCGGCGGACAAGCTGGGGCTGTCCTCGGTGTATCTGAGCAAGGTGTTCAAGCGTGTTACGGGCGTGAACTACACGCAGTATCTGACCGACTGCCGCATGGAGCGCGCCAAGGAGCTGCTGCTGGCTGATAACGCGCAGGTACAGGAGATTGCTGAGTCGCTGGGATACAGCCAGGGACATTATTTCAGCAAGATATTCAAGCAGTATACCGGACTGTCGCCCAGCGAATATATGCGCAAAAAGCGGATGGAGGGCTGAGCGCGCCCTACGAGATAACGAGCAAAAAGACCTTCTCTCACAGGGAGAAGGCTTTTGCTTTGAAGCGCCTGGTTTTTGCCTTTTTACCCGAAAAAACGGAAATGTGTTGACCAGAATAAAAATTTAGATGTATAAAATGGTGCACACAGGGACAAAACAAACAAAAACTGCAAAATTGCGTTGAAATGTCCGATTCTTTGTCTTGCCGCGATGAAGAAAATCAAGTAGGCTGAAAACAGCAAATGCATCTGTGCAATGCAAAAAAAGAAGGAGGCTTTTATCAGATGAAAAAGCTGCTTGCTCTCGCGCTGTCGCTGGCGCTGCTGTGCGCTATGGCGCCCCTCGCCATCGCTGACGAACCCATCACCGTGACCGTCATTGGTCCTTCCTCCGCCACCAACTCTTCTAATGAAGGCTACAAGCTGGTGCAGGATTGGATCCTGGAGAACACCGGCGTGCTGATCAACCAGATCACCCTGGACGGCACCAACAACACCGAAAAGCAGAACGCGCTGCTGACCGGCGATACGACCATCGACGTGTGGTGGGGCGACTGGATGCAGTACAGCGAGTACGGCATGATCCGCACCATCAACGAGTATTTGGATGCCATTCCGAATACCATGAAAACCTGGGAAAACTTCGGCGGTTTGTCCACTGTGACTGACAGCGAAGGCAACGTATGGGGCCTGCCGCGCAACTGCAACCGCGTGTTCTATCAGTCCTTCATCCGCGAGGATTTCCTCAAGCAGCTGCGCTACACCGAGGAAACCTATCCGACTACCTTTGAAGAATTTGAAAAGTATCTGTACGCCGTCAAGGAAGCCGATCCCTTCGGCAACGGCGAAACCATCGCCCTGATCACCCGCGGCAATATGAAGACCATGGAATTCCACTTCCTGGGCGGCTTCACCAAGTATGGCTACTCCAACTGGCTGGACGAGACCGACGGCCTGGTCAAACCCTACTATCTGCAGGAAGGCTACTATGATTTCCTGGAAAAAATGCATCAGTGGTATGCTGACGGCATCATCCATAAGGAAAACTACTCCTGGGATACCAACACCGTAAAGCAGTATCTGGCCTCCGGCCGCGTGGCCGCCTCCGCCGCCTACTCTACCGATCTGTGCAACCAGTATATCAACCTGCGCGCCAACGTGCCCGAAGCAAAGTGGTGGGCCTCCGTCAACGGCATGACCCGCAACGGCGAGCTGTGCGAAACGCAGATCAAGGCGGAAAGCGGCGCGATGCTGTTCAACGCCAAATCCTCCGATGAAACCATCCGCGCCTATCTGAAGGTGCTGGAGTTCCTGTTCTCCGACTGGGGCAACAACTATAGCTCTCAGTGCGGCCCGCAGGGCATCTACTGGGATTACGATGTGGAAAACTACGGCGAGGAAGCCAAGACCCTGCATATCGTGAAGGCGCTGGACTACGAAGCGAAGGGCTATCCCAAGTATTCCAAGGACTTCTGGTACTCCATTGGTCTGCCGATGGAATCCGATTGCGTCATGTACGATGCGGACGGCGTGCAGAACATGCAGAACGAATGGATTCGCCATCAGGGCGATACCTTCGCCGCCAAGGCTCCCTTTGATATCAATATCAACTACAACACTAAGGAAATGACAGAAAATGTGATGAGCTACAACGATATCCAGACCAAGGTGGAAGAGGATATCATGAGCTTCTTCAACGGCCAGAAGGAACTGACCAAGGAAAACTGGGATAAGTTCGTTCAGGAGCTGTACGGTATCGGCATGCAGGAATACTGCGAAGAGCTGACCCGCCAGTATAAGTACGCGAAGGGCCTGGATTAATCCCGTCCATCCCGCGGGGAGGGAAAGCGATTTCCCTCCCCCGGCCTTTATTCGCCCCGCATTGCCGTCTCCCGGCGCATACCCGAAAGGAGGCCCACGCCTTGGCCCGAAAAACAAAAGCGATAAACGACCGCCTGACCTGGCGGAAATCCTTTAATAAATACAAGCTGCTGTATTTGATGCTCATCCCGGGCGTTCTGTGGTATGTGCTATTCAAGTACGCGCCGATGTTCGGCATTGTGATTGCCTTTGAAAAGTATCAGCCCTTCAGCGGGCTGAAAGGCATGTTCAACAGCAAGTGGGTGGGGCTATACTGGTTCCGCCGGTTCTTTAAGTCCATTTACGCCTGGCGGCTGATCCGCAACAGCCTGCTCATCAGCCTGAAAAAGCTGGTGGTATGCTTCCCCTCGTCCATCCTGCTGGCGATTCTGCTGAACGCGATTCCCGGAAAAATCTACAAAAAGTCGATTCAGACCGTTTCTTATCTGCCGCATTTCCTGTCCACCGTGGTGGTATGCAGCATTGTGCGCACCGTTACCAGCGTGGACGGCGGCCTGATCAACATGATCATCAAGGCCTTTGGCGGAGAGCCGATTTTCTTTATCGGCCGCAACGAGTACTTCCAGGGCGTGCTGGTGATTACCGAGCTGTGGAAGACCATTGGCTGGAACTCCATCGTATACCTGGCGGCCATGACGGGCATCGACCCTGAGCTTTACGAGGCCGCGACTGTGGATGGCGCCAACTGGCACCATAAGATTCTGCATGTAACGCTGCCGGCAATTGCGCCGATCATCTCGCTGATGTTCATTTTGCGCTGCGGCGAATTGCTTAACGCCGGCTTTGAGCAGGTATTCCTGCTGTATTCCTCCGCCGTGTATGAGACCGGCGACATCATCGATACCTATGTTTACCGCGAGGGCCTGGTCAGCCTGAACTATTCCTATTCAACGGCCGTCAACGTGTTCAAATCCGTCGTCGCGCTGGTGATGGTGCTTGGCTCCAACTTTGTCGCCAAGAAAATGGGGCAGGAGGGGATCTGGTAAGCTATGAAAAACGTCACGAGAAGCGAAAGAATCTTTATTATCGTATCGTATATCCTGCTGGGTCTGCTGGCGGTGGTCACCATTGTGCCGCTGCTGAGCGTGCTGATCACCTCCTTTGTCAGCGCGTCGGAGATTGCCCGGCGCGGCCAGTTCATCCTCTGGCCGGAGGTTTGGGATACTTCGGCTTACGGTATTCTTTTTAAGACCGATAAGCTGTATACTGGTTATGCCAACACGCTGTTTGTGGTCATCGTGGGCACGGCGCTGAGCATGTTTCTGACGATTACCCTGGCCTACCCCCTCAGCAAGCGCGAGCTGCGCGGCCGCAACGGCATCCTGGGCATGGTGTTCTTTACCATGCTGTTCTCCGGCGGCATGGTGCCCAACTACATTCTGGTGAAGGAATTGGGCCTGCTCAACAGCCGCTGGGCGCTGGTGCTGCCCTATATCTGCAACACCTGGAACATGCTGATCATGCGCAACTTCTTCTATGCCATTCCGGACGCATTGGAGGAGGCCGCGTATCTGGACGGCGCCAATCAGTTTACCATCCTGATCCGCGTGATCCTGCCGCTGAGCCTGCCATCCATCGCCACCATCGCCATGTTCTACGCTGTTTCCTTCTGGAATGCGTGGTTCCCCGGCGTGATGTACCTGACGGACGCCAAGCTTGTGCCTGTGCAGAACGTGATGCGCACCATCATCATTTCAGCCACTGCAGCGCTGGAGGATATGGGCGTGACCATCGACGATGTGCAGCAGGCTCCCACCTCGCATACCCTCAAGTGCGCTTCCATCGTCGTTACCACCCTGCCCATTCTGTGCGTGTACCCCTTCATTCAAAAGTACTTTGTCAAGGGCGTAATGGTCGGCTCGGTCAAAGGCTGATTCGCCCGGAAAGGAACCGAACATGCGGCTTTCCACTTCTACCAACATGCTTTATCCTGTGCAGCGCGCGGAGCATAGCCTGGATACCATCCGCACCCTGGGCGCGGCGGGCTTTCAGGTGTTGGACTGGTGCGCTACGGCATTCAGCAATCAGGATACCGTGCGCGGCGAAAATCCCTTTACCACCTCGCAATGGCAGGGATGGATTGGAGCCCAGCGCAACGAGGCGGACAAGCTGGGCATCGCGTTCAATCAGGCGCATGGTTCGATGTATGATTACTTCGCCCAGGACGATCACACGGCCTGGCTGCATCAGATGACCGAGCGCATCATGCAGGCCTGCGTGATGCTGGGAATCGATACCATTATCTATCATCCCTATGAAGCGCCGGGCTCACGCGAACTGCAGAATATCGACGCCTGCCGCCGCGCCAATGTGGAATATCTGCGCCGTGCGGGCGACATGGCCGGCAAGTATGGCCTGCGCATCGCGGTGGAGAATATGCTTAGCAATCGCAGGATGGACGGCAGCGTGTATTGGCGCTACTGCACCCATGCGGAGGAGCTGGTGGATCTGGTGGATGCAATCGACATGGAAAATGTGCAGATCTGCCTGGATGTGGGCCACGCGCACTACATGGGCGAAAACCTGTACAATACCATCAAGCTGTACGGCAAGCGCCTGATTGCCCTGCATATCCACGATAATAACCGCATGGATGATCTGCACCTGCTGCCCTTTCATGGCACCCTTAAATGGGATGACGTGCTGCTGGGCCTGCGCGCGGTGGATTACGCGGGCGATTTCACCTTTGAAATCCAGAATGCTACGCGCCGCGCGCCGGAAGAACTGTACCCTCAACTGTGCCGCACGGCATTTGAAATCGGTCAATACCTGCTGCGGCGCTATGACGCGCTGGCGTAAGGAAAGAAGGCACTGCTTATGACAAAGCTGGAAAGATTGCTGCGTCGGGAGGGGCTGTTTATCGGCGCGCACCGCGGCTATTCCGAGCGTTATCCTGAAAACACGCTGCTGGCTGTGCAGGAGGGCATTGCCCTGGGCGTGGATCTGGTGGAGGTGGATGTGTATCTGTCGCGCGACGGCGTGCCGGTAATCGCCCATGATAACCACCTGGAGCGCTGCTCCAACGGCACGGGCAATATCCATAATTACACCCTCAAGGAGCTCAAACAGCTGGATTTCGGCATCCATCGCGGCGTTGCGTACGAGGGACTGCATCTGCCTACGCTGGAGCAGTTTTTAAGCTATATGCGCGATTATCCGGATGTTTTGATCGATATCGACTTCAAGGTGTACGATTACACGCTGGATACGGTCAAGGCGGCGCTGCCGCTGATTGAGCAGATGGGCATGATGGATCGCTGCGTGTTCAACTGCGTGGACTGCGATATCGTATCCTACCTGACTGAGCGCGTTGGCCGCCGGGTGATCGGCGCACCGCACGATTATCCCTGGCAGGTCAATTTCCATCCCGGCCCGAAAGGCACGCTGAGTGAGCTGTGGGGTATCTGCATTCCCTATAACATGCTGGACGATACCCATGTGCAGATATGCCACGATCATGATATTACCGTCATCTGCACCCCAGCGGATACGCCTGAGCAGGTTGCCCGCGCGATGCACTATCAAACCACCCTGCCGCTGTGCAACGACCCGCGGGCTTTTCTGCGCGCCGCCGGACGGCTATAAGAACGTAAAAGAAAACGGCTGATTGGAGATTGCTCCAGCCAGCCGTTTTTTGTATTGTTCAATCAGCGTCAGGTTTTGATTTCTTCCTTGCGCAGCCGTTCATACAGGCTCAGGCGGATTTCCCGCTCCAGCGCCCAGCATTCATCGGGCTCGCAGGGGCACTCCACGCGCATGGTGACGCGCAGCGCGTCGCCTGCGATGGCGGGGTACAGGGTGGGCGTGTGGGCAAGCCCCAGCCGCGCGGCCAGCAGCGCGCATTCCTCCGTGATGGCCTGCTGCGCGCGCATCATATCCTGCCCCACGGCTACGGTGATATTCACCTGCGCCACGATTGCCCCGCGGGAACGGCAGGCTACGGTGCGGATATCGCCGTTGGGGATGGCGTACAGCGTGCCATCTGTGCCGCGCAGGGTGGTGGTGCGCAGCGACATGGCCTCCACCTTGCCAGTGCAGTTGGCCAGCGTCACAATGTCGCCCACGGTGATGTTGCCCTCCATCCATAGGAACATGCCGCTGATGATATCCTTCACCAGCGATTGCGCGCCAAAGCCAAGGGCAATGCTGCCGATGCCGGCCACGGCCAGGAGCGAGGCCAAATCCACCCCGAAGATGCGCAGCACCACCAGCGCGATGAAAAAGTACATCAGATAGCTCATCACGCTGCCAATCAGCGACCGCAGCGTTTCCACCTGCTGCATGGTGCGGCGCGTGGTGCCGGGGCGATAGCGCAGGTGCTTGTTGAGCAGGCGGCGGAATAACCGCAGCAGCAAAAGACCGATGATAATCGCCGCGCCGGCCGTAAGCAGGCGCGTGAGTATCACCGGCAGTTCTTCATAAAATTTGGACAGCACGCTGGCCGCGTGCCGCAGATCCTGACTGATGGAAACATCAGGCGCGGGAGAAGCGGTGGGCTGCATGGCGAACGCTCCTTTTGTCAATCAGCGGGCGGATAGCGCCAGCAGCGCCGCGCCAACCAGACCGCTAAGCGGATAAAGCGCAGGGGTTTGAATGTAGGCGTCCAGATCGTTCAGCTCCGGGGCTGTGATATAGCCGTTTTGCAGCTGGCGCACATATTGCCGCACGCGGGGCAGTAGACCCTCGCGCTGCATTACGCCCCCGCCCAGCAAAATGCGCTCGGGAGATACAGTCATCAGCGCGTTTACGCACACCTGCGCCAGATAATAGGCTTCCAGATCGAAGGCCGGGTGATCCGCGGGCAAATCGCGGGCGGATACGCCCCAGCGCTTTTCCATGGCGGGCCCGGCGGCCAGCCCTTCAGCGCAGTGCTGATGGAAGGGGCAAAAGCCCTCCGGCGTGGGATCGTCCGCGCGCGGAGCCAGCAGCATATGTCCCCATTCGGGATGCAGCATACCGTGAACCAGGCGATCTTCGCAATATAGGCCGCCGCCAATGCCCGTGCCTATCGTCAGGTACAGGCAGCTATGCAGACCGCGGGCTGAGCCCAGGCGAACCTCAGCCAACGCAGCGGCGTTTACATCGGTATCGCAGGCAAAGGGCACGTTTAGCGCACGGCTTAGCGTCTGGCATAGGGGATAGCCCTGCCAAGCCAGCTTGGGCGTGTGCAGGATGGCGCCGTACTCGGGCGAATCGGCATGCACCTGCGCCGGGCCGAAGGTGGCCACGCCCAGCGCGCAGATGGCATGCTGGGAGAAAAAGGCGATCATCTCCGGTACGGTTTCATTGGGCGTGCGCGTGGGCAGGGAGTGGGAGTGCAGGATGCGGCCATCCGCATCCGCAATGCCCAGCACCATTTTGGTGCCGCCCGCTTCCAGTGCACCGTATAGCTTTGTATCCATAGTAATCAGGCGGATTAGAACAGCTCGGAGTTCTGATCCAGCAGCTCGCGCTGCTGCTGCAGCAATTGCAGCAGCTTATCACGGTAGGAGCGCGCAGAGGCGCGCAGATCCTCCACCTGCCTGCGCAGAGCGTCGCATTCTGCCGTCAGCGCAGCGGATTGGCCGTTCTGCGCCTGGGCGTTGGCGTTGGCCAGGATGGAGTCAGCCTCACGCTTGGCCTCGGCGATGGTGTCATCGTACATCTTCTGCGCGCGGGCCAGCAGACGCTGGGCGCTGTCGGAAGCTTCGGCGTTGGCGTCGCGCTGCGGCTGGGGAGCGGGCTGGGCGTACATCTGCGTGCGGGAGGCCTGCGCCAGGCGCGCCTGCAGATTGGAGATTTCCTCCTGCATGACGATCATTTCGTCGCAGATATCATCCAGAAACTCGTCTACCTCTACGGGGTCATAGCCGCGAACCTTGGTCTTAAATTCCTTTTCTTCGATCATGGCGACGGTGATAGGCATGGAAAACGGCTCCTTTCGTGGCTGCAATGATATTCCGTTGATAAGGAAACAGGCCATCTTTGCGGATGGCCGATGATGCTTTTACATGACCGCGCTGTTGTACTCCGCGCCTTCATGATCGGGTACATAGCCCTGAGAGGGCTGCTGCTCCGAAAAAGCGGGCTGCTGAGGCTGCGCGTATATGGGCTGCGGCGGGGTGAAAGGATTAACCGGCTGCTGATAGGCGGCCTGACCATAGGGCATCTGCCCCTGCTGCGGCGCGAAGGGGGATTGGAAAGCGCTCTGCTGCATGCCAGGATTGGCACGCTGCGGGGCGCGGGATTGTGCGTTCATCTGGGTGGTGGTGCGGTCGGTATACACCTGCATGCCGGCCGGAGCCAGCAGATACACGCCCACGCGGGCGGAAAGCCGCGTCATGGTGCAGCCCAGGGAGAAGCAAGCGCCGTTGAGCGTATCGACATAGCGGCGCACCTCGGCCTGATCGGCAATGCTGTCCATCACCGCGATGACGCAGTCACCCGTGCGAAGGATGCCGATGGCGTTGCGGCAATCGGCGATGCTGCGGGCGTTGACCACGCAGGCGGAAAGCTGCTTGGCCGGCGCGCCCTGCTGGGGCTGCGCGGCGGGCTGCGCCTGCTGAGGCTGCTGCGCAATGCCAGGGAAGGGCACTACGTTTTCAGCTTCGGGCTGCTGGGGCTGCTGCGCGTGCTGGGCAGAGCGGCGATTGCGCTGCTGGGGCTGATAGCCCTGCTGCAGGGGAGAGGCGGAATAGGCGGGCTGCTGCATCTGCGGCTGGACAGGCTGCTGCGGCTGCTGGAAGGGCTGCGCCTGATAAGCCGGCTGCTGATAGGCGTTTTGCTGATAGGCAGGCTGCGCGTAGGGATGCTGATAGGCAGAAGCCTGATAGGCGCTTTGCTGCGGCTGAGGATCATAGGCCGGCTGCGCATAGGGCTGCGCGCTCTGCTGGGGCGCGGCCTGCTGCTGCGGCTGGGCATAATAGCCCGAATCGCTGGCCGCCGGGGCGGGATTATAGGCCGCTTCCTCCTCGGCGCGGGGGCCGTTGAAGAAAGAATTGTTGGGGCCAAAGAAATTTTTAACGCTGTCCATTAAATTGCGGAAAGCCATGGTTCCTCCTCATACGGCGGAATGCCGCCCGGTTGGCAAATTGCCCGAAATAGCACGAGCATACCCTGCCTATTATACACAAACGTTGAAGAATATGCAACCTTTCAGGGCGCGGAGAATGTAAATTTCAAGCCGTTTTACTTAAAATACCAGCACAACGGAGCCGACAGAGAGAATATTGCTCAGCTGCGGCACGATATGCGCCTCGTTGGAATCCTGGCTGATGATGGTAACGGGCAGGAAGTAGTTGCCGTCGGGCTGCACGACTACCACGCCCATTTCACCGTCCACCGTGGTGATGGCGTTGGCAGGCACGGTCAGGCTGTAAATGCTTTCGGACAGCTGCACGTGACAGGAGCGGATATACAGCACGGGCGATACGTCGCCCACCACGCTGAGGCGCACCAGCAGCTCGCCCTCCGAGCGGGTGACGGATTCCACCGTGGCCGACACGCGGGTGTTGTCAAAGCTCTCCACCAGCAGCTCGTAGGATGCGCCCACCGTGGGCGTCCAGTTGACATCGTCGCACAGCATCAGCACCGTGTAGCCGCCCTGACGCACCAGGCGATAGACGGCCACCTCGTTGCGCCCCAGCGCAGCGGACTTGGGCAGATTGCCCTTGTACATGCTGCGCACCTCGGCGGGGGTGAAGCTGTCGTAGGTCTGGCTGGAGAGCACGCGCTCGTAGCCGTCGGTATAAAAGCTGATGATGCCCGGATCGGCTGCCACGAAGGGCTTCGTCCAGGTTTCAATGCGCTGAAGCTGCGTCTTTTCATCGTCGTAGAGACGGCTCAGCTTCTGATCGTCGGAATACTTCTGCTTCAGATAATAGGAACGCTCGTTGATGATATCGCTGAGCAGCTCCTCCTGGTTAATCAGGTTGCCGCTTTTGCCCTGCACCAGCGATTGCGTTTCCTGCGCGCGCTCCAGCACGCTGGAATTGAAGCGCTTCAGCTGCGAATCGGCCTCCACGTTGGTTTCGGCCAGCAGGGTCTTTTGGTATTCCTTGATCTGGGTGCGGTAGTTGTTCAGCGTCGCCCACTCGCGGGTGTTAAAGCCCGAGGTGTACACCGTGCACACGTCGCTGCCGCGCGTGACCACCTCGCCCTCGTTGGCAACGTAGTCAATCTGGGAGATGCCCTCCTGCGTGTACATGACCTCGTTGCGTACAATCAGCGCGTCGCCCGTATAGTTGGAGCCCAGCGTGCCCGCGCTGACATAGGCCGTGCGCGTCTGCCGGTTGCCCAGCAGCTGGGATACCGCGATGGCGCCCAGCACGATGATCAGCACGCCGATGACCGCGCCCAGAACCAGATTGAGCCTGCCATAGCTGCGGCGCCTGGGCGCGTGATAGGGCTGCTGCCGCTGCGGGAAGGGATCGGGCTGCTGCGGCTGATAGGCGCTTTGATAGTATTCGTTGGGCTGCTGCGGCACGGGCGGCTGACCCGGCTGGGGCGGATAGGGCTGCCCCTGCTGCGGGGGATAAGGCTGCGCCTGCTGCGGGGGATAAGGCTGCCCCTGCTGGGGCGGATACGCCTGTCCCTGCGGCGAGTAGGGCTGTCCCTGCGGGGGATAGGGTTGCCCCTGGGGCTGAACAGGCTGCGCATAGGGCGGCGGCGCGCCGGGACCCACCTGCTGCTGTACGGGAGCCTGCGGCTGGGGCGGGGCGTAATAAGGCTGCCCGGCGCCCGGCTGCTGGCCACCCGCGGGGACGGCAGTGAAGCCGCGCTGCTCATAGCCGCTGTTTTGATTGTTATTGTTAGGGGGCGTTTGCATGCAAAACCTCCGGGAAAAAGCAAAGATAGGTCAAAAAATCAGATCTGTTCAGCCACGGCTTGGGCGATACGCAGCCCGTCCACTGCCGCGCTCATGATGCCGCCCGCAAAGCCTGCGCCTTCGCCCGCGGGATACAGCCCGCGCACGTTGGATTGCAGCCCTTCATCGCGCGGAATGCGCAAGGGGCTGGAGGAGCGCGCCTCCACGCCGGTGAGCACTGCGTCGGGATGATCAAAGCCGCGCAGCTGGCGGGCGAAAATCTGGATGCCGCCCTTGAGCCCGGCCGCCGCATAGGCAGGCAGCACAGCGCGCAGGTCGGCCATGGTCACGCCTGGCCGGTAGGTGGGCGTGACGTCACCCAGGGCGCGCGAGGCGCGGTCATGCAGAAAATCCTCTGCACGCTGGGCGGGCGCGCGGTAATCGCCGCCGCCTGCGGCAAAGGCCGCCTGTTCCCATTGCCGCTGCAGGATCAGGCCGGACAGGGGATGCGCGTCGGGAAAATCCTGCGTGCGTACATCCACTAACAAGGCAGAATTGGCGTTTTGCCCATCGCGGGCATATACGCTCATGCCGTTGGTGCATACCCCGCCCGCTTCGCTGGCCGCGGCGATGACCTGCCCGCCGGGGCACATGCAGAAGGAGTATACTCCGCGGCCATCGGGCAGCTTGGCGTGCAGCTTATATTCCGCCGCGCCCAAATAGGGGCTGCCTGCCGCCGCGCCGTACTGCGCGCGGTTGATCAGGCTTTGCGGATGCTCGATGCGCACGCCCACCGAGAAGGGCTTTTGCGCCATCGCCACGCCTGCGTCGTAGAGCATGCGGAAGGTGTCGCGCGCGCTGTGGCCAACAGCCAGGATCAGCTGCTCGCAGGGCAATTCCTGCTCCTGCCCGCGCTCGATATAGCGGATGGCGCGCAGCGCGCCGTTCTGCGTTTCAATGCCCATCAGTCGCGCGCCGAAGCGCACCTGGCCGCCGAGCCGCAGAATTTCCTCCCGGATGGAGGCGACCGCCTGCGGCAGGCGATCGGTGCCCACATGCGGGTGCGCCTGATAGAGAATGCTCTCGGGCGCGCCGTGCGCATGCAGGATGGTCAGCACCTGGCGGCAGCGGGGATCCTTGATGCCCGTGGTCAGCTTGCCGTCCGAAAACGCGCCCGCGCCGCCCTCGCCGAACTGCACGTTGCTGTTTTCATCCAGCGCGCCGCCGTCGAAAAAGCGCTGCACGCTCCGCGCACGCTGATCCACGCGCTCACCGCGCTCCAGGCAGATGGGATTGAGGCCCGCGCGGGCCAGATACAGCGCCGCAAACAGGCCGCACGGCCCCATGCCGACCACCACCGGCGCATGCGCGCGCGATGCGGCAGGCGGCGGAGCCAGGGGCGCGTCGGGCGCGGCCAATGCGGCCGTGCCGGGCTTTAAGCGCCGGAGAAAGGCGGCTTCATCCTGCTTCAGGGTGAGATCGACGGCGTACACAAAGTGCACGTCGCCCCGGTCGCGCGCGTCCACGCTGTGCTTGGCCACGCGCCAGGAGGCGATATCCTGCTGCGTCAGGCGCAGCTTTTTCAGCGCCAGCGCGCAGGCACGCGCGTCCGCATCGGCGCACAGGGGCACATTCAGCCCGGCAACTCGCAGCATACGCGCACCTCCTTGATTTCTACAATAAATTATCATAGCACATTTTGCGCAATTTGTAAAACAAAATGCATCAATTCCCTGGGCGATTCAAGATAGAACTGGGCATTCAAGATAGAACTGGGCATTGTGTGCGTTGATTACGCGGAGAGGTTATGGTATAATGATTAGGCAAGCCGAAGGCTTGGCCGGTAATCATGCTATTAATGAAAGCGCCGACACGGCGGAAAGGAGCGGACGATGCTTTTCGGAAAGAAAGATCCTAGGCTTCGTCCTGCTGACGATTCTTTCCGCAGGCTGACAGCCATGAATTTTGCATTCTCTGGTCTCAATGCATTCGTGTGCGCCTGGGCCATAACGCCGCCGAACGCGCCGGCAAACCCTGAGCTTTTTATAGGGATCATTATAGCGACCTTAATAATAGCTTCTACCAGATTATACGAAGGTGATCCTAAAAGACTGAAAGTTTCAGAGTTTTATATGGGCGTTTTTATCATGCTGATTCCTTTTTCGGTTTTCTTAAGTCAGCTGAAGTGGTGGATTATGTTGATGTGCGCGGGTGAAATCATTTTTATGGCCATATATGCGTACAAAACAAAAGCGCTGAAAAGAAAATAAACTGCGCAGGGACGGCAATTTGCGCCGCCCCTTTTGATTTCTATTGCTTCCAATTCACGCGCGGATGTGATATACTGAACGCGAACAACTGTTTGAGGAAAAGGATGCACGCATGAACCTGAATGATTTGAACCCCATGCAGCGCCGCGCGGCCGAAACGCTGGAAGGCCCGGTGCTGATTCTTGCCGGGGCGGGCAGCGGCAAAACGCGCACGCTGACCTACCGCGTGGCCAATTTGCTGGAGCACGGTGTGAAGGCCTGGCATATCCTGGCCCTGACCTTTACCAATAAAGCCGCGCGCGAAATGCGCGAACGCATCGAACGCCTGGCCGGCGCGGACGCGGGCGAGGCGTGGATCGGCACGTTCCATAGCATCTGCTGCCGGATCCTGCGCCGCGATATCGAAAAGCTGGGCTATGAGCGCAGCTTTACCATCTATGACGACGACGATCAGCAGCGGGTGATCAAGGCGGTGCTCAAGGAGCTGGATATCGATGAAAAGTTTCTGCCGCCCAAGGCGGTCAGCGCCGATATCAGCGATGCGAAAAACCGCCTGCTTTCGCCCGACGAGTGGCTGCAAAGGCGCGGCGGGGATTACCGCTCGCAGAAAACGCACGATGTGATGACCCGTTATGAGCAGCGCCTGCGCGCCGCCAACGCGCTGGATTTTGACGATTTGCTGGTCAAAACCCTGCAATTGTTTGTGGAGCATCCGCCGGTGCTGGAATACTATCAAGGCCGTTTCCAGTATGTGCATGTGGATGAATATCAGGATACCAACTACGCCCAGTATCAGCTGGTGCGCTTGATTACCCGTGAAAGCCGCAACCTGTGCGTGGTGGGCGACGACGACCAGTCCATCTATGGCTGGCGCGGCGCGGATATCCGCAACATTCTGGATTTTGAAAAGGACTTTCCCGACGCAACGGTGATCAAGCTGGAGCAGAATTACCGCAGCACGGCCAATATTCTGGACGCAGCCAACCAGATCATCGCCCACAACGAGGGCCGCAAGGAAAAGGAGCTGTGGACCGAGGACGGCGAGGGCGAAAAGATTACCTTATATGCCGCGGCGGACGAGCGCGACGAGGCGGCCTGGATCTGCCAGCGCATCCGCCAGCTGCAGCGCGGCGGCACGCCCTACGGCAGCATCGCCATCCTGTACCGTATGCACGCCCTCAGCCGCGTATTGGAAGAAACGCTCATGCGCGCGGGCATTCCCTATCATGTGTATGGCGGCACGCGCTTCTATGACCGCCGCGAGGTGCGCGATGTGCTGGCCTATCTGCGCGTGATTCAAAACCCGGCGGACGATATCTCCCTTTCGCGCATCATCAACGTGCCAAAGCGCGCCATCGGCGACAGCACCGTGGAGCAATTGACCCAGCACGCCCGCCAAAACGATATGTCCCTGTATGCTGCCGTGGCCGCGCCGCCCGATACCCTGGCCAGCCGCGCCCGCAAGAGCGTAAACGATTTTTCCAGCCTGATCGTATCTCTGCTGCTGGCCAAGGAAACGCTGCCGCTGTCCGAGTTTGTGCAGAAGGTGATTGACGACAGCGGGCTGATTGCCCAGTATCAAAAAGAAGAGAACGAGGAAAACCAGGCAAGGATCGAGAACATCCGCGAGTTTATGGGCGCTGTGACCGAGTTTGAGCAAAAGAGCGAGGATAAATCGCTGTTCGCCTTCCTGGAAAACGTGGCGCTGGTTACGGAGCTTGACAATCAGGACAGCGCACCCAGCTTTGTCACCATGATGACGCTGCACTCCGCCAAGGGCCTGGAATACGACGCGGTGTTTATGAGCGGCATGGAGGAGGGCATTTTCCCCTCCGCCCGCGCCATGCAGGAGGATAACCGCGTGGAGGAGGAGCGCAGGCTTTGCTATGTGGGCGTTACCCGCGCGCGCAAGCTGCTGCATCTTTCCTATGCGCGGCGGCGCATGCTGTTTAACCAGATGCAGTTCAACGCGCCCTCGTGCTTTTTGCAGGAAATCCCCAAGCGCCTGATCCGCGAGGAACAAAGCTCCGCCGCCCAGAGCGCATCCTATGGCTACGGCGCGCCCGCTGCGCGCGGCGCTGGTTGGGGCAGCTACGGCGGCAGCGGCATGCGCAGGCAGGGCGGATATCAGGATAACGAGTCTCGCCCGCAGTACGGCTACGGCGATACCATGCCGCAGCGCCGCGCTCCCGCGCCCAAGGCGCCCGCTCGTCCCGCCCAGCAGCCCTGGAACATCCCTGGTGTGCAGCGCGGCTTTGTGCCTTCGCCCGCACGCAGCGTGCAGGTGCAGCTGTTCAAGGTCGGCGATAAGGTTCAGCATCCCAAATTCGGCAAAGGGGTGATCCGCGAGGTGACGGGCAGTGGCGACGCGGCCCGGCTGCATATCGTGTTCCCCGTGTTTGGCGAAAAGGTGCTGGCGCAGTCCATCGCGCCCATTGTAAAAATTGAGGAGTGATTGTCTCCATGGAAGATAAGCAGCGGCGTATGGGCGAGCTGGTCGCGCTGCTCAACCGCGCGGCCTACGCCTATTATACGAAGGACGAGCCCATCATGGCCGACGTGCAGTACGACCGGCTGTATGATGAGCTGCTGAGCCTGGAAAAGGAAACCGGCGTGCAGATGGCCGATTCGCCTACCCATCGCGTGGGCGGCGAAACGCTCAAGGAGTTTGAAAAATACCGCCATGTAACCCGTCTGTGGAGCATGGATAAGGTGCAGTCCGAGCCGGAGCTGCTCGACTGGGTGGCGCGGGCGCAGCGCCTGTGCGCCCAGGCGGGGGATTTCCCAGAGCCGGTATTCGGCGTGGAGTATAAATTCGACGGCCTGACCATCAACCTGACCTATGAAAACGGCGTGCTGGTGCAGGCGGCCACGCGCGGCGACGGCGTGACGGGCGAAGCCATCCTGCCCCAGGCGCGCACCATCCGCGATATCCCGCTGCGCATTCCCTATACGGGTCGGCTGGAGGTGCAGGGCGAGTGCATTATGCGCCTGTCCGCGCTGGAAAAATATAACGAAACGGCCGCCGTGCCCCTCAAAAACGCCCGCAACGGCGCGGCCGGGGCGCTGCGCAATCTGGATCCTGCCGTCACGGCGGCGCGCAGGCTCAGCGCGTTTTTTTATCAGGTGGGCACCATTGATGATCCGCCCTATCACGATCAGCCCGGTATGCTGGATTTCATCCGCGCGCAGGGCTTGCCCGTCAGCCCGTATTTTCGCACCGCGCGCACGGCGCAGGAGGTTGTTGCCTGCGTGCGTGAGATTGCCGCCGCCCGCGAATCGCTGGATTTCCTGATCGACGGCGCGGTCATCAAGATTCAGGATAGCCGCACCCGCGCGGCGCTGGGCTTTACCGATAAATTCCCGCGCTGGGCGGTGGCGTTCAAATTCCCCGCCGAGGAAACCACCACCACCCTGGAGAGCGTCACCTGGGAGCTGGGCCGCACGGGCAAGCTGACCCCGCTGGCGCATGTGGAGGCGGTGGACTTTGCGGGCGTTACCGTGCGCAAGGCTACGCTGAACAATTACGGCGATATCCAGCGCAAGCGCCTGCTGCTGGGCTGCACGGTGTGGATTCGCCGGTCAAACGATGTAATCCCCGAAATCACCGGCCGCGTGGAGGATGGCTCGACGGGCAGCGAAATTGCAAAGCCTACCGTTTGCCCTGCCTGCGGCGAGCCGCTGGTGGAGCGCGGGGCCAATCTGTACTGCGTCAATCGCCAGACCTGCCGCCCGCAGGCTGTGGCGCGGCTGGCGCATTTTGCCGGGCGCGACGCGATGGATATCACCTCCCTGTCCGAAAAGACGGCGGGGCAATTGTACGATCTGTGCGGCGTGCGCGATCCGGCCGATCTGTATCGCCTGACCCGCGAGCAGCTTTTGGCGCTGGAGGGCTTTCAGGACAAGCGCGCGGATAACCTGCTGGCCGCCTTGCAAAAGAGCCGCGACTGCGCGCTGGACGCGTTCCTGTTCGCCATCGGCATTCCCAATATCGGCCGGGGCACGGCGCGCGATGTAGCCGGGCATTTTGGCGCGCTGGCGGGCGTGATGAACGCCACCCAGGAAGAATTGCTGGAAATTCCGGATGTGGGCGACATCGTGGCGCAGAGCGTGGTGGAGTTTTTCTCCTTCCCCGAGGATCGCACGATGGTGGAACGCCTGCTTGCGGCGGGCGTGACTCCGCGCGAAATCGCAAAGCCCAGCGCCGATACGCCCCAGCCGTTGGCAGGCATGACCATCGTGGTCACGGGTACCCTGCCCTCGCTGTCCCGCAATGAGGCGGAGGATATGATCCGCGCGCACGGCGGCACGGCGGCGGGCTCGGTGAGCAAAAAAACCAGCTATGTGCTGGCCGGCGAAAAGGCCGGTAGCAAGCTGACCAAGGCCGAACAGCTGGGAATTCCTGTGCTGGATGAGCAGGCGTTTTTCCATCTGATTGGAAAGGAATAACCCATGAATATTGAACAACTGCTGGACGTGCTGCGCAGGGATGACGCCTTTATGCAGTGCGTAACGCATTGGCATGTCGATCCTGCCCGTCCTGCGCGCTATGCGCCCTGGCCGGACTGCGTGGATCCTGCGCTGCCGCCTACGCTGCAAAAGCGCGGAGTGGAACGGCTGTATACCCATCAAGCGCAGGCGATTGAGGCTGCCGCGCGCGGCGAGGATATTGTGGTGGTTACGCCCACGGCCTCTGGCAAAACCATGTGCTATAACCTGCCCGTGCTGTCCGCCATCCTCAAGGATCCAAACGCCCGGGCGCTGTATCTGTTTCCTACCAAGGCGCTGTCGGCTGATCAGGTGAGCGAGCTGTACGAGCTGATTCAACTGCTGGGCGCGGATATCAAAACCTATACCTATGACGGCGACACTCCCGGCGCGGCGCGCCGCGCCATTCGCCAGGCCGGGCATGTGGTGGTAACCAACCCTGATATGCTGCACTCGGGCATCCTGCCCCACCATACCAAGTGGGTCAAGCTGTTTGAAAACCTGCGGTATATCGTCATCGATGAAATCCATGCCTATCGCGGGGTGTTCGGCTCCAATCTGGCCAACGTCCTGCGCCGCCTGATGCGCCTGTGCGAGTTTTACGGCAGCCATCCGCAGTTCATCCTGTGCTCGGCTACCATTGCCAACCCCAGGGAGCTGGCCGAGACGCTGATTGGCCGCCGCGTGACGGTGATTGACGATAACGGCGCGCCGCTGGGTGAGCGGCATGTGATCTTCTACAACCCGCCGGTGGTCAACGAGCAGCTGGGCATCCGCCGCAGCGTGCTCAATGAAACCTGCCGCGTGGCGCAGACGCTGCTGCTCAATCATATTTCCACCATTGTGTTTGCAAAAAGCCGCGTGCAGGTGGAGGTGCTGACCAAGCGTCTCAAGGATCAGGTGCGCGACCCTGTGGGTAACGCCGGACGCGTGCGCGGTTATCGTGGCGGCTATTTGCCTACCCAGCGCCGCGAGATTGAGCAAGGGCTGCGCGCGGGCAGCATCGATACGGTCATTTCCACCAATGCGCTGGAGCTGGGCGTGGATATTGGCTCGCTGACCGCCTGCGTGCTGTGCGGATATCCGGGCACCATCGCCAGCACCTGGCAGCAGGCCGGGCGCGCGGGCCGCAGAAAGGGTACGTCGCTGACGGTAATGGTGGCTTCCAGCGCGGCGATTGATCAGTTTATCGTCACGCATCCGGCGTATTTCTTCGGGCAGTCGCCTGAAAACGCGCTGCTTAACCCGGATAACCTGTATGTATTGCTCAATCATTTCAAGTGCGCAGCCTATGAGCTGCCCTTCCGGGATGGCGAAACGCTGGGCGGCGCGCCGGGCGCAGAGGAGATGCGCGAATACCTGGCCGAGGCGGGCATCATCCGCCATGTGGGGGATACCTGGCACTGGCAGGCCGAGGATTTTCCGGCCAGCGAAATCAGCCTGCGCACGGCCATGACTGAGAACTTCCTCATCAACGATATCACCGATCCCGCCCATGTGCGCGTCATCGGCGAAATGGATCGCTTCACCGTGCCGATGCTGCTGCATGAAAACGCCATCTATCTGCACGAGGGCGTGCAGTATCAGGTGGAGCGCCTGGATTATGACGCCTGCAAGGCCTTTGTTCGCCGGGTGGAGGTGGATTATTACACCGACGCAGATCTGAACGTGAGCCTGAGTCTGCTGGATATCGCCGAGGAGGGTGCGGACGCTGCCTGGGGCGAGGTGAAGGTGACGGCCATCACCAAGCTGTTCAAAAAGATGAAGTTCGATACCGGCGAAAACCTGGGCTTCGGTCCGGTGATGCTGCCCGAAAGCGAAATGCACACCACCGCCGTGTGGTGGACGCTGCGCGAGGAGTACGCCGCCCGCTTTGACAAGGATACCCTGCAAAACGGCATGATGGGCATTGCCAATCTTTTGCGCATCGTCGCACCGCTGTATCTGATGTGCTCGCCCAGGGATGTGGCGATTTCTTATCAGGTCAAGTGCCCGTTTACCCAAAAGCCCACGTTGATTTTGTATGATAACTGCCCCGGCGGCGTGGGTCTGGCTGAAAAAGCCTATCGCATGCGCGATATCCTGCTTACCCACGCGCGCATGATTGCCCGCGACTGCCCCTGCGAGCATGGATGCCCCTCGTGCGTGGGGCCGGTGGGTGAGGTAGGCGAAAACGGCAAGGCGACGGCGCTGGCGCTGATTGATCTGCTGCTGCAAAAGGAGGAATGCTGATGCCAAGCTTGGAAGCGTATTCCCGCGATTTGCCCTATAGCTACGCGCTGGGGCTGTTTCCCGCCTCGGAGCTGATGCGCAAGCGGCCCGAGCTTGCCCGCCGCCTGCTGGTGGCCAGCCGCGCGGAAGATAGCGAAGGGCTGCGCGCCCTGCGGGCCCTGTGCGCGGCACATCATGTGCGCGAGGAAAACGCCGACCGCGCGCTCAGCCGCATATCAGGCAAGGAGAATTGCTTTGCCGCCGTGGTGTTTGATAAGTTTGAGGGCAAGCTCAATGCTGAAGGGTGCCATCTGGCGCTGCACCATCCCAGCGACAAGGGGAACCTGGGCACCATGCTGCGCACGGCGCTGGGCTTTGGATATCGGGATATCGCCATTATCCGACCGGCGGCGGACGCCTTTGATCCGCATGTGGTGCGAGCCAGCATGGGCGCAATTTTCGGCCTGAACGTGCGCTATTATGATGATTTTGCCGCCTATCGCGCGGATTTTCCGCAGCATATGCTGTATCCCTTCATGCTGGACGCTTCTGTGCCGCTGGATCAGGCTGTGGCGCAGAAAAAAACGCCCTTCACCCTGATTATGGGCAACGAGGGCAGCGGCCTGCCCGCGGAGTTTGCCGCCATGGGGCAGCCGGTGCGCATTCCGCATAATCATGAAATCGACTCGCTGAACCTGTCCATCGCCGCGGCGATCGGCATGTATACCTTTGCGAATCATTAAAAAGGAGCAATACCGATGAAAAAGCTGTTTTGCCTGCTGATGGCGCTGCTGTGCCTGGCTTCCGCCGCCCTGTCGAAGGAGGAAACCGAGCAAAAGGCCGAGCGCGTGATCGACCCGACCAAGCCCATGATTGCCCTGACGTTCGACGACGGCCCGTCGGAGTACACGCAGCGCATTCTGGATACATTGGAAAAATACGGCTGCCATGCCACCTTCTGCATGGTGGGCAACCGCATGGGGCAAAATGCCGAGGCCGTCGCCGCCGTAGTGGCCAGCGGCAACGATATCGCTACCCACACCTGGTCGCATGAAAACCTCAAGGAGCTGTCCAGCGCCCGTGCCAAGCGCGCGCTGACCAACGGCATCGATAAGATCACCGAGATGACCGGCCGCGAGGTGCATTTCGTTCGCCCGCCCTATGGCGCGTGGAACAGCAATGTGTGCGGCGTGTGCCGCGATCTGGGGCTGTCCATCGTGACCTGGTCCATCGATACGCTGGACTGGAAAACCCGCGACGCGGAAAAGACTTTCCAGACCATCAAGCAGCAGGTGAAAAATGGCGATATCATCCTGTGCCACGATACCTATGAAGCCACGGCCGACGCGGTGGAGCTGTTCCTTCCCTGGCTGGTGGAGCAGGGGTATCAGGTGTTGTCGCTGGAGGAAATCTTCTCCTATTACGATGGCGGCGCAAAGCCGGGCGTGGTGTATTATCACGCCAATCCGGAGAAATTTATTGTGCCGGAGAAGACGGAATAAAGCCGTTGAATATGGCAAAATGGCTCGCGGCCGCTATAACGGCTGCGGGCTTTTTCTATGCGCGTTTTTCATGAAAAGCAATTGGAAAAACACGGAAAATTGATCCGGCAATAAGCTTTGAAAAAATTGCAAAAAAATACTTGCATAAATGTGGTGTATCTGGTATAATATCTTCCGAAAAGAAAATGCAAAATGTAGAATACCTCATGGAACCTTATGCTGGTATACCAGCGTAAAAATATCACTTATTTTATAAGGAGGCCCCATCTATGAAGAAAATCCTTGCCATCGCTCTGTGCATCGCATCCCTGCTGTGCCTGGCCCCCGCCGCGCTGGCCGTCAATGAAGACGTGACCGGCGAAGTGGTCATCTACACCTCCATGTATCCGTTTGTTATCGATATGATGGATGAGGCTCTCAAGGCTGAATTCCCCAACCTGACCCCCGGCAATAACGGCTCCTTCTTCTTCTACGGCGGCACTGGCTCCCTGCAGACCAAGCTGGCCGGCGAAATGGAAACCGGCACCCTGGGCTGCGACATGATGCTGGTTGCCGAGCCCGCCTACAGCCTGGAGCTGAAGGAAGGCGGCTGGCTGCACGCTTATGAAACCGAAGCTGCCCAGAACCTGCGCTTCGACTACGACAAGGAAGGCTATTGGTATCCTGTTCGCGTTTGCAACATGGTGCTGGCCTACAATCCCGAGCTGAAGACCCCCGATCAGCTGCCCAAGACCTTCAAGGAATTTGCCGAGGATACCAGCCTGAAGGGCCGCATCTCCATGGGTAACCCCCTCAGCTCCGGCACCACCATGGCCGCCGTCGCCTCCCTGTCCGATAAGTATGGCTACGAGTACTTCACCGCTCTGGGCCAGAACGACGTGATGATCGAGTCCGGCTCCACCGCCCTGGCTAAGCTGCAGACCGGCGAGTGCGATGTGATCATGATTCTGGAAGAGTCCGTGCTGAAGGAGCGCAAGGATAACGGCTCCAAGATCAGCTGCATCTATCCCGAAGACGGCGTGATCCTGATCCCCTCCACCGTGATGACCGTTGCCGAAGAAAAGAGCAAGAACCTGAACATCGAAGCTTGCGAAGCCATCACCGACTTCCTGCTGAGCGAAGAAGGCCAGAAGTTCATGGTGGAGGGCTATATGCACTCCGTGCTGAAGGGCTTCTCTGAGGTTCCCTTCGATTCCGTGGACACCGACGGCCTGATCGAGAAGGACATGGGCGTTGACTGGGAGCGTTGCTACAAGCAGCGTGAGGAAATCCGCACCAAGTTCCAGGAAGCCGTAACCATCAAGAAGTAATCAGATCGCAATATGCCAAATGGGGGAAGTTGTCCGTGCGGCGACTTCCCCCAAATTTTCAAAAATAACGAACGAAAACAGGGTGAAGGAGTGCTGTAAATGCAGACACAGCTTCAAAAACAACGCAAAGACCCTGCCGAAACGCGCTGCAAGATTGCGCTGCTGATTTTGTTTTTGCTTGGCGCGGCGCTGATTGCAGGCGGATTGTGGGGTAGCCGGGAATATCAAAACTCCGGCTTCGACCAGGAAAACGCTTATCATTATATCCATGAGCTGTCCGGCAAGGTGGACAGCCTGTATGAAAAATCCATTCAGCCTTTTACTGCAAAACTGACTCAGGCGGAGCAGGATACCCTGACCGCCCGCACGATTGAGCTGCTCAAGGATAACTGGAGCAGCGCTGCCAAGGCCGATCAGTCCGCTCGCGTGGACGCGATGTTTGCTGGCCTTTCGGGGGATAAGCTGCAGCGCAAGGCGCTGGAGCTGCTTTCCATCACCTATTCGCTCAACGGCCCCAAGGTTTCCTCTGCCGAAAAGAAGCAGATGGCGCCCTGGAGCGACGCTGAGCGTGACGCCAACCGTGAGGCGCTGCTGCATGCCGCGCTGGATGAAGCGGCCAATCTGCCCGAAGTGGCGGCCAAGGCCGCCGAAAAGACGGGCCTGGAACGCACGGCTGCGATGATGCAGCTGTTCCTGGTCAGCGTCAATGAAGATGGCGCGCCCCTGCCCACGGCCGATGTAAACGGCCTGAAAAAGGCGGTGCGCACGGCCGAAAACCGCATCCTGGCCTATCAGATGACGGTAGAAGGCAGCGTATCCCTGCTGACGCAGATGCTGGTTACGTTCAGCCGCACGGCGATCCTGCTGGGTATCCTGCTGGCGCTGGATATAGCGCTGCTGTTCCTGATGCTGTACAAGGATCACAGCTGGCATCTGGATTTCAAGTGGGTGGTCATTTTCGCCATCGTGGACTTCATGCTGGTGTTCCAGGTGCTGCCCATGGTGTATCTGATCGTCAAGGCGTTCTTCCCGGACGGCTCCTTTACCTTCCATGTGTTCGAGCGCCTGTATACCTATTCCATGAACCTGGGCGCGCTCAAGAACACGCTGATTGCCGCCACGGCCACGATGATCCTGGGCACGCTGCTGGCCTTCCCGCTGGCCTGGCTGGTGGGCCGCACCAACCTGTACGCCAAAAAGTTCTTCCGCTCGCTGTTTGTGCTCACCTATATGGTGCCGCCCTATGTGGGCGCCATGGCGTGGCTGCGCCTGCTCAACCCCAATGTGGGCACGCTGAACCAGTTCTTCCGCCTGATCTTTAACCTGGGCGATACCCCCGGCCCGCTGAACATCTATACCCTGGGCGGCCTGATCTGGGTGTTGACGACGTTCTACTATCCCTATGCGTTTATCACCATTTCCCGCGCGATGGAAAAGATGGATCCCTCTCTGGAGGAGGCCAGCCGCATCTCCGGCGCGTCGCCCCTGGGCACGGTGTTCCGCATCACCATCCCCATGATGACCCCCAGCCTGATCGCCGGCGCGCTGCTGGTGTTTGTGGCTGCGATGAGTTGCTATGGCATTCCATCCATTATCGGTGCACCGGGCAAGGTGCATACCGTCACCACGCGCATCATCGAGTATAACGGCCTGGGCGCGCAGGGCATCAGCGACGCGACGGGTTTGGCGGTATTCCTGATGGCGCTGGCCATCATCATCCTGTACCTGTCCGACTTTGTGGTGGCGCGCAAGCAGTACATCACGGTATCGGGCAAGTCCACCCGCCCCAACATTGTGGATCTGGGCAGGTGGCGCTGGCCGCTGACCATTCTGGTCAGCCTGTTCGCCATCATCGTGGTGCTGATTCCCTTCGCCACGATCCTGACCACCTCGTTCAAGATTGACGTGGGCAAGTCACTCTTTGATGCTGAAAACTTCACCTTCAGCCAGTGGAAGACCATCTTCTCCCGCACGGAGACGATGAACTGCCTGAAAAACAGCCTGATCTTCGGCGTGATTACCGCGACCATCGGCATCGTGGTGGCCTGCACCATGTCCTACCTGCTGCAGCGCACCCGCATTCGCGGCCGCAAGATTCCGGACTTCCTGATTACGCTGGGCTCAGGTACGCCGTCGGTGGTAATCGCCCTGGGCCTGATCATGACCATGAAGGGCACCTTCGGTGTAGACATCTACAACACGGCCTACATCATCATCATTGCTTATCTGATCAAGTACCTGATGATGGGCATGCGCACGGTGGTAAGCGCCATGAGCCAGATCCACGTTTCGCTGGAGGAGTGCAGCCAGATTTCCGGCGCAAGCTGGACGCGCACCATGCTTAAGATTACCGGCCCCCTGATCTTCCCCTCCATCGCCGCGGGCTGGTTCCTGATCTTCATCCCCAGCTTCTACGAGCTGAGCATGACTACCCTGCTGTATTCCAACACCACCAAGACCATCGGCTTCCAGCTGTATGAATACTGGACCTTCACCAGCCAGCCGCAAAGCTGCGCCATGGCGTTTGGTATCCTGATGATCGTAGTGGTGCTCAACTTCCTGCTCAACCGTCTGACAAAGGGCGAGTTCTCTATCTGATAAGCATTTCCATATTACAAAAAGGAGTTGGCAAGTATGTCCAGCGTAACCATTAAAAATGTAACCAAGAGCTTTGGCAGCGCGGTGGTACTGGATAATTTTGACGCCGTTTTTGCCGATGGCGAGTTTATTACCCTGCTGGGGCCTTCCGGCTGCGGCAAAACCACCATGCTGCGCATCATCGCAGGCTTTGAAAAGCCCACCTCGGGCGCGGTGCTGTTTGACGACCGCGTGGTATCCTCGGAAAAGGTGTTTATTCCCCCCGAAAAGCGCGATATCGGCATGGTGTTTCAGAGCTACGCCGTATGGCCGCATATGACCGTTTTTGATAACGTGGCTTATCCGCTGCAGATCAAAAAGGTGGATAAGGCGACCATCAAAAAGAAGGTTGACCGCGTGCTGGAGGTTGTGCACCTGACCCAGTACCGCGATCGCATCCCCAGCCAGCTGTCTGGCGGTCAGCAGCAGCGCGTTGCCCTGGCGCGCGCCCTGGTGGCTGAGCCTGCCCTGCTGCTGCTGGATGAGCCGCTGTCCAACCTGGACGCAAAGCTGCGTGAGAGCATGCGCTTTGAAATCAAGGAGATTCAGCGCCAGTATGGCATCACGGTTGTGTATGTGACCCACGACCAGACCGAGGCCATGGCCATGAGCGACCGCATTGTGGTCATCAACCGCGGCGTGATCCAGCAGGTAGGCTCCCCGCGCACCATCTACAGCGAGCCGGCCAATCCCTTCATCGCCGACTTTGTGGGCAAGATCGACTTTGTGGAGGGTGTAGCCTCCGAGGGCGTGATCGCCCTGAACGACTGCGACCAGAAGCTGCCCTACAAGGGCGAACTGCGCGGCAATGTGATCGTGGGCGTGCGCCCTGAAAACATCAAGTATGCCGAAAAAGACAAGGGCATGCTGCGCGGCGTGGTCAAGAGCCATTTCTACCTGGGCGATGTGGACGACTGCCGCGTCGATCTGGGCGGCGGGCAGGAGCTGCGCATCATCGCCGATCCCTACGAGAGCAGGAATGTGGAAAACGGCAAGCAGGTGGAGCTGGACGTTCGCAGCTTCCTGGTGTATCCGCAGAAGCCCGGCGAGGATTTCCGCAAGATTCTGACCTGATGCATGGACGCATCGAATACGCCCATTAAAAAGAGGGGACCGCTCGTTGGAGCGGTCTCCTCTTTGGCTTGGCCGACGGCTATTCAATGATGCACCGGCTTGCCATTTCCTCAATCATGCCCTTATGCAGCTCGCACATGCGGGTGAGGGTGGGGTGGATATCGTCCTTCAGACCATGATCCAGCCAGTCGATTACCAGGCCGAAGCACCAGGCACGATAGGATAGAATCAGGATTTCCCGATCCTGCGGGCTTACGCGGCGCTCACCGATGATGGCGTCGAAGCATTTTTCCACCGCATCCTGGCAGATCTGCATCAGGTACCGCTCATACACATCACGGCTGACTGAATTGAAAATATGGAGCGCGGCACGGCGATGTTGCAGGATGGAATCCACCGCCACGTTCAGCGCATCCTCTATGGTGGTGATGGTGCTGTGATTGCGGATCAATTCCTCCGCCTGATCGTGCACGATGGCCTCAATCAGCGCCGGAATATCCGCGAAATGATAGTAAAACGTGTTGCGGTTTACCCCGCAATCCTCCACGATATCCTTGATGGTGATTTTGCTGATCGGGCGCTGATCTACCAGCTTCATAAAAGAATCCATAATCGCCTTCCTGGTGAAAGAAGCCATGCTCAACCTCCTGCCTGTCAAAAATACCTTGTTTTATCTCATTATACCATATTTTCGTTGTTTGGGCAATCTTGGCGCAAAGCTGCGCTTTTGCGCATACGCGCGCAGATGCCTGGCTGCGCCCGGTTGCCCTTCAGACCAAAATCCGGTATAATATAGGGGAGAAATACCGAAATGGAGCATCCCATGAAAAACGAAATTCTGCCCATGCGCCAGGCACTGCTTAAGCGCCTGAACGACAGCGAACTGAAAAAATGGCTGCGCGACTATGCCATGCCCTATAAGGAGCTGATGGCCTATTATCGCTGCGCCATGATGGAAGTGGAAACCAAGTTTAATGTCCTCAATGAAGAACTGTCCCTGGCCTATGATCGTAATCCCATCGAGACCATCAAATCCCGCCTAAAATCGCCCGAGAGCATTGTGGATAAGGTAGCGCGCAAGGGGCTGCCGCTGACCATTGACAGCATTGAAAAGGACATCCGCGATATCGCGGGCATCCGCGTAATCTGCTCCTTCCCCAGCGATATTTATATGCTGGCCGATTGCCTTCTCAGCCAGGATGATATCACGCTGATTGAGCGCAAGGATTACATCGAGCATCCCAAACCCAATGGCTATCGAAGCCTGCACCTGATTGTGGAAATCCCCATTTTTCTGCACAATCAAAAGCGCCTCATGAAAGTGGAGGTGCAGCTGCGCACCATCTCCATGGATTGCTGGGCCAGCCTGGAGCACAAGATCTTTTATAAAAAGAACGTGCAGGATGCGCAGCGTGTGGAGCAGGAGCTGATTGCCTGCGCGGAGCTGGCGCAGCAGCTGGATAGCCGCATGGAGCGCATCTACCGCGAAACGCTGGGGGATCAGCCTGCATCCATCGATGCGGAGCTTGGCTAAATATCGTATTTTAGCCGGATTCGCCCCAGCTTTTCGCCAAAGGGCTTGGCAAACAGCGCCAGAAACAGCAGGTTTGAAACCATGTACGCGATGGTGTGGGGGATGGCGGATAGCAGCGCCGCGCCGTACAGTCCCACATTGAACGTGCCGTTGTACCACAGCACCGTCCAGATATCCATGATAAATGAATAAGCGATTCCCGCAATCAAGCCGTAGAGCAGCAACAGCCCGCGGCTTTTTTGCATGGGGCGCGAAAGGTAGCCTGCAATCAGGCCGATCAGCCCCCAGGCGAACATCTGAAAAGGCGTCCATGGGCCCTGGCCAAAGTAAAAATTGCTGATGACAGCGCTGAGCGCGCCCACTAAAAAGCCTGCTTCGCCGCCCAGATAAACGCCGGACAGGATGGTCATGGCCGCCACCGGCTTAAGTAGCGGGATGAAGCGCCCGGCTACCGACAGCGCGGTCAGCACCGAAACCAGCACCATCCGTCGCCGCCCTGTGCGTTTGCGCTCAAAGCCTGTGGCAAACAGGATCAGCGCGCACAGCACCATCAGCAGCGCGATGAGGGCGTAGCGCCTTTCGTGCAGCAAAAATACGCCCGCAGCAATCAATGCCGGGATGATGAAAAACGGGATCAGATAGCGCAGGATGCGCCGTGCGCGGGCGCTGCGGATGACGATCATGGCTGCGCCTCCGGGGGACGGCGGAGCGCGGCGACCTCCTCGGCGCAGATCGCCGTATCGCATACGCCGCGCGCCATGCGGTTGGCCGCCGTGGTGTAGTAATGGTTGCCCGCAAAGAAGGCGTGCGGCTCTCCGCAGGAGACTACCTCGCCCCGGAAAAACAGCGCGCAGCGATCGGCACACGCGGCGGCGAAGGCCACATCATGCGTTACGCACAGCACGGTTAAGCCTTGTGCGCGCAAGGCTTGCAGCAAGGCGGTCATGCGCTCCCGCGCGCAGGCGTCCAGCCCCTTGGTGGGCTCGTCCAGCAGCAAAAGCCGCGGGCGCGCGGCCAGCGCCTTGCATAGCGCCAGCGCCTGCTGCTCGCCGCCGGATAGATCATAGGGGTGGCGGTTCAGCAGAGGCGTAAAATTCATGGGAAAATTTGCAGTATCAGCGTGGACGCTTTGCAATTCCTCCGCCACTGTGCTGCATAAAAAAAGCGTCTGCACATCCTGCGGCAGCAGCGCCAGACAATTCTGATACAGCGATTGCCCGGCATAGTTTTTTAACTTTTTGCCAAACACGGAAATAGTGCCCGCGTATGGCCGCAGCAGCTTTGCCGCGCAGGCCAAGGCGGTGGATTTGCCCGAGCCGTTGCCGCCCAGCAGGCAGAAAATTTCGCCCGTGCGCACGGTAAGGCTCAGCCCGCGCAGTACGTCCGGCGAATTGCGTTCATAGCGGAAGAACACATCGCGCATTTCCAGCGCGGGAGGTGTATTCAAGGCTGATTCCGTGCCGAAAACGGGCATATCCTTGCGTAATGGCTGATTTTCCAGCATGCGCCGTCCCTCCTGCACGGTCAGCGGACAATCGGGCAGCTGCCACATGCCTGCCACGCGCGCGGCGACGGGCATGGCGCTGGACAAGGCGGGATGCCCTTGCAGCGCGCGCACAGCCGGTCGGACGGCGTCGTTTGTAATTAAACGACCGTCATCTATTGCAAGCAATTTGTTGGCCAACGGGATGGCTTCCTCCAGACGATGCTCAATCAGCAGAATGGTCAGCGCCAGCTCACGATTCAGTCGCTGCAAGGTGGATAGAAAATTGCCTGCCGCGATGGGGTCCAGCTGCGCGGTAGGCTCATCCAGCAGCAGGATATCGGGCTGCATCACCATCACTGCGGCCAAACACAGCAGCTGCTGCTGCCCGCCGGACAGGGTGGAAACGTCACGGTCAAACCAATCCTCAATGCCAAAAAAGCAGGCGGTTTCCGCCACACGGCGGCGGATGACAGCCTGCGGCAGGCCCATGTTTTCCAGGCCGAAGGCCAGCTCATGCCACACCTTATCGGCGACAATCTGCTGCTGCGGGCGCTGGGCGACAAAGCCAATGCGGCATGCGCTTTCGCGCTCGCACAGCGCGCTGAGCGGCTGATCCTGATACAAGATCTGCCCGGATAGTTCACCCTTGGGGGCGATTTCGCGCTTCAGGCAGCGCAGCAGCGTGGATTTGCCGCTGCCCGTTGCCCCGCAAAGCGCGCAGAAATCGCCTTTTTCCAATGAAAAAGAGATGTTTTCCAATGCTTTTTGCGGGCAAAGCGGATAGGCAAAGCTTAAATTCTGGATTGCAAGCAGCGCCATCGGATGCGCTCGCCTCCTTCCATCAGCGCAGGCAGCAGGCACAGCACGCCATATGCGCACAGCCCGGCGCGGGCGATCAGGGTGTCTGCGGGCAGGGTCAGCGCGGGATAATAATCAAATTTCAGCGCGCTGGATAGAATCGCCGTTAGCGTGACGGCGGTCAGCGCCAGCGAGAAGAGCATAAACAGCGCGTCCGCACGGGTAAAGCGAAGGATGGCATAGCTGGTACGCCTGCCCGTGCCATAGCCGCGCGCGGCCATGCTGTCAGCGGTGACGATGCCGTTTTCCAGCGCCCAGGTGGTCAAAATGGAAAACTCCCGTATGCGGCTGCGCAGTGCGTCCGGCGCATTGTCACCGCGATAGAGTCCCAAGCCTTGCTGCGCCTGGTGGATGCGCTGTCCCTGCCGGGCGAATGCCGGCACAAACCGCAGTGCCATGCTGACCATCAGCGCCAGCCTGGGGGATAGGCGACCCAGCAGATACAGCAGCCGGTCGCTGGTCAGCGCGCGGCTGAGCAGGCGAAACCAGCCGACCATGCTCAGAATCATCCCCGCCGCCGCCGCGCCGTATAGCAGCGCTTCCAGCGTAAAGGGGCGGTCGTTGATGACGAACAGCACGGTTATGCCGTCGTGATAAAAGAGGGGATTAAGCAGCGTCAGCACGGTGAACAGCCCCAGGCTGGCCGCGAGGGTGCGGGCTTTGACCTGGTTATGAAGCAGCAGCGTCAGACAGCCAAGCAGCGATAGGATAATCAGCGCTGGGTGCAGGGACAGCATGCATACGCTCATAACGCCTGCAAAGTAGCAAAATACGGATAATGGATGCAGCTCACCAAGACTTCGCATGCCCTCCCTCCCTTCAGGGCAGATCGCGGCCCAGATCGCAGGTATACAGCCATTCAATGCGGTCGCCGTCCGATAGCTGATACTCGCCGCAGCCAACGTCGGGGAAAACGCCGTTGACGCGGTACATCCAACCGGACAGGTTGCCAAAGTCAAATTCGTACAGGTGGCTGATGCCCGCCACATACGTGCCGCGACAATCCAGCTGCAACTGGTTTTCCTTGGCTGCCTGCACTAAAACATCATAAACCGTGGCATTTTCTGCGATTTTATAGCTGGTTTCGGGCAAAATGACGGCACTGTCCGGGATGTAGCGCGCGTCTGTAAGACCCTTTACCGTATCGCAGCGGATGGTCAGCGTTACCTCGCCCATGCTGGCTTCAGCGGTGGGGGCGGGGGCGTAATAATTGGCCGCGTTTTCGATGCGCAGCAGGCAAAGCGCCAGCGCCAGTGCGCCGCAGATCAGCCATAGAAGAATAAAATTCTTATAATTGCGCTTTTTAAGAAACCATAGGATGACAGTGAGGAGAATACCAAAAGTAGCAATCCCAATGATTGCCCAGGTTTTCCAGCCAACGGCTGCTGCCTGCTGCGCCGCAGGCAGCGCATCCAGCAGATAATAGCTCCCCTGCCCTGCCTGAAAACGCTTTAGGGCGATCAGCGCGCTGAGTGCCTGCACGGTGGCCATGTTGTTTTTGGCGTTGCCCACCGTATGGGCGAAAGCGTTATCCTCCAATTGATAGCGAAGCATGGCGTCCAGTGCCGAGCAGCCGTTTTTGATAAAGCGTGCGTCGGTCAATGGGTCAATGCCCAGCGCGCACAGGGCGATGATCACCTGCGCGGCGCTTTCGCAGTTGGAAGTGCCCATGCTGCGGTAATCGCCGGTATCGGCCTGCATGGCGCTCAGCAGCGCCAGCGCACGATCGGCGGCTGCCTGTGCGTCGGAATGGTTTGCCAGGGTCGGCGCCAGGGCTTGCAGCGCCATGGCGGTCACATCCGCGTCGCTCTGCGCCCCCATAACGGCCCAGCCGCCATCGGCTAATTGCAGGGATAGCAGCGATGCGACGGCCTGATCGATTTCGCCCGCCGTATCGGGCAGGTTATTGAGCAGATGCAGTCCATAGATCCAGGTCATCACGCCTTGACGGCCAATGTCCTCGGCCCGCGCGGCGGCGACAAAGGGATGATCGGCTCGTCCGCAGGCTGTTAGCAACAACGCCAGCTTAAGCCGCGAGGATGCGCTTGCGGGCAGTGCGATTTCCACATATTGCTGTAGCGCATCGGCATAAGCGCTGTAATCCAGCCCCTGCGTATTCTGCCGCAGGGCCAGCACATACCATTCCGCACTGCTGCCTGCCTGCTTACATAACGCCCCGTTTAGCCAGGATTGCAGACTGTCCGCTCCGGCTGCGGATTGCTGCGCGGACAGGAGAGCGTCGATACGCGAGGAGACAGAAACGCCTTCTGAATAAGCACATGTGCTGGAAATAAGCAAAAAAAGCCCCAGCAAAAGGGCGAAAACGCGCCTTTTGCCGGAGACTTGACGGGATATGCTTGGGGTGTGCATAGGAGATTACAGGCCGGTCGCGTCGGCGATGATGACGCAGCAGGGGGGCACGATGACGAGCTTTTCGCTGGTGGCGCTCACCACATCGCCCGCTTTGACGCTGACGCTGGCTTCGCCATTTTCATCGGTAACGACATCAGCAGCATTGCCATTCACGGTGATACTGGCGCCGGCCACGGGGGTGGACACAGGGGCGTAGGATACGGGATCGAAGCCTACGGCGGAGAGGGTCAGGGTGATTTCGCCGGGCTCGGCAGTGTTGACGTCAAAGTAGGTATAGGTATCCGACCAGCCGGTGGTATCGGTATATACATAGGCGGTTACGTAGTCGCCGGCATTGAGGGTATCGGTCAGGCCCATGGACATCTGGTTGTTGACATAGTAGCCATACGCGCCGCCGTTTTCCACGCCCCACAGACGGGTGATCGAGAGACCGTAATCGCCCATCTGGGTGGCAAAGCCGGCAGCCGCGCCGCCCTCATAGCCTTCCTCATGAGCCAGGTACAGCGCGTCCGCAATGGTCAGCACGCCGTCGTTATCGGTATCGTGCAGGACGATGGGGCGCTGCACCAGCTTGAGACCCTGATCGGCAATGGTAACATAGACGACCGGAGCGGTCTCCTGAGCCAGAGAAGCGGGGATCATGGCCAGCAGCATCAGCAGGGCCAAAACGATGGAAAGCGCTTTCTTCATTGTAAATCATGCTCCTTTGTATATTTTGGATAACGCGCGTCAGGCGCGGGAATCCCGGATTTGCCGCTGCTTTTCGATTTTGCATTGGGTGGCGCGGCGGCGCTGGGCGATGCGCTTTTGCAGCTGTTTCTCGCGGAAGGCAGGATCGCGCGGGGGCTTAATCCCAGCGGCTTCCAGTGCGCGCGGCCAGGGGCCTAAAAACGCCTTGATGGCCACCACCTGCTCGGGCGAAAAATCATCGCGCTGTGGGTAACGGTTTTCGCCCCGGGCAAGCAGGGCTGCGCGCATATTCACAAGCAGGCGGACGGCGGATTCGCGGTCATACTGCTTTTTCATGCCAAACCTCCAACAAAAAAGGCTGTTCATCGCCTTTGGGCGAGAACAGCGCAACGGCCGTGCTTCATTAAGCGCTTTGCGGATACAGCCGAAAAGCGTGCAAAAAACACAGGCGGCTGCGCTTTTCAAAAACCAAAAGCTGCTGGCCCGTGCCAGCTTCCGCGTGCGCCCCCGGCAAGTATCCCGACTTACAGGCGGAACGCCTGATTACGGTAATGGTTGTTGCGACGGATTTTCACCGAACTTCCCTCTCATCCAGCAAGCTGGAACCGGGCGCGCTGAAATGTGAAATTGTTGCCCGCAATGCGGACATGTTCAGTATAGCACGGAAAATGGCGTGCGTCAATGTGCTGCGACGCGGACTTTTTTGATGGTGTTATATAAGTCTTTTGAGGGGGAATGGAAAAAAGAAGCTCCAGAATGCTGATGCATTCGGGAGCGGGGGAGATAGGCGCCTTAAAGATATTTAGAATCTTTCGCTTCGGTTTCTTTCAGAAAGAAAATGCGTGGGCGCGTTTTCATCTTCCGGAAACAGATATTCGCTGAATTGCTGCGGACCGATTTTCATCAATTGATCTAATTCGCTTTTGTTTAAGAGAACGACCAAAAGGCAAGCGATGTCCGTAAAGAGCCCCGATTTGTAATGCAATATACTGTAATCAAACATTTGTGGGAATTCGATAAAAGCAGCAACCATTTCGTCGGCGTCATCCTCATTTTGCCATTCGAGACTATGTCCGTAAGTAATGTTGATTTTATTTTCGAATGCATATCGAGCAATCATCCAAAGCTTACGACAGTACCAGAGAGCGGCGTTCTTATCGTGCATATCCACGCCTTGATCGACGAGCATGATATACTCGTTTCGCAGGGCTATCGCGCCTTTTGCCGGTGGCATCTTATAGTCGCTTGCTCCCATCGTTACCATTTTCCAGTACGGAAATTCTTCGGTCGGCTCATAGAGAAGAATGTCTATATGCAGGTCGTTCATGGCGGCCGAGTGGAGTACACGATCGTTCTTTTGCCTGAAGCATTTGTCACAATGTTGGGTAAACCGCTCCATTTGTTTTGCAGTCATGAATCCACCTCCTTTTGCATCAATATAACATATAATCCTTGTTGTGTAAAGAGCGGGGCATCTGGCCGCTACCGAATGCGAATAAATCCCCTTTCTTGCCCGAAGAGCATTCCGTAAATCTTGAAGGGGGATTGTATTGAAAAAGAGCATTGCTTTTGCAATGCTCTTATCTGGAGGCGCCGTCCGGATTCGGACCGGAGTATAAAGGTTTTGCAGACCTTCGCCTTACCACTTGGCTACGGCGCCGGAAAAAATGGAGCGGTAGACGAGGCTCGGACTCGCGACCTCAACCTTGGCAAGGTTGCGCTCTACCAACTGAGCTACTACCGCATAATGGTGCCTCGAACCGGAGTCGAACCAGTGACACGCAAATTTTCAGTCTGCTGCTCTACCAACTGAGCTATCGAGGCATATAAATTGTAAAGAAGATGGCGACCCGAATGGGGCTCGAACCCATGACCTCCAGCGTGACAGGCTGGCGTTCTAACCAACTGAACTACCGGGCCGTGTGTGGTGGGAACAACAGGGCTCGAACCTGTGACCCTTTGCTTGTAAGGCAAATGCTCTCCCAGCTGAGCTATGCTCCCCAGTGCTCCTCCAGAACAACCCTGTGCAACAGATGGCTTATCGGTGGCGCGTGTTATATGTTACCTGTTTTTCGCCATTTTGTCAAGGGCTTTTTCGCAGTTTTTGAAATTTTTTTGTGAAGGGCAAAAAAAGCCCGCCGGACGGGCAAAATCCATCCGGCGGGAGGCGGTTTTACTTGATGACCTCGCCCATGGTGCCGGGGGCGACACAGCCGGCGTTGCTCTCATCGGTATCGATGTGCATGGCCAGGGCATAGCTGGGGCTGACGCGCACTACCACGTCGCCGAATACCAGCGCGCGGCCGTCGCTGTCGATCTTGACGGATACAACATCCTTATCCTTGCAGCCGAAGGCCTCGGCGTCGGCGGGGGTCATGTGAATGTGACGCTTGGCGGCGATGACGCCCTTTTCCAGCACCACTTCACCCTTGGGGCCAACCAGCTTGCAGGCACCGCTGCCTTCCAGATCGCCGCTTTCACGGATGGGGGCCTTTACGCCGATGCTGCGCGCGTCGGTCAGGCTCAGCTCCACCTGGGTTTCCTTGCGGCAGGGGCCCAGAATGCTTACGCCGGTCAGCGTTTTCTTTTCGCCAACCACGTCTACGCGCTCAGCGCAGGCATACTGGCCGGGCTGGGACAGCATCTTCTTGACCGTCAGCTGATAGCCGGAGCCAAAGAGGGTTTCAAGATCCTTTTCAGATACGTGCACATGGCGCGCGGAAGTTTCTACCAATACCTTAGACATGTGAATCGCTCTCCTTTTTAATCCAGTGTTCGGGGGTATTATAGCACGCCTGGACGCGTTCTTCAAGCAAAAGCGCGTCAAACTGCGGCCCATTCGCAAAATAATGTAAAAATCACGTGCGTTTTCTTGACAAACGCTGGGGTTTGACGTACTATCCCTTTGTCACTTGATGCAAAACGGGGAAGGGATGGATGATTGCCTTATGCATATCAAAAGAATGCTGGCCGCGCTACTGTGCCTGATGATGCTGGTGGGATGCGCCCTGGCAGAGAGCACTGAGCAGCAGCCGGCGGATTTTTCTGAAAAATTTGCAGACAAATTCCTGACTGAAGGGGAAAACACCATCATCGGGCAGGAACTGTATCAAAGCCAGAACCTCTACATTCAGATTACGAGCTTCCGGCAGGATAACTCCGATGTGTATGTGGCGGATATTTATCTGCGCTCGATGGATTGCCTGCAGCGCGGCTTTGCTGGCGGCAAGTGGAAGAAAACGCAGGCCAAGGTGCGCGTGATTGCCCAGGATAACTACGCCGTGATGGCGATGACGGGCGATAACAGCCAGAACTTCACCGCCGGCTGGGTGGTGGCCAATGGTAATATCCTGCGCAAAACCAAAAATTCCAAGCGCGACCTGTGCCTGATTTACCGCACGGGCGAGATGGTAACGCTCAAGGCGGCGCAGATCGACCATAAGAAGATCACCGATGAAATGGATCAGCTGTGGCAGTCCTTCCTCTTTGGCCCCGTGCTGCTGGATGAAAACGGCAAGGCCATGACCAAGTTCAACACGAATGTGGGCCCCGCCAACCCGCGCTCGGTGATCGGCTATTACGAGCCGGGTCACTACTGTCTGGTGCAGGTGGACGGCCGCCGCACGGAAAGCCGCCTGGAAAAGGGCAAGATCAACGTGGGCATGACGATGAAGCAGACCTCCGCCCTGATGGAGCAGCTGGGCTGCGCCGCCGCCTATAACCTGGACGGCGGGCAATCCTCCGTGCTGTGGTACAACGGCGAGAACCTCTCCAATCCTTATAACGGTGGCCGCAATGTGATGGACGCGGTACTGATTCTGGATGGCGCGGTCAACTGAACCCCTTGCTTTTTTCAATAAAAACTGCCTGGTCAGCTGAGACCGGGCAGCTTTTTTATTGTTGCGCTTATTCCAGATACTTCATCGCCTGTTCGCATAACGCCTGGCGCGCGTCACTGTGAACTGCATCGCCGTACAAACGCTCCAGCTGATCGTGCCGTGCCTTGGCCTCTTGCAGGCTGTCGGCGGCTTGACGTAGCAGCAGATCGTGCGCCGCGCGGTTGAAATCCAGCGCAGAACGGTGGCGATTGAGCAGCGCCTGATCAAAGGGCAGCGTGCGCACAGGATAGCCCTCGGCCACAAAGCCTACCACCGCGCAGTGATCGGTGCACAGATGCGCCATGCGCTTACCTTCCAGCGGGTGCATGGCCGCGCGATAGCCCACGCCGCGCGCGTACAGCCCCACGGCCAGCGGGTAAATCAAGCAGTCCGTATCAAATCCGAAGGGCAGATCCAGGCAGATCGTCTGCTCACGCAGCAGGCTATCAGCGAACTGCAACACGCCCTGCGGCGTAATTGCCTGTGCAAATAGCCGCTGGCCGCGCCCCGGTTCGCCCTGCAAAAAGCGAGCCAGCTCCATGCGCAGGTTGCACAGTGCGCCTTGATCTACCGCGTCCGCGTATATCGCCATGCTGTCGCGCAGCGCGGCCTCGGCCCCGGCCAGATACCGGTGCGCGCGGGCGAAATAGCGGCGGCATTCCAGCGAAAGCTGCTGCGCCTGTGCGCGGTGGGGGCGGAGCTGCGCTTCGTCCAGGCATTCGGACAGGTCGATCACCTGCTCCGTCACGCGCGTCAGCTCGGGCTCCAAGGCATGGGGGAGGGTTGCATCCAGAACGACCGTATCCCCGCATACCACCGCGTCCAGGCTGTCCGGGTCGCTGGCGCACAGGTAGTATTCAACCGGCCGTCCCTGGGCTTCCCAGCGCTCGGCGGCGGCGCGCATCAGCGTGCTTTTGCCGCAGCCCGGCCCACCCTTAATCAACAGGATTCTGGCCTGCTCTGTGCGCGGAAGCAAATCCTGAAAGAACCCTACAAAGCCGCGGCAGGTATTGCTGCCGGGAAAATAACGCTGCGCCATCATACTGTGTTCCTCCTGAAAAAATGGATGGTTCACTGTATGCGGCGCGTTTTGCTGTTATGACACGCAGTACGATACACAGATTATAACAATACAATATGGAAATAGATAATGAAAGTAAAGAATTTTTTGAAATGTTGATTATCATTCATATTGACAATGATATCAAAAAACGATAAACTCTATTTGAACATCAGGGTTTTAAGGAGCAATCCATATGAAAAACGGCCTGGTTTCCATTGGCAAAATGGCAGAAATGAACCGCGTCACTGTGGCGACGATGCGCTTGTACGATCAGCTCGGGCTGCTTACGCCCCGGTATACCGACCCGGATACGGGGTACCGCTATTACGATATCGCCCAGAACGCGCGGCTGGATATGATCGCCTATATGAAGGAGCTGGGCATGAGCCTGGGGGAGATCGGCGACGTGCTGCGCCAGGAGGATATCACGCTGATTGAGATCATCCTGGCGCGCAAAAACGAGCGGCTGCATCAGCAGATCCGCGAGCTGCACAGCCAGCACGACGCGGTGGAGCGCGCCATTGCGTCCATTGAGCGCTATCGCAAATCGCCCACGCGCGGTACGATCTCGCTGGAGTATATCGACCGGCGGTACATCTGGGGATTGCCATGTACGGGCAATTTCTATGAGACGGATATCCGCGCATACGAACAGGAGCTGACCAATCTGCGCAGCGCGCTGCTGGAACGCGGCTTTTCGCATGTGCATTCCTATAACATCGGTACGACGATTTTGCAAAAGAATTTTGTGCGTCAGCGCTTTATTTCAGACAGCACCTTCGTGTTTGTCGATCATCGGGACAAGGAGCATTTTCCCGACGTCAGGGTGCTGGACAGCGGCATGTTCGCCTGCATTTATCTGGATTGCTACGACGACGAGATTCCCTGCGCGCAGCGGCTGCTGGCGCACTGCCGGGAGCAGGGCTGGCACGTCTGCGGCGATTATATCTGCGAGGTGCTGACAGAGTTCAACGTCTTCGACGGCGATCAGCGCAGCATGTTCCTGCGGCTGCAGGCGCCAGTTAAATTCCAGAACGAACCAACGCAGCCAGATCTTGCTTGACTCTATCCTTGCTTGAGGGTTTATAATACCATTATCAAGTGATGCGGCCCATACGGCCGCCCCAAGCAAAAGGAGGAACAAGCATTATGGAAAAGATTAAGGTTGTACAGTATGGCTGCGGCAAGATGGCCAAATACATTCTTCGCTATCTGTATGAGCACGGCGCGCAGATCGTGGGTGCGATCGATGTGAACCCTGCCGTGGTGGGTCAGGATGTGGGCGATTTCGCCGGCCTGGGCGTAAAGACGGGCGTGCTGATCTCCAACGATGCGGACAAGGTGCTGGATGAGTGCAGCGCGGACGTGGCCATCGTGACCCTGTTCAGCTTCATCGGCGATATCTATGAGCATATGGAAAAGTGCGTATCCCGCGGCATCAACGTGATCACCACCTGCGAAGAAGCCATCTATCCTTGGACGACCTCCGCCGCGCAGATTAACCGTCTGGATGCGCTGGCCAAGGAGACCGGCTGCACCATCACCGGCAGCGGCATGCAGGATATTTTCTGGATCAACATGGTGGCGCTGGTTGCCGGCGGCTGCCACAGGATCACCAAGATCAAGGGCGCGTACAGCTACAACGTGGATGAGTACGGCCTGGCCCTGGCCAACGCCCATGGCTGCGATCTGACCCCCGAAGAGTTTGAGCAGAAGATCGCCCATCCCACGGAGTTTGAGCCCTCCTATGCCTGGAACGCCAGCGAGGCCATCTGCAACAAGCTGGGCCTGACCATCAAGTCCATCACCCAGAAGCATGTGCCCTGCGTGATCGATCACGATATCTATTCCGAAACCCTGGGCAAGACCATCAAGGCTGGACGCTGCATCGGCATGTCCGCCGTGGTGACCATCGAAACCATGCAGGGCATCACCGTGGAAGAGGAGACCATCGGCAAGGTATACGGCCCCGAGGATGGCGATATGTGCGACTGGCTGATCTCCGGCGAGCCGGATACCGAGTTCCACGTCGTCAAGCCCGCTACCGTGGAGCACACCTGTGCCACCGTGGTCAACCGTCTGCCCAGCCTGCTGGCTGCCCCTGCCGGTTATGTTACCTGCGATCAGCTGGAGCCCAACCAGTATCTCACCTACCCCATGGAGTATTACTGCTAAGCCAAACGCAAGCGCATTGTGCCGCCGCCCGGTATTGCCGGGCGGCGGTTTTTGCGTGCGGGGAAGGAGAGTTACGGTACTTTCTTGGAGCCCAAGAAAGTACCAAAGAAGGCTGTGTTGTGACGTAAAAGTCAAGTTGATAAAACTGGGAGTGGCCCTGGTCACCCGCCCCCGTGGCAGGGAAAATTCGCGTGTCCGGATCGGCGCAAGCGCCATCCGTCCCCTTG
>ERZ825384.768-NODE-768-length-40973-cov-19.248497_pt1 | contig 40973 bp, 35 predicted proteins | sample MGYA00519931_ERZ825384 | MGnify/ENA primary metagenome ERZ825384 (study PRJEB31778, sample SAMEA3449200) | human gut metagenome | biome: human gut; feature: human-associated habitat; material: faeces | place: United Kingdom | collected 2010/2012 ...
TTGTTCTCCTGGCGGATGAACTTGTCGAAATCGTCGATGGCCTCCTTGAACTGCTGGTTCAGCAGGCGCGTCACGCCGCGGCTGTAATAGGGACCCGGCAGGTCGGGGCGCAGCTCGATCGCCTCGCGGAAGTCCTGCAAAGCGTCATCGTAGTTGCCCAGGCGCGAGCGCGTGATGGCGCGGTAGGTGTAGGCCTGCGTGTAGACGGGATTGAGCCGGATGGCCGTCGAGAAATCGTCCTCGGCGCCCAGCAGGTCGTCGAGGTTGTATTTGGCGATGCCGCGCAGGAAGTAGCCTTCGAAAGCGTCCTCGTCGAAGCGCAGCAGGGTGTTCAGCGTGCGGATGGCCTCCTGGTAGTCGTTGTTCATCATGCACGAACGTCCGACCCAGAAAAAATATTCCCGGTTGTACTGTGCGTGGGCTTTCGTGCCGCACAGCAGGGCGGTTCCCAATATGATTCCGGCGATGAGTTTCCGCATGCTGACTGATTTTGCTCTTTAAACGGGCTTTCCGTGCGATTTATTATTCCTGTTCGTATCCGAACCTGCGTAATTGCCGTTCGTTGTTGCGCCAGTCGTCGCTGACCTTGACGAACAACTGGAGGAAAACCTTCTTGCCGAGGAACTGTTCCATGTCTTCGCGCGCCGTCTGTCCGACCCTCTTCAGCTTCTCGCCCTTGTGGCCGATCAGGATGCCCTTCTGCGAGTCGCGGGCCACGTAGATCGTCGCCGCGATGCGGTCGATCGTCGGCTCCTCCTTGTAACTTTCGATCTCGATTTCGCAGCAGTAGGGGATCTCCTTGTCGTAGAATTTGAGGATCTTCTCGCGGATGATCTCCGAGGCGAAGAAGCGCAGCGTCTTGTCCGTGAGCGTATCCTTGGGGTAGAACGCCGGGCCTTCGGGCAGCAGCGAGAGGATGGTCCGGAACAGCCCTTCGATGTTGAAATTCTCCTTGGCCGACGTGGGGACGACCTGCGCCCCGGGGATTTCGGCCTGCCATTTGTCGACCAGCGCTTCGAGCGCTTCGGGCGTCGAGAGGTCGATCTTGTTGATGACCACGACGGTCGGAATGCCGCTCCGGCGGATGCTGTCGACGATTTCGGCCGAGCGTTCGCTCTGCTCCACGGTGTCCGTGACGTAGAGGATCACATCGGCGTCGGTCAGGGCGCCCGTCACGAACTTCATCATCGACTCCTGCAACTTGTACGAGGGCTTCAGGATGCCGGGCGTGTCGGAGTAGACGATCTGGAAATCCTCGCCCGAGACGATGCCCATGATGCGGTGGCGTGTGGTCTGCGCCTTGGAGGTGATGATCGAGAGTTTTTCGCCCACGAGGGCGTTCATCAGCGTCGATTTGCCCACGTTGGGATTGCCGATGATATTTACGAAGCCGGAACGGTGCATTTTTTTTGCTTTATTCGCAGACAAAGGTAGGGATTTATTCGAATTTATCCTATATTTGTTTTACAATATGCTAAAATCGCACTGCCTATGAAAAAATGAGAACTTTTGATTTTTAATGCCGCTACGGCGGCACACGACATATAAAAGCGCATCGGCTTTTCTTCTTACATTCAGAACTTGGACACTTTTGAATCACAGAGAGGAATTAAAGTTGATGCTCGCGCTGTTTTACGGCGCGGGCATTCCTTTCATCTTTCTGTGCAGGCAGTCCAAGGCCTTGAATGTGGATGAACAGAGTTTGTCCGCGTTTTTTGTGTTTTGACATTTGCTCGATGTAAAACTCTAACTCCTTGAATGATGAAACGCTTTAATTTGCTTGTGTATGTTTACCGGGGCATAAACACGCTGGAAGAAAAATTCACCCGGAAGAATCATCCCGATTACACATCCGATTTGAGTAAGCATATCCTGATCGTGACGGGCATATCTATCGGAGCGACATTTATTACCTCGCTGCTGAGGGGTGTAGTTATGAGCATGTTGCTCGGAAATCTTTCTCCTGATTCGACAGTTGGCATACGCATGGCGATGTCTTTTCTTGTAGTGATTCCTTTTCTGTGTTGTGTCGCCTACTGGATCTATTATTTGAAACGGCATTTGTATTTGTTCTCGACGACCGGTCAGAAAATCGGATATGGACTGTTCACTTGTGTGATGCTTGCTATTCTGGGACCGTCTATTTTCCCGCTGCTTATAGCTCTTGTTTTGCTGTCCATTGCCATTTCGATCGCTTTGTTCCTGTTGAGTGTCGTGATGACGATCATTGCCTTGTTTGACGGAGGAGGTTCGAAAAAGAGGCGGTTTTCGCTCGACAATGGCGATGAGGTGACCGAAAAATCGGGATTGTTCGGCGAAAAATATTATGAAGGCCGGAGCGGAAAATCCTATGAAACCAACGATAACGGCAGGACGTTCTCCGAAAAGTAGCATTCCTCACCGGGTTTCACATGACTGCAAAAAGGCTCTCGTTTCCGAGAGCCTTTTTGCAATGAAGTCTTGTAAAATGTAGCCTATCGCCGCATCATTCCGCCCGGCATCTTGGGCATCTTCATGCCGCCGCCGGCCACGGCCTTCATCATCTTGCGCGTGTCGTCGAACTGTTGCTGCGCGCCGCGATGTCGGCCCCTTCGGCTCGCAACCGCCGGCCGTGGGCCTTTATCGTGGTGGATAACAAGGCCTTGCTACGGCAACTGGCCGACTCGCTGCCTTATGCGCAGAGTGCCGCTGCGGCTCCGATGGCTGTCGTGGTGTGCGGTGTGCTGACCGAGTCGCAGGGTGCGACCAATGCCGGGTGGTGGGTACAGGATGCGGCGGCCGCTTCGGAGAACTTGCTGCTGGCGGCCCATGCCGTCGGGCTGGGGAGGCTGTCTGGACGGGCGTGTATTCCTCCGAGGATCGCGTGCGTGCCGTCCGCAACGTGCTGGGGCTTCCCCGCCGCGTCGTGCCGCTCAACGTGATACCGATCGGTTATCCAGCCGAAAATCCCGCTCTCAAGCAGAAGTGGGACCCTGCAAAGGTCCGCTGCAACGGCTGGGCCGAGTAAACGGAATCCCTGTGCAAACCGCAGGGATTCTTTGCTATTGAGCTTTTATCCATTCGAAAACGGGGTCGACTCCTTTTTTGAAATCTGCGAAACTCATCTCGATCGACATGTCGGGTTCGATGGTCTCGATCTCTTTTTCCGAGCGTTTGAAGTATTTTGTTGAATAATTGACCAAAACCTTCGAACTCGGAAGCTGAAAGCTGCGGACCTCCCCGAAATGGTTGGGCTTTCCGGCCGTCTCTTCTCCGACGAAAACGGCATTGGTCAGCTGTTTGAAATCCATGGCGTTCAGAATCGCCGAGGAGAATGTATCGCGTCCCAGCACCACATATACCGCAACTTGCGGGTGTTGTTTGAGGGCTTGTGCGAGTCGTTCGACAAATTCGGTTCCCTGTGATGAGTTGCCGCCTCCGTTGTAACGCATGTCGAAAATGAGTTTGTCCACCGGTTTATCATTCAGCGTTTCGAATGCTTTCCGGGTAAACGCCTCGAACGACGGCAGCTTTTGCGCAGCTTCCGCGTCGCCCCGTTCAGCCGCCAGCTCACGGCTGTGACATTTGTTGTAAAGCATGTAATAGATCCGATCTTCGGGGAAATAACGGCTGGTGAAGAGGACTTTGCGGTTGGCGGTTGCGAAAGCGAGGGAGTCGGGTCTGAAATTTACGAATGCATTGTCGGGATGTATCGGCTTTACCACCTGCGTCTTTCCGTCCGACAGCATAAGCTTGACTTGCCGGGAGTCGGCAAATCCGAAGTGTTCGAGAGCTTGAAGGCTCATCACCGTTTCCGGGACGATTGACTTCACGATCGCCTGGTTGTCGATGGTGAAAAGAGTGCTCAAACTGTCGATGACCGTCGCGATGGGCGTGTCGTTGATCGCTACAATCCGCAGTCCCAAAATTTCTTTGTTTTCCGGGGTCGTTTTCGTAATGTAGAGCCCGTCGCTGACCCATAATGTGCCGAGCGGAAGAATCTGTGTCTGGTCAATCAACTGAAAGAATTGCAGCATGGCGTGTGAGTCGCCGAAGCGGGCGATCAGCTGTTGCGTTTTGAGGGCGACCTGAAAATCAGTCAGTCGCTCCGACTCTGCTTTAATAGCCTCGATTCCCGATACAAACTCCCCTTTGCTGCGGGCCGTAAAAAAGTTGCAATGCTTTTCGGGCAGCTCCTTGGTCAGAAATTCCAGATCGGCTTTCCAGTCGATTTTCCCCGATTGTGCAAATGCCGCCTGCATGCACGTGCAGAGCAACAGCAAGAGGAGTTTCTTCATGGTTTATACGTTTTCTTTCGGTGAAGGTGACGATTTTTCTGTGATCTTGCGTAATGTGCTATTTGAGACGTCCGCATGTAAACAAATCAGACAAGCCTTGGAGCCTGCCCGATCCTTATATAATACTATCGCCGCATCATCCCGCCCGGCATCTTGGGCATCTTCATGCCGCCGCCGGCCACGGCCTTCATCATCTTGCGCGTGTCGTCGAACTGTTTCATCAGGCGGTTGACGTCGGCCATCGTCGTACCCGAACCTTTGGCGATGCGTTCGCGCCGGCGGGCGTTGATGATCTCGGGATGCTCGCGCTCGGCGGGGGTCATCGACGAGATGATCGCCTCGGTCTGCTTGAACACATCGTCCGGAATGTCCACGTTCTTGAGCATCTTGCCCATGCCGGGGAGCATCGAAGCGAGGTCCTTGAGGTTGCCCATCTTCTTGATCTGCTGAATCTGCGAGATGAAGTCGTTGAAGTTGAACTGGTTTTTGACCAGTTTCTTTTTGAGCTTGCGGGCCTCCTCCTCGTCGAACTGCTCCTGTGCGCGTTCCACGAGCGACACCACGTCGCCCATGCCCAGGATTCGGTCGGCCATGCGCTCGGGGTGGAACACCTGCAAGGCGTCCATCTTCTCGCCGCTCGAAATGAACTTGAGGGGCTTGTTGACCACCGAACGGATCGAAATGGCCGCACCGCCGCGGGTGTCGCCGTCGAGTTTGGTGAGGACCACGCCGTCGAAGTCCAGCCGTTCGTTGAACTCCCGGGCGGTGTTCACGGCGTCCTGACCCGTCATGGCGTCGACGACGAACAGCGTCTCCGAAGGTTTCACGGCGGCCTTGATGGCCGTGATCTCCTGCATCATCGCCTCGTCCACGGCCAGACGGCCCGCGGTGTCGACGATCACCACGTTGTAATTCTTCTGCCGGGCGTACTTGATACCGTTCTCGGCGATCTCGACAGGATTCCTGTTACCCTCCTCGGTGTAGACCTCCACGCCGATCTGTCCGCCGAGCACTTTCAGCTGGTCGATGGCTGCGGGACGGTAAACGTCGCCTGCCACCAGCAGCACCTGGCGGCCCTTCTTCGACTTGAGCAGCGAAGCCAGCTTGCCCGAGAAGGTCGTCTTACCCGAACCTTGCAGACCCGCGATCAGAATCACCGCAGGCGTGCCCTCCAGCCGGATGTCCGTGGCCGTGCCGCCCATCAGTTCGGCCAGCTCGTCGCGGACGATCTTGGTCATCATCTGTCCCGGCTTGACGGCTTTGAGCACGTCCTGGCCCAGGGCTTTCTGCTTCACTTCGTCGGTGAAGGTCTTGGCAACCTTGTAGTTGACGTCGGCGTCGATCAGCGCGCGGCGGATCTCCTTGAGCGTCTCCGCGACGTTGATCTCGGTGATGCGCCCCTCGCCTTTGAGAATTTTGAACGACCGTTCGAGTTTATCTGTTAAATTTTCAAACATGACTTCTGAAATTATCCGAGCGCAAAGATAATCAATAATTCACAAAGCACAATCCGCCGTGGAAATTTTGTTATGCCGTGAAAAATAGTTATGTTTACAACTGAACCTAACCGTCATGCAATGAAGAAATTTCTTTTCCTGCTGCTTGCCGTCACGGCCGGGACCGCTCCGGCGCAAACCCTCGTCTATCCCGGCGAGCACGAAATGCCACCCGTCCCGAAGACCTTCGACAACGAACTGGGCGTGCGCTACGGAGCGCAGCTTTACGTGGGCGACGGGCGGGGACCCGAATTGCAGGCCTTTTCGATCGACTATGCCCGTTATAATTTTTACAATATCGGTTTTCGAACGGGGCTGAACGTCTTCGTCGACGAGGATGCCGAGAACTATTTCTCCGTGCCGCTGCAATTCACCTGGCGGACCGGACGTATCGCCTCGTCCTGGCGCCGGGAGAGCCGGGAGCGGAGCGTGCAGAATAATTACTACAACGGCTCTTATGCAGATCCTTACGGCGCTTATTCCGGCGGAGGGGCGGACGTGGGCAGTACGTTTCTCAACGTGCTGCTTGCGATCCTGCCCTCGGGGTTCGAGGTCCATGCGGGCTTTACCCCGGGGCTGATGTGCGGGCCGTTCACGACCGAAGGCTATTCGACGACCGACCCTTCGTGGCGGCCCTATACCGTCCGGCAGCGTTTCTCCTGTACGTTCGACGCGGGTGCGCGGCTGATCATCCCGATCTGGCGGTTCAACCTCTTCGGCGACTTCACCTATCACTGCTACCTGACCGATAATTTCCGGGCCGGGGAGTTTCGGCCTTCGCGCTCCTATATGGGGCTGGGTGTGGGGCTGTCGTTCAATTTTTAGGAGCGGGATTCCGGAACGGTCCCTCCGTCACCCGGTCCCTCCGTTATCCGGTCCGTCCGTCACCCGGTCCGTCCGTCGCTACCGGAGCAGTCCGGCTTCGTAATAAATCACGATTTGCTCGATCATCCGGTCCTCGCCCTCCCTGTCGTATTCCGACTTGAGGTTCTGACCGAAGATTTTCGAGACGCCCTGCCAGAATCCCGCCACGAAACCGCCGCGGAACTCCTTCAACACCTCGTAGGCGGTGTATTCGGTTTCGCGGTCGATGAGTTTCAGCAGCACGCGGCCCTGCGTGCGGGTCATGTGTTTCAGCACGGGGGTGTATTCGTCCTTGATCTCGTGGTAGATTTGTTTGATATACTCCTTCTGGGCCTTTTTGGTCGGCAGGCGGCACAACTCCTCCTCCATCGTCGCCATCTTGGCCTTGGCGATCTGCGCGATGGGGTAGACCTTTTTCACGGCGTCCACCAGCCGGCGGTAGCGGCGCAGGTCGACCGGGCGGCTGAAGACGTAGACCGGCAGGACGTGGACCAGCGGGATCGAATCGCCCTTCTCGACCGTCCACTCCTGATGCCAGAAGCCACGGCCTCCCTGCGCCTGCGCTTGGGAAAGCGCGGCGGCGAGCAGGGCGATGAGGAGTATCCACTTTTTCAACGGCGGCGAATTTTTTGTACCTTTACGGCGGAGTCCGGATGAAAACCCGTGCGGTTTTGCATCCGGTTTGCCGGGGTGTCTCCGGCAAAGATAACGATTCACCGCGATAAACGAATTACGAACAGCGAATATTATGCTTGAAAAAGGACTTTCCGCCCGCAGCGCCGCAACCGTCGCCGCCGGCAACACGGCCGCCGCGATGGGTTCGGGCGACCTTGCGGTTTTCGCCACCCCCGCGATGGTGGCGCTGATGGAGAACGCCGCCATGACGGCCGTTGCCGGCGAACTTCCCGAAGGCGCGACCACCGTCGGCTCCGAGATGAACGTCACGCACATCAAGCCGTCGGGACTTGGCGCCGAAATCACCGCCACGGCCGTGCTTGCTGAAGTCGAGGGGCGCAAACTGACCTTCAACGTCGGGGCCCGCGACGCCGAGGGGCTGATCGGCGAGGGCATCCATGTCCGCTACATCGTCGACCGGGAAAAATTCATGGCCAAGGTAAAGTAACGGAAAAGCTCCGGATCTTCTGCGTCTGCGAAAAGACGTACAGCTTGATTTGTAGTTATTTATGCCGGATCGAAGGATTGGGCTCTGTGTTTGGACAGGGCTCGATCCTTTTCGTTTGTGTACAATTCTGTTCAAGTCGCCCGATGCCTGTAAATTTCTGTGCTTATACTACTTAATCTTGCTGAATTATTGGCGGTTGAATTTGCATAATTGATTATTTTTCGTTATTTTTGCTCTACATCCATTACAACTACATATTGTAATTATCCGTAAGACTCTCGCGAACCTGCCTTCAATGTTTCATCCTTAAACTTCAAACTATGAAAACTCGCATTTTGACTTTGACAGCAGCCCTGCTTCTACTGGGTGGGTTTGTCGCATGCAACGACTCGGAAGAATCCGAATATATCGGCACTCCTCCCGTCACAGCCTCCGCGGACGTATCGGCTTTTTTCAAGACCTATCTGCCTTCGAGTTCCAGTTCGCATCCCGAGCCGGAATTCAATTTCAGCGAGATCGATGATCGCGACATCGAATGTTTTGTGATCAACAGCATGGAAGAGTTCGAGGCCGTTGCACCTCCTTCGGTCGAGCTGCCAGTAATCGACTTTGACAAATATACCCTTATTATTGGACAGCATTGGATGGGGCATCCCGGATACTCTTTCGAGAAGCAGGCCGTCGATACCGAATCCGATAAGATGACATTGAATTTGGTGTATAAGCAACTGAAGGGTGGTACTCCGGCGATTATGACTATTTTTTATTTCTGGGGACTATACGACAAACTTCCCGAAAAAACGCTTACTGTCAACAAAATCATAATTTAGATATTCTTAATATCATGAAAAAGCTGCTTTCTCTTATCATTGCAGTCATAACATTTTATGGTTGCCAGGATGACATTTTGTCAGAGGAATATCAAGAAAACGTTCCCGCGACCCGTGCGTCTGTGGGTTCGTCTGATTATTATTATTTGGTGTGACGGTGTGAAAATCCCACTAACGGTCAACGAGAACAAGTCGTATGTTTTGGTTGAAACCGCAAAAATTGAAAGTGTTCGCAAATCGGCCGTAAATATCCGTGGGGGAAATACCAGAACTATTGATAACTATGCTGCGCTGGGCATAAGATCGTCAAAAGAGTTCCGCATGCAAAAAAGTCTTACGTCGTTTACGCTGGATAACGCCCAACAAAAATCGATTAATCCGCAGGATGTAGTGTATGAGGCTCCCTATTTTAAAACAAGCGATGGCGCCGATCTCGGCATAACGAATGTATTCAGCGTACAACTGACAGGAGAGCAAGACCTTGCCAAACTTCAAAAAATCGCGGAAGAGTATAATCTGGAGATATTGGGAGAAAACGAATTCGACCCGAGTATCTATTATCTTTCGTGTACAAAGGAGTCGAAAGGGAATGCGCTCGAAATGGCGAATTTTATGTATGAATCGGGCGCGTTTGAGTATGCAACACCCGAGTTTATCGTTGAGTCGATGCCCGACGCCGCTCCGAACGATACCTATTTCAGCTATCAATGGAATCTGAAAAACGTCTCTTATCCGGGGATCGATATCAATTATGTGAACGCAAGGAATGCCTTTGCTTTTCCATATATCAACGATATTATCGTTGCGGTTGTCGATAACGGTGTTTATAATAACCATGATGATTTACATTTGTATAATGTCAGTTACAACGCTCACACGGGAGGAATTCCAAGTGGGCTATACGGAGATCACGGCACAAAGGTTGCCGGTGTTATCGGAGCCACGGCTAATAATGGCAAAGGCATTGCAGGCGTTGCATCCGGAGTGAAAATCATGCCCATCAGTATTTGTTATACTGATAACGAGCTTGGCATAGCTGCCTCCACCACGACCAATTTTGCGAATGCAATTCGGTTTGCCGCAAATAATGGTGCGCGCGTAATTAATAATTCATGGTCATTTGATACATCTTCTCCAATATCCGAAATCAATAATGCTATAACATATGCTCATGGTAAAGGATGCATCGTTGTTTTTTCATCGGGCAATAAAGGCAGTGCTGTATCACAGCCGGCAGCGGGAGCACCTTCTGCAACGTTAGTAGTAGGTGCAATAGATCGGAATGGGTACAAATCGGATTTCTCCGGTTATGGTTCTTCATTGGATGTTGTCGCTCCCGGGCGTGAAATCTGGACAACAGATGTGACCGGTGGATATACTTGTGTGTCGGGCACATCTTTTGCTGCTCCCCATGTTTCCGGCATCGTGGCTTTGATATGGGCAACGGATCCCGATCTTTCGGTATGGCGGGTACGCAATATTATCGAACAAACTACCCGAAAGATCGGCGGCAACACTTATGGTGTCGATCTGCTTCGATTGAACGGATTATGGAACCAATTTGTGGGTTATGGTCTGGTAAATGCCTATGCAGCTGTATCAGCGGTTTCGGGGCCCGCTCCCACCGCTCCAAACATCGGGACTTCATTGTCGGAGGTGGAACCCGGCGATCTTTCGATGATGGGTTTGGGGTATGATAAATGGAATATAGCGTATTTGGCCCGTGGAGAAGGGCAAGCAACGTGTTCTATTGAAAATTACGATTCTTCTGTCACTTATGTATGGAGCAGCACCCTGCCTCCGTACACGGGTGAGGGCTTCACATTTACCGTTGATTTTGCGTCGGATACCGATGAACCCGTACTTCACGATATCGAATGTCGGGTGTTGAAAAATGGTCTATCCACATCTTCCGGGGTACATCTGGCATTGATTCCGCAAGGGTACTCTTACTAAATTGATATTGGAGTTCCTGACTTACAAACTGCTGATAATTTGGCTGTAAATCAGAGGTTGGATAAAAATATTTTATCCAACCTCTGATTATACTGTTATGGGGCAAACCCGTGATCGGCAATATTCTGGGCGCACGACGCATCCGGAACTTTTCGGTCAAAGCCCGATCAGGACGTGTTCGAGCCAGATCACCGCGATGCCCGCCAGATAGCCGGACAGGGCCAGCAGCGAGATGCGTTTGAGGTACCAGCCGAAATTGATCTTTTCGAGTCCCATCGCCACGACGCCGGCCGCCGAGCCGATGATCAGCAGACTGCCGCCCACGCCGGCGCAGTAGGTCAGCAGGTGCCAGAACAGCCCGTCCGCCACGAAACTCTGTGCGAAAGCCGGGTCGGCGCTCGCCGCAGCCGTTGCGACGTCGGCCACCGGGTACATGCCCATGCAGGCCGCCACCAGCGGCACGTTGTCGACCACCGACGAGAGGATGCCGATGGCGCCCGCGATGGTGAACACTTCGTGGACATTCTTGTCCAGCCAGTCGGCCATGTCGGTCAGCACGCCGCCGGTCTGCAACGCGCCCACGGCCATCAGGATGCCGAGGAAAAAGAGAATCGTCGGCATGTCGATGTGCTTGAGGACTTTGGATACGCGCGGCTGGATCGACTCCTCCATGTTGCGGATGCTGCGTTTGCGGTCGTAGATGATTTCGGTCAGAATCCACATGAATCCCAGCGACACCATCATGCCCATGTAGGGCGGCAGTCCGGTGAGGCTTTTGAACACCGGCACGAACAGCAGACTTACGACGCCCACAATAAGGATGAATAGACGCAGGCGCGGACCGATGCATTCGGGGCATCCCGATGCGAGGGCCTTGGCGCTGACCGCGGCGGCGGGGCGGTCGGCGACGTAGCGGCTGGCGATGGCCGCAGGGATCACGACCGACACGAGGCACGGCAGGAAGAGGTTGGCGATCAGGTTGGCGGCCGTGACGTTGCCGCGCATCCACAGCATGATGGTCGTCACGTCGCCGATGGGCGACCAGGCGCCGCCGCTGTTCGCGGCGATGACGATCACGCTGGCGAAAATCCACCGTTCCTTCTTGTTGGCGATCAACCGCCGCAGCAGCATGACCATGATGATCGTGGTGGTCATGTTGTCCAGTGCGGCCGACATGAAGAAGGTGATGATCGCCAGCAGCCACATCAGTTTACGCTTGTTGCGCGTGGTGATGTGGTCGGTGATGACGTTGAAGCCGCCGTAGCTGTCGATCAGGTCCACGATGGTCATGGCCCCGATCAGGAAGACCAGGATTTCGCACGTGTCGCCCAGCTGATCCACCAGCTCGTGCTGGATGTGCGGGTCGTTGCCCAGGAGGCTGAACACGGTCCAGATCGCTCCGGCCATCAGCAGGGCGACGGCCGATTTGTCGATCCTGGTTTTGTGCTCCAGCGCGATGAACAGATAGCCCACCACGAAGAGCAGAATCATTGTCGGAATCATATCGTTTGCGTTTATTTACAGGGTAACTGAAGCAAAGATACGAAAAATCCGGCAGAGGTCCGGTTTTGTCCCTGCCAATTTTGCATCCGGGGGTTGGTTTTTGCGATTTTTTGTTTATCTTTGCAGTCGCTTTCGAGCGAATGTTTGAGCTGTGGTGTAATGGTAACACAGCAGATTTTGGTTCTGTCGTTCTGGGTTCGAATCCCGGCAGCTCAACACGAAAAGGCGGTCATGCGACCGCCTTTTTCGTGCATACGTTCGTTTAGCGGATCTTGCGGTGTGAGATGAGCGCGGCGATCCACAGCAGGATGACCGAGCCGATGACGGCCGTCGCCAGACTGCCCAGCGTGCCGACGGGAACCCATCCGAAGAGCGAAAAGAGCCAGCCGCCCAGTACGCCTCCGATAAGCCCGACGATCAGGTTGACGAAGAGTCCCGAACCTCCTCCCTTGACGATCAGGTTGGCGATCCATCCGGCGGCCAGTCCGATCAGCAGATACCATAGAAAATACATAGTCTTGCATTTTGGAACGCTTTTCGGAGTGCAAAATCCGTACCCGGCCGGGCCGGGGCGTTTTATAAAGCCTTTTTCAGCGCTTTTGCCAGCTGATCGGGACACGACGTGCCGCGGCCCCGGCAGTCGATGCCTTCGAGCCGGGCGACGGCTTCCGCTGCCGTCATCCCGCGCACGAGCGCCGCGATTCCCTGCTGGTTGCCGTGGCAGCCGCCCGTGAAGGAGACGCTTCGAACGACGCCGTTTTCGAGTTCGACGTCGATTTGCCGGGAGCAGGTTCCCTGGCAGACGTGTGTTATTTTCTGTGTCATGGAGTTACGATTTTCCGGTTTGCGGGGGCGAAGATACGAAATTCGGAGCCTTTCACAAAATGTTGAAAACTTCCTGCTCCGGAATTTTGAAAGTCGGGGAATAATGGAGACTTTTGTGACCCGCAAAGGTATCCTTCGTCCCGCCGGGGCGGAGGATAAGAGGGAATCGGGTGCGAATCCCGGACAGTTCCCGCTGCTGTATGCACTTCAATGCCGCAGGCGAATCGTCGAGCCACTGTCCCGCGGGGGACGGGAAGGCCGCCTGCGGGTCGGTGCGAGTCAGAAGACCTGCCTTTGCGCATGCAATGTCGGCCCTGCGGGGAAACGGGGCCTGTTGTGAAACGTATATACTCATATTACAATGGATTACACGCAGATTTCCATCATCAAACGTGATGGTAAAACCGAGCCTTTTTCTCTGGATAAAATCGTCCGCGCCATCACGAAGGCCTTTCGCGCGGGCGGCATAACGGACGAGGGGCAGGCCGTCGAGCAGATCGCATCCGACGTGGCGGCGGCAATTACGAAGGCCGAGATTTCGGTCGAGGAGATTCAGGACATGGTCGAGGAGCGGCTGATGAAACGCAACCCCTCGATCGCCAAACGTTATATCATCTACCGCGAGTGGCGCAACGTCGAACGCGACCGCCGCTCGTCGATCAAGAGCGTCATGGACGGCATCGTGACCGTCGAGAAGAACGACATCAACCTTTCGAACGCCAACATGTCGTCGCACACGCCCGCGGGGCAGATGATGACCTTCGCCTCGGAGATCACCAAGGACTACGCCCTGAAATATCTGGTGGGCGTGCGCCACGGCCGCGCCCACCGCGACGGGGACATCCACATTCACGACCTGGACTACTATCCCACCAAGACCACGACGTGCATTCAGTACGATCTGGGTGACATCTACGAACGGGGATTCTCGACGAAGAACGGCTCGGTGCGCACGCCGCAGTCGATCCAGAGCTACGCCACGCTGGCCACGATCGTCTTCCAGACCAACCAGAACGAGCAGCACGGCGGGCAGTCGATCCCGGCGTTCGACCATTTCATGGCTCCGGGCGTGCTGAAAACCTTCCGCCGTCACCTGACCGACATGACGCTGTTCCTGTGCGGCGTGCGGGGCGGCGTGACGCTGGAGCGCGCCGAGCTGAAGGCCCTGGTCGCCGAACACGTGCCGACGATCGAACCCTGCGAGACGGCGGTGGGGCGTCTGTTCGCCGCCCTGCGCCAGTCGGGCGTGGAGGTCGCCGACGAGGACATCCGACGCATCTGGCGGCAGGCATACGACACGACGCGCCGCGAGACCCATCAGGCGATGGAGGGATTCATCCATAACCTCAATACGATGCACTCGCGCGGCGGCAACCAGGTGGTGTTCAGCTCGGTGAACTACGGCACGGACTTTTCGCCCGAGGGCCGCATGGTCATCCGCGAACTGCTTTCCGCCACGATCGAGGGGCTGGGGCACGGCGAAGTGCCGGTCTTCCCGATCCAGATTTTCAAGGTCAAGGAGGGCGTTTCGTGGTCCGAAGAGGACTATGCCGCAGCGGTGAAGGACTTCGACAAGGCACTGGCTGGGGAGATCAAGTTCAAAACTCCGAACTTCGACCTGCTGATCGAGGCGTGCCGCACCACGTCGGTGGCGCTGTTCCCCAACTTCATGTTTCTCGACGCACCGTTCAACCGCCACGAGAAGTGGCGCATCGACGACCCCGACCGCTTCCGCTACGAGGTGGCGACGATGGGGTGCCGTACGCGCGTCTTCGAGAATCTGCACGGCGAAAAGTCGTCGTGGGGGCGCGGCAACCTCTCCTTCACGTCGATGAACCTGCCGCGGCTGGCCATCGAGGCGATGCGCGAGGCCGGGGACATGATTCCCGACGGCAACAAACACGCGATCCGCAAGGAGGCGCGCGAAATTTTCCTCGAATCGGTGCGCAAGACCGCCACGATGATGGCCGAGCAGCTCTACGAACGTTACTGCTTCCAGCGCACGGCCCTCGCGCGGCAGTTCCCGTTTATGATGTCGAACGATGTCTGGAAGGGCGGCGGCCGGTTGCAGCCCAACGACGAGGTGGGCGACGTGCTCAAGCACGGCACGCTGGGCATCGGCTTCATCGGCGGACACAACGCGATGGTGGCGATTTACGGCGAAGGCCATGCGACCTCGAAGGAGGCGTGGCAGACGCTCTACGACGCCGTGACGGTGATGAACCGCGTGGTCGAGGAGTACAAGGCCAAATACGGGCTGAACTATTCGGTGCTGGCGACCCCGGCCGAGGGGTTGAGCGGACGCTTCACGCGCATGGACCGCAAGCGTTACGGGGAGATTCCGGGCGTCACCGACCGCGACTACTACGTCAACTCGTTCCACGTCGACGTGCGCGAGCCGGTTTCCATCGTCGAGAAAATCCGCCTCGAAGCGCCGTTCCACGCCATCACGCGCGGCGGGCACATCACCTACGTCGAACTCGACGGCGAGGCCCGGAAGAATCCCGTGGCGATCCTCAAGATCGTCAAGGTGATGCAGGACGAGGGGATCGGCTACGGCTCGATCAACCATCCGATCGACACCTGCCGCAAGTGCGGCCACCGCGGGGTGATCTACTCGAAATGTCCCGTCTGCGGTTCGGACGACATCCTGCGCATGCGCCGCATCACGGGTTACCTGACAGGCAGCCTCGAATCGTGGAACTCGGCCAAGCAGGCCGAGGAGCGCGATCGGGTAAAGCACCGGTAATTTCGATTCTCACCGGCATCTTTTGCACTTCCCTTGCGGGGCGAAACAGTTACATACGTTCGTATGCTCCTGCTTCGCCCCACTTTACGAAGCCCGAAAACCGCTCTGCGATAATCGTTGGTGGTCCCCTGTCCGCCCGCCTAAAATCAAAATTCACCCGGCGGAAGAATTCCTTTTTGCCGCCGTCTCCGGTCGCGTGCGGCAAGTCCCCGCCTAAAGTTTAGAGGTGGATCAGATTTGTAAACACGGCGTTCCGCCGTGAATCGAGACCGACGGTGTTGTATTCATGTTATGAAAACGCAATGGAATTATTAAGAATCATCGGCATCTATCCCGAAACCATCTCCGACGGTTACGGGCTGCGCTATGCGATCTATTTCGCGGGGTGCGCGCACCGTTGTCCCGGCTGCCACAACCCCGAGAGCCACGATCCCCGGCGGGGCGAGCCGCTGACCGTGGAGCGTGCCGAAACCATCTGCGCTGCAATCGCCGCGAATCCGATTCTCGACGGGGTGACGCTCAGCGGCGGCGATCCGCTGTTGCAGCCCGAAGCCATGGCGGCCTTTCTGCGGCTGGTGAAGGAGCGCACCGGGCAGAACGTCTGGTGCTATACGGGCTATACGCTTGAGGAATGTCTGGCCGACCCGGCCCGCCGGGAGTGCTTGCGGTGGATCGACACACTGGTCGACGGACGCTACGTCGAGGCGCTGCGCGATCTGTCGCTCGATTTCCGGGGGAGTTCCAACCAGCGGATCATCGACGTCGGGGCCTTGCACCTGTTCGGATAGGTGTGTGAAAAAAGAGCTGCAAATCCTTGCAGCTCTTTTTTATGCGCGGGTTATCTCTACTGACGCTGGAGGTCCGAATTGTCGGCTACGACCATGTTTTTGTCGATGCGCAGCGTCACATTGCCGTCGACCTCGATCAGCAGGGTGGTCTCCTTGATCTCCTTCACGACGCCGTAGATGCCGCCGGCGGTGATGACTTTGTCGCCTTTTTTCAGACCGTTGCGGAACTCCTGCATCTGTTTGCGGCGCTTGGCCTCGGGACGCCACATGAACAACCAGAGAACCAGCACCATGAGGCCGATCATAATAATGAAACTGTACTGCTGCATGAATCCCGGTTGAGGCTCTATGGGGACCGTCTGAAGAAAATTAATCATAATTGTATTCGTTTTAAGTGTTTATTCCATTGAACGAAGCAAAGGTACAAATTATTGCCGAATAAACAAGGATTTATTTTATGTCCGCTTCCACGAACAGCCGCAGGGGCCGCTGCCCTCCCGCCAGCGTGATGTCCAGCGCCTTGAGTTGCCAGCCCCGTTCGCCGCGCGAATCGAAGGTGAGCGTCACCTGCCGTGCGTCGCCCGGTGCAATCGGTTGTGCGTCAAATTCGAGCGTCGTGCATCCGCAGCTGCGCCGGTAGGAGGCGACGGCCACGGGACGGCTCGCGTCGTTGGCCAGCCAGAGGCGCAGCACGGCGATTTCGCCGGACCCGAGGCGTCCGAAACGCACGGTGTCCGTGCCTCCCGTGGTGAGAATCGAATCCGTTAGCGAGATAATCCGGCCCTTGCGTTCGACCGCACGGGGAGATGTGCCGCAGCCAACGGCGAGTGCCGCCAGGGCGAGGATCGCGAGCATGCGGGTCATGGCCGGCAGGGGTCAGATCAGGCCGCGCCCGGCCTTTTTGATGCGTCCTTCCGCGGTCAGCGACTCGACGATCTTGTCCAGCACGCCGTTGATGAAGGTGCTGCTGCCCGGGGTGGAGTAGTATTTCGAAATTTCGATCCACTCGTCGAGCGTCACCTTGACGGGAACCGACGGGAACGAAGTCAGCTCAGCCATCGCCGTGCCGATGATCAGGTTGTCCATGAAGACGATGCGCTCCACGTCCCAGTTGGCCGTGAACTTCTCGATGTAGTCCTGGAAGGCGGAGTAGTTGACCAGCGACTTTTCGAACAGCGTCTTGACGAATTCGGGGTCCTCGCTGCTTTTGAACTTCGCGGGAACCTTCAGTTCGGTGTGCGAGACGCGCAGGTTCGAAAGCGTGCGCAGGACCATGATCACGATGTAGGGAAGGTCGTCGGTCCAGAGGATCGACATCTCCTCCAGCACGTCGTCCAGCGCCTCGCAGCTCTGCAACTCCTTGAAGAAGTCCTCGAGCAGCTTTTTGTCGTCGTCGAACGAGCGCTCCTCGCGCTGCATGTAGTCCTTGTAGTAGTCGCTCTCGGTCAACTGCGCGTAGAGCGTGCGGATCAGTTCGGGATAGCGTTCCCATCCCAGTTTGCGGGCCGCCACGTGATCGTTCACCGCGTCGCTGTTGGCGATGGTGCGGATCACGGCGTTGTCCACGAACTTGGTGTTGGGGTTGAGGTCTTCGAATGTCGGCAGTTTCTTCTGTTTGGCCAGCTCCTGACGCTGTTCGGCGTAACGCGCGATCTCCACGGGGAGGATCAGTATCTGGAAATAGAGGTCATAGGCCTTGTCGACGGACGCCATCAGCGTTTTTTCCGACGCCATCATGTTATCCGCGCCCGATTTGAGATGGGCGAACAGCGCCTTGACGACCTTTATACGGAGTAATCTTCTGCTCAACATTTTTTTAGAACGATTTTTAACGGCCGCAAAAATACAACTAAAAATCAAGAATAAAAAATTAAGCCGGGAGAATTCTTTCTCCGGGCGATTTCCGCGCGGCCGTCGCGGCGGATTCCGGCGTATCCGAAAAAACGGGAGGCGCGATGGCCTCCCGATGCTGCAACTACTTTTCCCGGATCGACTTTTTCTTGCCTACATGACTTTGATAGACACAATAAACGATTCCGGCCACGAGCAGGACAAGGATGCAATAGCCGGTGCTTCGGGCGCTGGCTTTGAGCATGCTTTCGAGAGACATTTCCGGATAGAGAAGCGCGAAGACACAAAGAAAATAGATGAAGCAGGCGCCCATGTTTCGCAAGGTGAGGAACCGGGAAATACTCAAATCGTCGTCTTTCGTCTCTTTTGCATCGGGAACCGGACACGTATCGGGACGTTTATCCGGACCCTTTCTGATTCGGTTCCAAAAATAGACGGCCGAAAAGATCACGATGCTTACGATCGTATAAATGGTGATGCACCGCACGAGGCGTCCCGGAGAGCAATCTTTTCCGGGTGTGGGCAGAAACGCTATAATCATCAGAACGACGTAGAAATTAGCCAATCCTTTGAGAAACACTTTCAGCTCGGTTTTGTTCATGGCAGATTCATTTTAAATTCCCTCTTCGGCCTCGCCTCCGAAATAATAGCAATGGCGTTTTATATTGGTCCTAATTTAGGACATTGGATTTTGAAATAAAAGAGGCGAACGGATAAATAGAAAAAAATATACTGAATTGCGAAAGAAATATACTCTGCCGACCGCCTGCGGGGCTCTTTGCATCCTGATTTTTAATTTTTAATTCTTAATTTTTAATTTGCTTTTGCCTATCTTTGCACCCGTATGGAACAATTGGAAGAAAAACAGCCTTTCGACGTGATCGTCATCGGGGCGGGCGCTGCGGGCATGATGGCCGCGGGTACGGCGGCGCGCAGCGGCAGGCGCGTGCTGCTGATCGAAAAGATGGAGAAGTCGGGCCGCAAGGTCCGCATCACCGGCAAGGGACGATGCAACGTCACCAACGCGCGTCCGGCCGAGGAATTCGCCGATCAGGTGCGCACCAACGCCGAATTTTTCAAGGTCGCGTTCTCGGAGTTCAACAACCGGGCGGCGATCAAGTTTTTCGAACGCGCAGGCGTGAAACTCGACATCGAACGCGGCGACCGGGTCTTTCCGCAGAGCGGCAAGGCGTGGGACATCGCCAACGCCCTGCTGGAGTTCTGCGTCGAAAACGGCGTCAAGATCATCTACAATACGCGTGTTACGGAGATTCTGACCCTCGGGGACCGGGTCTTCGGTGTGAAATACATCAACAGGCGCGGTTTCGAACGCAAGGAGGAGTGCGCGCAGGTGATCCTCGCCACGGGCGGCGTCTCCTATCCCGCGACCGGATCGACGGGCGACGGCTATGCCTTCGCCGCCGACCTGGGCCATACGATCGAGCCGCTGCGTCCGTCGCTGACGCCGCTCTTGTCGTCGCACGCCCAGATGAGATACCTCGACAAGGTGCTGCTGCGCAACGTGCGCGCGACGCTTTATGTCGATAACGAACCCGTGCGCGAGGAGTTCGGCGAGATCGGATTTTCCGACCGCGGCATCGAGGGAGCCGTGGCGCTGCGCATGAGCCGCGACGCGGTGGACGCCCTGATCGAAGAGAAGCGCGTGAAGCTGGTCCTCGACCTGAAACCCGCGCTCACGGAGGAGGTGCTGCACGAACGCATCGCCCGTGAAATCGCCGGGCTGCAACCCAACGAGTTCTTCGGCGAACTGCTGCGCAAGCTGGTTCCCAAGCCGCTGGTGATGCCGCTGGCGCAGGAGGTGGACATCCGTGCGAACTGTTACGTCGGCAAAATCACCGAGGAACAGATCACGCGTCTGGTGCGTACGCTCAAGGGACTGACTTTCCCGATCACGGACTATGCGCCGTTCGAATACGCCGTGGTGACGGCCGGCGGCGTGCGCTGTGACGAAGTGAATCCCTATACGATGGAGTCGCTGAAAGTCAAAGGGTTGTATTTTGCCGGCGAGGTGCTCGACATCGACGCCAATACGGGCGGTTACAACCTCCAGATCGCCTTTTCGACGGGCCGCCTGGCCGGGTCGCTGAAAAAATAGACGTTATGAAGATCGTCGGCCATCCCATTTCTTTCCGGTTGCCCGGGCGGGTTTCCGAACTGCGCAACCGGCTCTCACGCGCCCGTTATTTCCGCGGTCACGGAGTCCATTCGCCGTTCGTCTACGACATTGTGCGCAGCGTCTTCATGCGCGACGACCTGCTGCCGGGCCGCCGGGACCTGTACGAAGCCCTGCTCACGGCGGGCGTTTCCCGCCGTCGGGCGGTGCAGTTGCAGAATCTGATGATTCATTGCGGCTATACGACCTTTGGCCTGAATCGTGCGGATGCTGAATTCTGCGTCGCCACGTGCGGCCTGCCGCGCCCTGCGACGCTCGCGCTGGTGCGTGCGGCGGCCGAAGCGGGGCATACCGTGGCGCTGATGTCGCCCTACGACGGCTGCGAACGGCAAGCGCTGTGCGGGCAGATTATCGCGGGACACGCTTCGACGACGGTGGATAACCGCGGTTACCTGCTGATTTTCAACAACCATTTGCCGAAACAACATTTCAGGATATGAAGGTATACACGAAAACGGGCGACAAGGGAATGACCTCGCTGATCGGCGGCGAGCGGGTCTTCAAGACCGACGAACGGGTCGAGGCTTACGGTACGGTCGACGAACTGGCTGCTTTCACGGCTCTGCTGGCCGACAACATGCGCGGCGACGCTGCGTTGGCGTCGTCGGTCGGCGACCTGAACCGCATTCTTTCGCGGCTGATGTCGGTCGAGGCGCTGCTGGCCACGGGGCAGTCGGGGAGCGACAAGGTCGCTCCGCTGGACCCGGAGACCGTTGCATGGCTCGAAGGGCGCATCGACGCCATGCAGGAGGTTCTGAAACCGATTGATAAATTCACGATTCCGGGCGGAAACGCTGTGGTGTCGATGTGCCACGTGTGCCGCACCGTCTGCCGGCGCGCCGAACGCGCCGCGCTCCGTGCCGACGCCAGATACGGCGTCGACTCCACGGCGCTGGTCTGGCTGAACCGGCTTTCGGACTATTTCTACCTGCTGGGGCGCACCCTCACGGCCCATTATGCCGTCGACGAGGTCCTGTGGATTCCCTGACCTGGCCGGGTATGTAAAATGCGAAGCGGCACATTCCGGGAATCGTGCCGCTTCGCATTGATATTATTTTGAGGCCGCCGGCCTCAAAATCGCTTTTTAGTATTCTTCCTCGTTGAAGAAGTGTGTATATTCTGATTATCAGTGTATTACTTCGTAATCAATAAATTTTATACAAACAAACTACACCATCTGAGACGGTCTGACACCATTGACAAACATATTGGACAAACAAACATCAAAATAAGCTATTTATTTTAAGTAAGGAGATTTTTCGTTCTTTTACTACATCATTATTTTGTATTTCTCCGATTAAAAGAGATGATGTCTTTATATGATGAGAATTTGAAATTTCCACCTGTTCATCATTAAAATTCGCATAACAATATGCACACTTATGACAACAGGTATTATATGCTCCAATATCAATACTCTCAACACAACCGCATTCTTTACGCTGATTTTTATCTTTCGATGTTTTAATACTATAATTACATATTTGTTCTATCAGTAGCGGATCTATGCAATGACCATGCTCAATGCCCTGTTCTTCCAGGTGGATTTTCTCAGAACAGCTAACAATTTTAATATTGTACATATTCGCAATTTGCACGAAAGATTCTGCCAAATATCTCATTTCATCTTCTGACGGTTCATTTATATTGATGGGCTTTGTATTTGTTATGGTTTTTTTGTATAAATCCACAAAACTTATAACACATCGGTTTGTATAGCCATTTAACCGCTTGGCTAGCTCATTAAAATATTTAATATGATAATTGACATCGATTTTATTTGTCAGTAGGATTGGATCATAACGCCAAATAACTTTTTCTGGCCCGATTTTCATCGACAACGCCTGAAAGGTGGCTATAACCTCCGATTTTTGGGGGACATAATGCTCTATCTGTTTATCGTATGGATTAATGGTGAATTGAAAATAATAATTATAACCACTCAATTCATCCAATCTATCAAGCATTTTCTTCGGATTTTTTGTCCAAAAGACAATGCAATCAACTACATCAGGAGAGATTTTTATACGACTTATCTGATGAATATTCATAGGATTGCGTACATCTACAAAACCGGCTTGCAATCGGTTAAAGAACCAATCACTGTAAAAAGCAGGTATATCGGTACGTCGCGAGACTGACAGTATCATTGTATTTTTACAAATATTTGTTTTGAGCCACAGGTTTCTACATTTCTCATATAATTATTGCCTTGCAAAACAGGTAATAAATTGTAGTTTGATTCATACATCCTCCAATTTTCATTTCCGCGATAAGGGTCTCCATTGAAATAAAAATATTTATCATGGACAGTCTTTTCTCGCAGCCTCAAGTTCTGTATGACTAGTTTCATCAGTTGAACTCCAGAATTGATAGATACATCACCGTAAAAGTTAATATCGTTAAAAAAGATAAAGTTAATTTTATTGGCAATAATGAAGTCAGTAAGACAATCAGCGAAGTGTTGTCTTTCTTCAGCCGTTTTATATTTTACAACATCCGATAATACATAGTTCAAAACAAGGATAGTTATACCCTCATTATTAAATCCCTCAAAATCACGGAAGATATCTGTTGTATGGAACTCAATATTATATCCCAATGCAGACAAATGTCGTTTGCTCATTTCTTGAATTGGCCTCCAAATATTATTCATATCGTAACCCTTATAGTTAATTTGTGTGCGATATTGACGAGACCGAAGCGATTTGATGATTCCATAAAGTTCAGAGCCAGGACCACATCCTAAAGAAACTACATTTAAAGAAGTAATTCTAGAAAAATTATACCTGTTAATAAAGTGCGTTATCTCTGATGCAAATCTATTGAAGAATCGAAGTACATAGCAATAAGTTATTCTCTCACAGCAATAATGAAAGGACGGGCATCCTCTCTGAATATGATGCAAGCATTCACTGCAATCTCCTTTATTACAGCCATGTTGCTGACAATAATGATTAATCGAGCATGCGCAGCCGTCTGAGGGCATTGCATTAATTTGTGCCAAACATTCTTTTTGTAAATTAATAAATTCTTGCATAAGTTCTTTTATCTGTCTTGACGTGTCAAAGATAATCATTTTATAGATTACAAATTGATATATTAATCATTTTCTTGTGGCTAGCAGATATAAATATCCCATTGGGTCAAGAAAATCAAAATAATCTGTATCTTTGTAGAAGATTGAAGGAATAATTATGGAACGGAAACTTCTTAACCGTATTAAAGTCGTCCTTGCGGAGAAAAATAAATCTAACAAGTGGTTAGCCGAACAGTTGGATAAAGACCCTGCAATGGTTTCCAAGTGGGTAACAAACACAAATCAACCTAATATTGAAACACTTATCCAAATTTCCAAAGCATTGGATGTGAGTGTAAATGAACTATTGAGAACTGAATAACAAAAGAGCAAAAGAATTATGGCAAAGAAGAATATCATCATATTTGATTCACTTGTTGCAGATGTCCGTTCCATTATTGAAGAGGGCCGTCAGCGTGCTTTTGCAACAGCCGGACAGGTCGCCATTCTAACCTACTGGAATATTGGTCGCCGTATTGTGGAAGAAGAACAGCAAGGTAATGCCCGTGCTGACTATGGCAAGGGGCTTATCCCTGCCCTTGCAGATAGACTTACGGCTGAATATGGCTCCGGATATGGCCGGCGCAATTTGGCATATTATCGCAAATTCTATTTGGAGTTCAGCGATTTGGAGATTTTGCACACGCGTGTGCAAAATCTGAATTGGTCGCATATCCGCCGTATTCTCTCTGTAAGCAATCCAGAAGCACGTGAATGGTATCTCAAGACAGCCGCAGATGATATGTGGAGTGTCAAGACACTTGACCGCAATATTTCTACACAATATTATGAGCGAAGACTTGCCGCACAGCGCGAAGATACGGCTATTCCCGCACCTCGGAGTGAATCCGACCCGCTGGAATATATTAAGAATCCTATGGTAGCGGAGTTCATGGGCTTTCATCGGGACAACAACTACTCGGAATCTCAATTAGAACAGGCTCTTGTCGATAATCTTGAAAAATTCATTCTGGAACTCGGCCGAGGTTTTGCGTTTGTGGAAAGGCAGCAGCATATAATTACCGATACCGCCGATTTTTATATAGATCTGGTGTTTTATAACTTTAAGATGAAGCGGTTTGTGATATTTGAGTTAAAGACGCACAAATTGACTCATCAGGATATCGGGCAGTTGGATATGTATGTGCGTATGTATGACGACTTGGTAAAAGGTGCTGATGACGCGCCGACCGTAGGAGTTCTGCTGTGTACTGATACCGACAGCACGATTGCTCGATACTCGGTTCTTCACGACAACGAACAACTCTATGCTGCAAAGTATATGACCTATATGCCAACCGAAGAGGAGTTGCGTAACGAGATTGAACAACAGAAAAGATTCTTTTTGGAGCAGCACGGAACCGACAATCAAGAATAAGAAGCATCGAAAATAGAGACATTTATGACTAGCGAACAGAATAACATCCACTCTCATTTCTTCACGAATAGAGACGGTAATACACTAATCAAAGAATTTGAAGGCGTATTGCTTCATAATCCACATATTCGCAATCTCGATGCTGTTGTTGGCTTCCTTCGAGCATCCGGATACTTCTCTTTGCGCCCATTTCTTGATAATATTGGGAAAGTGCGTGTCCTGATAGGTATCGATGTCGATAAATATATAGCGCAAGCTGCGAGATCCGGAAAATTATTTTTTGGTGCCGAGGAGGATGTGAAAGAGGATTGTCTGCGGAAAATACGTGCTGACATTGGATCCTCTAACTATAAAAAAGAGATTGAAGAAGGAATGTTTCAAATGGTGCAGGACCTTCTTGATGGCAAGTTAGAACTTCGTGCTCATCCATCAAAGAGGATTCATGCCAAAATATATGTACTTTATCCCGACGATTTTAATCAATACACACAAGGATTGGCCATTACGGGCTCGAGCAATCTTTCTGGTAACGGATTAGGAATTTCCCAAGAACGTCAATATGAGTTCAATGTAAAAATGGACAGATATGATGACGTTAAATTTGCCAAAGACGAATTTGAACAGTTATGGAAGGAGGCGGAAGGTTGTGAAATAACAGCAGAAGACGTAAAAAACGCTCTTGACCGAACTTATCTTAAAGGAGATGTTACTCCATACGACCTTTATATAAAAATGCTCATGGAGTACTTCTTAGACCGTGTTATGGCAACTGATAACGATGATCCATTCGATATGCCGGAAGGATATACAAAATACGACTATCAGATGGATGCCGTCATTGAGGGCTATCAAAAACTGATTCGGTATGATGGTTTCTTCCTTGCTGATGTAGTCGGCTTAGGAAAGACCGTCATTGCTACAATGATTGCCAAAAAGTTTTTGATAGAAAATGGACGTGAACACACCAAGATTCTTGTAGTTTATCCTCCTGCCGTTGAACAGAACTGGAAAGCTACATTCAAAGACTTTGGTATCGATAAGTATGCAAACTTTGTTACCAATGGAAGTCTGGATAAGATTCTGGACGAGGATAATTATGATTATTGGAATGCTGATGAATACGACCTCATTCTTGTGGACGAAGCTCATAAATTCCGCAGTCATACGACATCGGCATTTAAGCATTTACAGGAAATCTGTAAAATGCCGCGTATTGAAACAGGCAATATACCGGGTTACAAGAAAAAAGTCATGCTTATATCGGCAACTCCGATGAATAATACGCCTGCCGATATTTATAACGAAATACTATTGTTCCAAGACCCTCGTCGTTGTACTGTTGATGGTGTTGGGAATCTAACAGCCTTTTTTGCACCGCTTATAAAAGAGTTCAAGAAACTGCGAAATAATCCAAATGCTGATATACATGATTTTAAGGATTTGGCCGAACGTGTACGAGATAGAGTAATAAAACCTCTTACCGTTCGGCGCACCAGAACCGACATTGAGAGTGTCCCGCGTTATAACAAGGATGTAAATGGTTTCCCGAAGGTGGAACGACCTATTGAAAGCAGATATGAGCTAAATGAGCATTTGGCAGATTTGTTCGAACAAGCGATGCAGACGCTAACGAAAAAGCTGACCTATGCTCGTTATCAGGCTATTGCATATTTGAAGCCAGAGGCATCTAATGGATTGTATGACAATGCGGAGCTTATAAGCCGCAGTTTGGCAGGTATTCGTAAAAACGGATTGGTAAAGCGATTGGAAAGCAGTTTTCATGCCTTCCAAGTATCGATTGAGAATTTCAAAAAAGCAAATCAGAACATGATAAATATGTTCGATAATGACAAGGTCTTTATTGCTCCGGATCTTGACATCAATATGCTTTTTGAATACGAGTTCTCAGAAGAGGAAATCGAAGAAAAATTGAATGCCAAAGCTGAGAATAACCCGAAGAATGCAATTTTCGGTGCCAACGATTTTCGACCTGAATTTATCGAGATGCTCCGTCAAGACCAAGAGATTCTGGAAAAAATGGTTACAGACTGGAAAGAAATATCGGATGATGACGACTCTAAGTTTGCGAAATTTCAAGAGTTACTTAAACACGAGCTCTTTAAGAGTGAACGTAACCCCGAACAAAAATTGGTTGTTTTCTCTGAATCTGTTGATACTGTGGAATATTTACAACGTCGTATAAATCGTTCCGATGTACTTGTTATTTCCGCAAAGAACAGGAGTCAACAATTTAAGACAATACGTGAGAACTTCGATGCGAACTATAAGAACAAGCTGAATGAATATAACATAATTCTTACTACAGATGTGTTGGCCGAGGGTGTCAATCTACACCGTTCCAATGTTATCGTTAACTATGATACCCCTTGGAACTCGACTCGTCTTATGCAGCGTATAGGACGGGTAAACCGTATTGGTTCTGTTTCAAAACATATATACAATTATGTATTCTATCCTTCAAGAGAAGGTAATAGGGAGATTAATCTGAATCAAATTGCTGTTAGCAAAATTCAAACGTTCCATAGCACATTCGGAGAGGATAATCAAGTTTATTCTCAGGAAGAGATTTTGGATCGCAACCTCGGTAAATTATTTGATGAGGGTATGAAGGTGCACAAAGAGGACTTCAACAAAGAAATTCCTTTCTATGAAGAATTGCGTACTCTCTACCAAACAAATCGTCGAGAATATAATCGTATTGCAAAACTATCTCTCCGTAGCAGAACAGGACGAGAAGCAAAGACAGTGGATGGTGTTACGCTATCCGGTGATACGCTGGTATTTTTGAAAACTAATTTTCGCAAGGTCTTTTTCCTGGTGTCGAAAAGCGCAGAGGAAATATCTGTCCTTGATGCTCTAAACTATTTCAAAGCCCTAAAAGATGAGCAACCGGTAAAACGGATTGATGAACATCATCAGCACGTAGAAATGGCACTAAATGAGTTCCGTATTATCAAAGATGAGGAACTTCAGGCACAAGAGACATCCGGAGAAGAACAATCCAGTATGGGAGCACAAGTCAGCACGGCCATCAGTTTGCTTACTAATTTTATGCGCGAAATAGATGATAGTGATCTGTATCTCAAAGTCGCACAATTAAAGATTCTGGCAGAGCGAGGAGTTATTACATATATCGCTAAGAAATTGCAACGTATTCAGAAAGATTTGCGCAGAACAGGAGGTAAAGCACGAATGACTCATGACGAGGCTCTTGCAGAGATTATAGAAATGGCAAAGAAATATGCACCATATTACATGGCAGAGGAATCTCTTTTGAATGAAACGGAGACCGACGCTGAAATTATTTTGTCTGAAAGTTTTCAATAACAACGAATAACCCATGAATTATAAAGAAGTTATCGAGTCCAAGTATAACCGTGAAGCATGGCAACAGCTTCTTCACGATATATTTTTGAGTAAGGTTACATTTTATAATAGACCTTCATCAGTGCATGTAAGCAGCCGTTTGGCAAAAGAGGCATTCAATCTTGGTCGCATATCGCTATCAGATGGAGAATCCATCGCCATTTACGAAGTGGAACTGACAGACAAGGTGGATATTGAGCGTAATCGTCGAGGCATACGTGATATGCTTACCTCTGACTGGCGTAATATGGGATATGCAGGTGCTTTCATGTTCTGCTATCGCAAAGATGAGAGTGTTTTGCGTTTCTCGTATGTAAGTGAAACATGGGGATTCAATAGACAAGGTGAGTATGAAAAAATATCAACTGATACCAAACGCTACACATATCTATTGGGTGAAGGACGAGGCTGCCGGACAGCAATAGAACAGTTCGGCATATTGAAAAGCAGTAAGCAAACATTAAGCGATATCACAGCCGCATTCTCTGTCGAGGCACTTACCAAGCAATTCTATAAAGATTTGTTTGAGTGGTATCAATGGGCGGTTGACAGCTCATCAAATATCACGTTCCCGAACAATACCGCTACCGAAGATGATGACCGTGATGATATTGAAAAGAAGGTTATCCGCATGATAACCCGTATTATGTTTGTTTGGTTTATCAAACAGAAAGATTTGATTCCTAATCGCATTTTTGATATAGAGTTTCTTGCTACAATTCTAAAAGATTTTGACCCGTATAGCACGACCGACGGAAACTATTATAATGCAATTCTGCAAAATTTGTTCTTTGGCACACTAAACCGTGCTATCAAAGATGAAGATGGCAATACCCGCAAATTTGCAACAGCAAGTAAGAGAGATATTAAAACATTATATCGTTATGCGGAATTATTTTCCATCAGCGAGCAAGAAGTAATCGACCTGTTTGCGGAAGTCCCATTTATGAATGGTGGACTATTCGAATGTCTGGATAAAACTCGCTATATCGACGGCGTTGAGCAATGCTATAATTTCGACGGATTCAGCCGGAACAGTATTCGTTTTGCAGATGGTCGTTTCAAACATAGAGCAGTAGTTCCAAACAATCTTTTCTTTGAACCGGAGAAAGGATTGATATCAATTTTGGGCCGCTATAATTTTACCATTGAGGAGAACTCTCCCGAAGAACAACAAGTGGCTCTCGACCCGGAATTGTTGGGTAAAGTTTTCGAGAACCTGTTGGGTGCATACAATCCGGAGACTAAGGAAACAGCCCGCAATCAGAGCGGTTCATTCTATACCCCGCGTGAGATTGTCAATTATATGGTAGATGAAAGTCTTATTGCCTACCTTGGGGATAGCGAACTTATTCGCTCTATCTTTAATAATAACTTCACATTTGATGAGTCGAAAGTTGATGAGTATAACAAGATTGCGGATAAGTTGAAATCTGTTAAGGTACTTGACCCTGCATGTGGCTCTGGCGCATTCCCTATGGGCCTTCTGAACAGAATGATTGATATTCTGGAACGAATCTCGCCTGATGAAAGCATCTATGACCTCAAACTTTTTATTATTGAGAATTGCCTTTACGGGAGCGACATCCAAAGTATTGCGGCTCAAATCACAAAGTTGCGTTTCTTTATCTCTTTGATTTGTGATTGTGAGAAAGATGTCTCTAAACCGAACTTCGGTATTCCGACACTTCCGAATCTTGAAACAAAGTTTGTTTCGGCAAATTCACTGATTGCTAAAAAAGAGCGGGCCGCACAAGGAATTCTTTTTGAAAATCCGGATATCGAAATAACCAAGAACGAGTTACACGAGATAAGGCATCAGCATTTCTCTGCCAAATCGGCATCAACAAAACATCGTTTGCGAGAAAAAGATCAAGCGTTGCGCGAGAAGTTGGCTAAGTTGTTATCTGATGATAACAATTTCGCGCCGGAAGATGCAAAGCAGTTGGCTGCGTGGAATCCTTATGACCAAAATGCTGTCAGCCCGTTCTTCGACCCTAAATGGATGTTCGGAGTAGAGGACGGTTTCGATATCGTAATAGGCAATCCTCCTTATATCCAGTTGCAAAACAATGGCGGGGAACTTGCAAAGCTGTACGAGCGCTGTGGATATTCGACTTTTGCCCGTACTGGAGATATTTACTGCTTATTCTATGAGCGGGGATGGCAGCTTCTAAAGAACAATGGACACCTGTGTTATATTACTTCTAATAAATGGATGCGCGCCGGATATGGCGAGAAGACGAGAGAATTTTTTGCGACCAAAACAAATCCTGCGTTATTGATAGATTTTGCAGGAGTAAAAATTTTTGAGAGCGCAACAGTAGATACTAATATTCTGCTTTTTGCAAAGGCAAGCAATCAACATAAAACGGTCTGCGCAGTTACGAATAAACAGAACAAAGACAGCATAAAGAATTTGAGCGATTTCGTGCAGCAACAGAACAACATCTGTGATTTTAAGTCTTCTGATAGCTGGGTTATTCTCTCGCCAATCGAACAGAGCATTAAACGTAAAATTGAGGCCGTAGGAACGCCATTGAAGGATTGGGATATTCAAATCAACTATGGTATAAAAACAGGCTTCAATGATGCTTTCATCATATCAACCGAAAAACGAAACGAAATATTAGCTAACTGCAAAAATGCAGATGAACGACAAAGAACGGATGAACTTATACGACCTATTTTAAGAGGCCGCGACATTAAGAGATACGGATATGACTGGGCTAATCTCTATCTAATTGCTACATTCCCGGCGCGAAACTATGATATTGAAAGATATCCGGCAGTCAAAAAATATTTATTGAGTTTTGCGGAAGATAGTCTTCGGGAAGCGGGCTACGATTGGGTGGCAGATAGCTATCTCGCTGATTTCTGTAAACAGAAGTTGGCTCAAACAGGAAAATTTGTGGAAATCGAAGGCAAACGCATAACCATAGGTAATACGCCGGAAAAAGCTCGGAAGAAAACCAATAACAAATGGTTCGAGACACAAGATAGCATCAGCTATTGGGAGGATTTTTGTAAGCCAAAAATTATATGGAAACGCATTGGCTCTATATTACGATTCTCTTATGATGATAAAAAAGTATTTGGATTAGATAGTACATGCATTGCTACGGGTAAACATATCTCTTATTTGTGCTGCGTCTTAAATTCTGATATGGGACATTATTTGCTAAAAGATTCTCCTAAAACGGGGACAGGCGATTTACTTGTAAGCGTGCAAGCTATGGAACCTATCCTAATTCCATTTGATAAAAACATCGAATTACAACTTAATGCCATATTGAAAATTTATCTAGATAATAATACAAGACTGATAGATGAGAAAATCAATCGTATTGTTTACTCACTATACAGATTATCGGCAGATGAATGCCAATATATAACAGAGACCATTACTCAATTCCAATAAATCCAATTATCCTACATTCATTTGCTGTAAGGTTATACAAGTCAAAAAACATAGTGTCAATCGCTTTTGCTTTTTGACTTGTATAAGACTGCTGTATATCATCAACGGCTTCAATAAATCGTTGTTCTATCGCTGAACTAACTTTCAACACGGGAATTTTATCAAAGAAAATCTTACTTAATTCTCGTGTCCCACCTTGAAGTTCAGGAAAAGAATCGCGGAAACAATATTTGAATAGTGAGGAGTTTAGAAAAGCTGTTAAATATGCGACCAATTCACCTGTAATAATAAAACATTTTTGATTTGTCAAATATGCCCCTTCATCATATGTGAAAGGCATATATTTCGTCATATTTGGATATACAATTTTTGGCTTACAAAAATCCTCCTCATTAATACCCTTTAAGTGAGTCATTAATATAAGATAGTTCTTGTTCGTTGAGGCCCAAAATTGAGGAAATGATATTATTTAGTTGTTCACTAATGTCTTCCTGATTAGATTTTGATGCTTCAAGAGCGATTCCTGATATTTGGGGGTTATCGCTAAACTTGGGAATTTTTATTTCTTCAACAAATTGTCTCAACCAACGCCATCCATTATCATCAAAACGAGTTGTTAATCTATCAAGTTGGTAAAGCACTATGCGTGAATTCATAAATGCCATAATATAGCCTAGTTCCTTGATATTATTGGAGGGAACCGTTAATATATATCCAGTATTACCTAACAATATTTTACTTGTATCAATTGCAAAAGAATTGCCTGTTCTTGATAATTCTGCCCATACCAATTTCGGTTTATAAAAATCCTCCAAATAAGCGCAGTTACGAAGATTGTATGGAGTATCTCCCTGATCAGCCCTATCTTTAATTTTATCCCAAAATTGGTCTAAATGAGCTTTTACAGCGGGATAGTCCTCAATATGAATACGCTCAAGTCTCCCCTTTATACCGTTATGAGTGTTGATTAACCATACGTCTGCCCAATCGTATATATACCTCTTAATATCGCGGCCTCTTAAAATAGGTCGTATAAGTTCAGCTGTCCTATTGCGCTCATCGTCAGTTTGACAATTCGCCAAGATCTCATCACGCTTCTCAGAATTAATGATAAATGCCTCGTTGCATCCGGTAAGAACACCACGATAAATATTAATGTCCCAGTCTTTGAGAGGAGTGCCAACAGCTTCTATTTTTCTCTTGATACTTTGCTCAATCGGAGAAAGTATCACCCAACTGTCAGGTGTTGAGAAGTCGCAAATCGTATTCTGTTGCTGCACGAAATCGCTCCTCAATCTGCCGCCATTTGTCTCAGCTTTAAGAATCGAGACAGTGTATTCCTGTCTACTTTACAGATTTTTGCAATTTTTCGAAGCGAAGTTCCATTTTTGAGCAATTCATTAATAAGAACCACTTTCCCCGATAACTTATATTTATCTGGACTGCTCCTACGTCCTTTGGGACGTCCAAGTACAACGCCTTCGGCTTTCTTTCGAGCCAAAGCCTCTTTTGTTCTTTGACTGATAAGGTTGCGCTCAATCTCGGCCGAGAGACCGAATGCGAAGGCAAGCACTTTACTTTGAATATCTTCCCCAAGACGATAGTTGTCTTTGATTGTCCAAACCCTGCACTCTTTTGTCATGCAGATATTCAATATCTCCATAATCATAAACAGATTCCTGCCAAGACGAGACAACTCACTGCAAATGATAATATCATCTTTGCTGACCTTTCGCAACAGTAATCCAAGCTGCCGTTTGCTGTAATTTTTAGTACCGCTGATAGTTTCTTCTATCCAGTCATTAATTTCCAGATTCTGTTTTTCGCAGAAATTGTTGATTTCAAAGCGTTGGTTTTCCACCGTCTGCTTATCACTGCTAACGCGAATGTAACCGTAAACCATAATTTATTTCTTTATACTATCGTCTGAATATATTCAAAATCCTCTCAACGACACGCATTGAGAGGATTTTGAAATGATATGTAAATGTATTATCTATGCAATTATCTGCTGCGAACGGCAATCAACGAAATAAAAACTCTGATGTGAAATCTGGAAAATGATACTACCGTTTCCTGCCGTTGTTTTTCTTCCCATCCCAAGGCAAGTCGGAGTGCGAGCCGCCGGCACCAGTTCCGACGCGGGTTTGGGCAGGGCCACCGGAAGCGAGGATAAAGGCTGCGCCTAACAGGTCTGCTTGTACTTCGCTTACCTGTTCCTGCGGTGCGAAGACGGCATTGACAAGTTCCTCGTCCGTAATCTGGTCGTTGTAGTGCTGCTGGGCGAGGTTGTAGTCAATCTGGAACTTGACATCATCGAACAACTCCTCGCCGCCCCGTGTCCAAATATGCAGCGACGGATTGTTGTAGTTCGATATATTGAGTTTGACAAGCTCCGCCCCCGACGACAGCCGATAGCGTTGCGGATTGGCTTGGCGGTCGAGTTCGGCGATGCGTTTAGACTGCCGCTCTATCCGGGCGTCTTTTGACTCTATGGTCTCGCGCAGCGACTCCGCCTCCTTAATAGCCTTGTCTATCTCGGTTTGATAGCCGTTTCGGAGTTTCGCCATCTCTTGCTTGTGGTGTTGTATAATGGCGGCACGTTCCGCCTGCAACTTCGCTATCTGTTCTTTGAGCAGGGCTATCTGTTTGTCTTTGGCGGTAAGGTCTTTCTTTGCTTTGGCAAGGTCGCCTCTGCCTATCCACGACAAAAGGACATTCCGTCCTTCGTTGGCTTTCTCCACTTCGGCATTCAGCCTGGCAATGTCGTTCTCGTATTGCAGCATCTGCTGCCGGTAGAATTCGCCGTTGGACTGGTGTTTTGCGGTCGAGCCGACAACACCTCGCTGCAAACCGAACTCCCGCATTGCCTCGGCGTAGGTGTTCTGATAAGTGGACAACCGACCCCGGCCCATCACATCATCGGCGGATAGTCTTGGTCCAGTCTGTGTCCGATACTTTTTCTCACCCTCACGTGACTTGCGCTTGCGTTCCCCCGTAACGATTGGCACAACCGTCGCATGGAGGTGTGGTGTCTTCTCGTCCATGTGAAGGACACACGAAACTACATTGTCTTCGCCGAATGTATCACGCAACCATTTCAGATTGGCATCCGTCCACTTATCCAACTTGCCGCTTTGTTCAATCTTCATCATCTGTTCGTGGGAGCCTGTAAGGATAATACGGATTGCCTTTGTCTGGTTCTTGCCGACCTTGCGATGAAGCCCTGCATTGTCAATACGGTATTGGACAGCCTCGGTACGGCTGCGCACTCCGTCGGGGAAAGTTATAAGTTCCCTATTGAGGTGTGTTCTTGCTTTATTGGCATTATCGGGAATGTACACTTTGCCGTCAGCCGTCTTGCGCTCTATATGGCACGACATCCCGGAGTCATTGCCGCTGCCACGCTGCAAGTGGCATACGGCGTATTGGATATTACTCATAAATCTTTTTCAGCGTTTAATATATAACTGGTATTTTGTTGGGGATATGGATGTAAATTTCCGTCTGGTACCAGCCGTAAGGCTATGGGTGTCGAGAGGGCAAACCCTTTCGCTTAGGGGGCTTTTTTAGCTGCCGCTTGAGGCTGCGGGCGGAGCAAAAATACCCTAATAAGCTACGGAAATTTACACCACAAATTCCCATCGGACAGCTCGCTGTCCGTTCCCTAATCTTCGACCAGCACCAAGTCCAGCTCGTCAATGAGTTGCCGGATGCAGGGATTGCGCTGTATCATTTGCTGGAGTATCTGATGCCGGGTCGGAACAGCAAGCAGAAAGTCGGCAATATCGAGTCCCTGACTGCTCTGCTCATCCGTCGCCATATCTTCGAGCATCGTACTGACAGCAACGCTTCGACAGGCGGGCTGGAGCATCGGCATTTTATCCTTCCAAGCATCGGTCGCACCGAGGTCGGGCAGAAGAATAACATCGCGTCCGCGCAGTGAATCGATAGTCTGTATATTGAAGCATCCGTTCTTGCCGCCCGTAGCGAGCCAAAGGACATTCGGCATATAGTGCGCAGCGATAACGGCGGACTTTTCGCTCTCGACCAGAAAGACTGTCCGGTCGGGATATAACGGAAGCAGGTGCTGGCCGAACAGACACTGTCGCAAATTGAAGTCCGGCAGCCGTAGTTCCGAGTGTGCCCAGCTGACACGGGCTTGCGGTTCTTTGACGCGCCGCCCCGTCGCCGGATTGTACAACATAATCTTCCCCGTGCGGACTTTCCCCGATTCGTCCGTCTGCCAGAATACCGTAGAGCCGCCCCACTTTGCCGATGTGCCGATACGGTAAAGATTGAACAGCCGCAGAGTCTCCTTTGTACCGAACACGCCGCAGAGATACCGATATAGCGGATTCTTATCATAGTGCGACAGAGAGGCACGGACAATCCTGTCGGGGATATAAGAGGGTTCAACCGGTGCCGGTCGGGTATGGATAACGGATTTGTGAAATATGCGCTCGATACTTCGGTCATTATTGGATACCGCTTCGGAATTATCTCGGAAATACTCCCTCGGTGTATAGTGGTAACCGCAGCTCTGCTCGTGGTCGCACTTGCCAACCGACGAGGGGAAATGCACCGTTCCCTCCTCGTCAATATATCGGACAAAGCAGCGTTTCCTGCCGCAGTTCGGGCAGTCAATCTTGCTGCCGTAACGGTACTTTTCCAAATGAAAACGGTACTCACTCATAGTCCTGCGGTATTATCGGTTGCACACTGCACTTTTGCACTTTGCCCTGTTTGTACTGCCGCTTTATCCTCCGCAGAAAGTGCAATAGTGCAAGATGCAATCGCAGAAGTCTTGCGGTAGGTGCCGTGATGCAGCTTCTCTAAAACAGGATTCGGCTCCCGGCTCAACTTGTCCAGTGCATAGTAGACCGTGCGACGGGACAGCTCGACTTTCTTTCCGGCAATGACTGCATCACCAGCCGTAAAGGTGTCGCCGAGCAGTGATAGCCATGCCTCTTTATTGTCACCGATACCGGAGGAAACGATACTCTCCTGTATACGCCGATAGGTGTCTTCGTAATAGTTTATCATCCGGATCGCCGCCTTGACGGAATCGAGGTCAATATATTGCATATATCCCTCGCCGGCAGCCCATTTCAGAATCTGAAATACCAGTGACAGCCGGGCGGCGTTGCCGTCTAATTTCGTCTTGCGGCTATCCACCTCTGCATCATTCCTGACTGCATTCACCGTGTCGATGATACCGTTGTACCAATTATAGAAACAGGCTTCTGCACATTCTTCCATATCCAACACAAGAGAACAAACCGTATTGCCTTTATCATTGGTCGGACAAGGCAGAGAAAGAATCCTGTTCAGTATCTTGCGCCACTGTTCCATTGTATCGGGACAGAACGTGCTGCGGTCAGTGCGCTGCCATTTGGATATGCGCTGGTCTTTGGGATAGACAAAGAGAAAGCGGTCGAGCAGGCCGTTTGCCTTATACTCGTTGCGGAATACTTCCGGCAGCAGATTGGTCTGCACCGAGCCGATGACATTGATGCACGGTTGGCGTATCAGTATCGGTCGCGCCTCGGACTTGCGGACTGACTTCAACGGGCGGCCGCTGTAAGAGGAGAGCAGGTCTTCGATAAGGTTATTTTTGCTGTTGTACCGTTTAACGGAGTTGAACAGCGCAAGAATCTCATCGACTTCGATAGCTACGCCCCGAAGATTGTGCTGATGCACATTCATCAGTGCTTCGGGCGTAAAGTCCGATATAACAGTAGTGACCAATTGGGGCTTTTTGAGCAATACGTTTTCATCTGTTTCTTTGTCCTTACACGATGCGGCAAGGGCGCGTTCATACTCGTCGCACTCCTGCAGGTACCGCTCGAACATCCGGTCGTCCTGCTCGTGAATCGGGCGGTAGAGGAAACTCAACGGCGGAGTCTTGCCCAATCCTGGACGACCGACTAACATCATATAGACGGATGGACTTGTCCGCCAGTTGCCCTTGATCTGTATCTGGCAGGAATTGCCGATGGCGGCGGCCACAGCCGAAAGCACAATCGACGCGGAATACTCGATGTTGAAGTTCTCATAGGTGGCGATGTTGAAGATAATCTCCTGCACCTTCTGCGGGAACACCTCCAACGGCAATTCGGATTCCGAAATACGTCCCGCCTCCGCATGGAGGCGGTTGGTCAATTCCAATGCGCTATACATATCCACCTCCCTGCTGTTCCGGCAGCATCAAGTCAGAGGCAAATTCCTCGTAGTGGAAACGTCGAAGGAATCTGTCCACATCCTCCTGTGTGTACCAATACTTGTCTCCCTCGCGCGAATAGCCGAGATAGCCGTTGTCGCGCAGCTTTTTCAGATACTTGTCTTTGATGCGCAGTGTCTCCATCAATGTTTTGTTGTCATAGACACGATGCGTCTGTGTCGCCCTGTTCTGTGCGGGCGACATTTTCTGCGACTCCACAAGACCGAGAATCTTTTCCAATAGCTCCCGATCGCAGAGCGACTGTATACTCTTTTTGTGAGCCATTACTAAAAAATGTTTTATGGCCCGGCAATCCTGATGCGCACTCAGACTCCCTTGCCGCAGTTCATATTATGGAACGCTTGAGCACATCGTCCCGTTGTCGGCGGCAAATGTATAAGAGGTTGAAAACGATGGGTGTTAGGATGGATTACCATAATACCGCCTAACAAGTTAGGATGAAGTTAGGAATGGCGGATAACATCTGCTGTAATCCGCTGGCTATAAACAAAAAGAGCAGCCTTACGGGCTACTCGAATAATTTGTCGATTTTATGGGATTTTTGCGGGACAGTCAAATCCTTTCGGTTCTGGCGCGATTGCCCGAGCTCCGACTGCCCGAACAAGGCACTTAACTCTGCATCGGGAAAGAATCCCGAACTGCCATATTTCCAGAATGATTTTTCATCCGTGTCGGAGTACTCGGGTCTGTCTCCGCAGTAGATGCGTCCGCACATATAGGCAAGCAGTGCCTTCGAGAGTTCCCATTTGTAGTGCGCTCCATTCTCCTCCATAAATCCGGCCTTTATCGCGCGTGCGAAAACCTTGCGGGCAAGTTCGGTATCGAGACGCTCCGGCAGGACAACGCGCTCTGCTGGAGAAGATGATTGCTCATATAATAGGTCTTGCGCAAGCTTTTCATTTTGCTTTCCCTTATTTCGGGAATGTAATTTCTCTGCGGTAGATGCCAGTGCCGCAGCACCGACCAGTGCCATAATGATGCCTGTAAGAGCTGGCAAGTTAGGGCGCGTTTCGCCAACAGGGTCAATAACGCCAAACCCGACCAGCAGCAGTGTTCCGACAAAGAGGACAATTGCCGCCGACCATAGAATCTTGCGCTGGTGCTGTTTGAAAACAGTGGCAACCACCAATATCAACACAAGCGCACTAATTATCAATACGGGAACTTTCAACATCATAATTTCATAAAATCATGTGCAAAATTAAACATTATTTCCGGTAATCAGTTTCTGTCCAACATCAAACGATACCAAGTGATTCGAAATCGCCACCCAATTTGGCAACCTCGGCCGAAAGTGTTTCGGGCAGGAATCGGGCATAGACCTTCTCCGTCACATCTGTGCTGCCGTGTCCGAGCAGACGACTGACTACAGACATAGACAAACCTTTATTCAGCGCAAAGACGGCGAAGGTATGGCGCGCCGCGTGCATCGACAAATTGAACGGCAGTCCTATATGTTCTCCGACTACAGCCAATGACTGGTTGATACATTTGGTTGCATTATTGCGTGTCTTATAAAGAGCTTCCTCATCATCAAGTTCCAGAATCTCCTTTACCAGATTAAATATATATCGGCAACCTGCACGTTTCTCCTGCCACTGACGCAGAATCCGCAATGCCGGATCGGTGAGCGGAATGACGTGCCGCTTGTTTGTCTTGATCATAATCTTACGCAGCTCCCGTCGCTCGAAGTTGATATGATTCCATTGCAATGTCATCACATCGACAACACGAAGCCCGCAGGCATGAAAGGCAAAGAAAAACATCTCCAAAAACTCCTTACGGCGTGGTTCCGGGCAGGTTTTGTAATATTCCATAAGAGCCAGCATCTGTTCTTTGGTCAGACTCTTTCCGTCAAATTCACTTTCTTCCTCCGACAAAGACGCTTTGGTGATGATACGCATATCCTGGATTCTGGCATTTATTGCCGGTTCCATGAGGTTCATTTCACAAGCGTATGCACTAGCTTTCAATATCGGTGTCAGGGAATGATTGATTGTAGCGTCGGTATTCTGCTTGACCTCTCTGCGCCAGGAAATATAACTGTCCAGCAATTCAGGCGTCACATCGCCGACATAAACAGAATCGTTCCCGCAAGTAGCCTGCCTGGTAGCTCTTAAAAAAGCCCGGAAGATATTCATGCAACTTCTTCCGTTCTCATACCGGCTCCTTCCGATTCTGTTTCTTGCATAGTCTGAAGAAAGACGTTCCAATGTAAACTCTACGAAGTCCTTCCCTTGATCACGACGCGCAAGAGGTTTGTCCGCAAGAAAGCCGGATACGACATCAACGGTTATCTGATTAGGATGTTTTTCGTTATATTCGGCAAGTAGCGAATCTATACGTTCAACACGTGCCAGCAATAACTGGTTAAGTCGTTTGGATTCACCGCCATGACTTGCACGTATTTCACCCCGTCCCTGATTGCCGTTCTGGTTCCAGTCCGCAACCTTGACAAAGACATTCGTTGTCTTACGGATTACCTGCCTGTTCCAAGTGTATTCCAACTCGACAGGATAGGCTTTTTCCTTGTCAACCACTTTCGGCGTACGAAGGCGGTATTTGCCCAATGGATATAGTCTTTTCGGTCTTCCCATATGCTTTTCCTCCCAATTTAATATTCCTGAGGAGAAACAAAGGTAATGTATTTTAGACAAACAAACCCTGTTTTCGAGAAGAAAAAAACGCAATTTAGACAAACAAACCACACCATCAAGCACCATAAAACACCAGCGCGACAAACAAATTATCTTTGTTTATCGCGCTGATATTTAATTGTTTAATCTATTTGAAGGGTGTCAATACTCCTCCTCATTAAAGAAGAAATCGTCCTTGGAGGGGTAGTCGGGCCAGATGTCTTCGATAGATTCGTAGATTTCACCCTCGTCTTCTATCTCCTGCAGGTTTTCGAGCACTTCGAGCGGCGCACCCGAACGTACTGCATAGTCGATGAGTTCATCTTTCGTTGCGGGCCAGGGGGCATCTTCGAGTTTCGATGCCAGTTCAAG